>Ga0098047_10001363_pt1 | contig 10038 bp, 16 predicted proteins | sample 12_taG_FD_92585 | JGI IMG/M metagenome (GOLD analysis project Ga0098047, IMG submission 92585) | Marine viral communities from the Subarctic Pacific Ocean - 12_ETSP_OMZ_AT15267 metaG | ecosystem: Environmental > Aquatic > Marine > Oceanic | place: Subarctic Pacific Ocean | collected 2015-01-16 | reverse complement strand
TTATCTAGCTTACACGCTTCCCAAAAAATAAAGAACGTCCTGTTAGCATCCCTATAATCAGGGAAACCAACGTCAATTTTACTCCACTGGATAAACATATAATGAGATCCAGTTATATAGGTAGGGACTCCGTTATTAAAAAACCAAAGCCCTTCTCTCCTTCTTCTAAACTCCTCGTCTATATAATCTACATAGTCAGAGGCAGACTCTCTTGTTAGCCCGACTGGTGCGTTCTCCCTAGTCCACTTTTGCTTAGACTTAGGAAGGTTATGATAAAGTATATCCTTTTTAAGTCGTGGTTTTTTAGGTAACACAATCTTTAAGTTGTCAAACTCTAAGACCTCGCCCTCACTTCCCTCTATTAGATATATCGTATCACTTTTTTGCATACCTCTCAGCAAAAGAACCTTTAAAATCTTTCTTCTCTTCTATTAGGGATTCCCCCTCTTTAATTCTATCCTCAAGGTTTTTAATACCTAAAAGGATTTCCTGACAATCCTCGAAGCACTCTCTTTTAGCTTTAATAGCTTGTCTTCTCTTAGCATCGTCCTCCTCTATCAAAGGCTTACCTATCTCTTCTATCAGAAGGTCAACAGCACCTTTACTAGCCTCTATTAACTTCTCTAAAGTTTCAAGGGCATAATTTTTATTATCAGACTTCATACTTACAAAGAACGTCAAAGTTACGCATACGAAGAAGCTTTCTTCCGTCTATATCCATGTCGTACTCAGAGTTCTCGCTCCACATAATTCTATCTCCTTCATTAACCCCTTGTTCCTTCATCCAGTCATTAATAATAACTGCTTTTCCATGCAGCTCCACCTCAGATGCAGATGTCTCCAAAAATATGCCAGACTCTGACTTTTCTGGCTCTTTCATCTCCTGCTCCATAAAGTTCCACACGCCTATAGGTATATATTCCTCTCCTCTTTTAACAAGGTATATCTGCTCTAAAAAAGCTTGATATATATTCTCCTTGTCTGCGTGTTTTACAAGGTTTACAGGTGTCGCTATAAAGTGGTGAAACCAAACCTTATCACCCTCCTGTATACCTGAATCTTTAGTATCTTGAATTGGAGTTTTATAAATAGTACCATACTGTCTTGCTAACTTCATAGGGTCGTAAGAGGTATCTCTATACAATTCTTTACCGTTTAGCATTATAGTATCTTCTGTTTCTTTCTCTACCTCTACCCAGTATAAGTCTTTAATTGGCTTCATTCTCTTTCTTGTCTTTAAATTTACTTAACCTCGTACTCTTCTAGTACGTCAGTATTATATTCTATCGCTGTGGGTTGAGAGAAAAATCTCTTCCAAGGTCTAGAAAACTCTTCACTTTCTTTTTTTACGTACACATCGTACACTACTTGTTGATGTTTGTACCACGCTGCCTCATCTTGGATGATGGCTGTAACTCTTAAAGAACCTCCCAACATTCGCTGACCTACTTGGTAAGTCAATCCTTGTTTTAAGTCCCCTATAGTTATCTTCCTAATAATAGGGTTTATTGCTTCCATTTAATTTAATTTAATTTACTCTTTGTTATTTTTAAATTCCTAGTTTTCTAGAAAGTTTCACGTAATGACAACATACACTTCTTTGATCACCTGTTAGGTTTTGAACTCCAACAACAGGAATTATATCTGTCGAAGGGGTGTTTGCTAAAGACTTTTGAGTGGCGTTAGTTTGAGTTGCCCCACCAAGAGTTGCTGTTGTTACTAAACCATACTGTACACCGTTAACAAACACACTTATCTTGTTGTTCTCGTCAAAAGCAATCTTTAATCTATATACTGTATCTGCAGCTACTGTAATTCCTAAATCTGTAATATAGTCTGCACCAGCTATACTATATATAAAGTGTAGATTTGTATAGCTATTTAACGCCCCTGGAGTAATGTCAGTGGTAAATAAGAAATAAGCTTGGTTAGCATCTGTTGCGTAATCACCAGTAGCGGTCAACTTCATCCCTGCGAAAACAGCAACCGTAGTAATAGTGGGAATTGTAATTGCAATTTCACATTCCGTCTCGTATTGAGGGAAGAAACTAGTACTTCTCCAAGCACTAATATCACTACCTGCAATATGAGGTCCACCATAATAAATACCAGTATTCCCTAGTTTAGGTAATATTATCATCTGATCGTTGTCGGCAGTCTGCGTTGTTAATCTAAGACCTGGATAAGTTCCACCATAAATCGAAAACCCCTCGTCTGAGTTTGTTCCTGTAAGCTCCCAATGAGAATTACTTTTAAGGTGAGGATCAACTAATATTTCTATTTCGTAAGTTTGTGATGCTACATCTACAGCGTTAGTTGCGATTCTAATTTTACAAGAAGCATCATCCACGTCATGCACCATAACATTAATCATAGCGTTATCAGCTATGGTTCCGCTAGAGTTTATAAGGTAAGCTAAAACGTGAGAGTTATCTTGAATCCTTGAGTTAGTAAAAGTAAACTCTACAGAGTCTGAAGCTGCTAAATCTACAGCTTGAGTTGTTATCCTTGTCATTCTAGTGTTACTTGTTACCGCTGTAGTAGCAGAAGTATCTTGAGACACCTCACAGGCAACTACGTCTTTATACGGTAAGTCTAAGAAAGTTTCTAAAAGAGTGTATCTATCTTGTGACTGGTTTAAAGTACCCGCAATAGTTAAGTCACCTCTGCCACTTAAGGTCATACTGTTACTCCCTGAAGTCCTGAAATCCATAGAGTCACTACTATGATTGTAGGATATTCCCCCTACGTCGTTATCGTTAGCGTCTCCGAAGTATATATGCCCAGCACTTGCTGCCCCAGAAAGGATTGATAAACCAGAATCTCCTGAGTTTTCCAAGGTCAACTGGTTAGCAAAAGAACTTGCTGTTACAGAGCCTGCACTAACAGATAATACGTGAAGTAAACCATCTGGAACAGCTCCAGCAGTACCAATACCCACTCTTGAAAACTCCACCTTGTTTGTGGATAATTTCATAGCAGTGGATACTCCCTTACCAGTGCTAACCTGCTTTAAGGAGGAGTCAGTAACTTCACCATTAGTTTGAAGTATTCTTTGATATGTTTTCGATATAGATTTACCTTCTAATGAACTCATCTTGTTTTTTTCTTTATTTTTTCTATAGACCTACCTGCGAAGTAAGCCCCATATACTGTTATTAATAACGTCTGATAAATAGGTTTGTAAGCTGCGTCTATAACAAAACCTCCTGCGTTCCCATCAAACACTGATAAAATTACAAAAATTACTGTTAAAAAAATGCAGATTAATGGACGAATATTCTTAGATAGCCAGTTGTCTGATTTCATATCAGCCTCCCAACGTCTTGTAACCTGCTCCTGAGCTTGGGCCTCAGCCTGCATGAGAACTTCTTCTATCTTCCTTTGGGCTTCTAACTTTTCTTCTTTAGACGTGGTTAGGCTGTCAAGGACTGCCCCGACTTGTTTAATAATTCCTCCACCTAATATATCTAAAAGTTTACTCATTAAAGTGCTTTTATATTGTCTGCGTGTCTATATGCTGTGTCTCCATCTGAGTCTTTATACGCCTCTAAGACAAGCTTTCTATTTTTATCTTTCCTCAGTGATAGATGAACCCAAGAGAAATCAAACTCGTTTATCATCTGATCAAACTCAATATTATTTTTAAGAATCCAATCGTAGATTTTTTTATTATTCATGGCTCCGTTCTCCCAGAACTGGATGTCCAAAGCTTCGCCTTTACAATGCTGCGATTTTTTACTTCCACCGATGGAACGATTTAATCTTGGGCTTCTATACCCAGAAGTTATCCGAATAGGGCCAAGTTCGTTACGCATTGGTTGTAGTATGTTCATAATCAACAGTTGCAAGCTTTGCAAGTGCCCCTTATTTGGCTCGTTAGGAATTCCCTTTCTTAAAGCGGTATTACTACGGGTGATTTCCGACAACGTAAAGTTTTTACTTAGTCTCATCTTCTTTTATTTACTTACTTTAAAATTAACTGAGGACCAACTATAATAACGAAAAAGACTACTGTTATTATTAGAACAATAATCTCTACCTCTTTTAGTTTATCTCCCCTCACTTGCTTTTATCCTTTATCTGGTTTGACGCTAATAATATCTCTATATGCTGAAGCTTCGCAGCAATATCAGCAAGAGCAGCTTTAATCTCGTTATCAGAAGCCTCTAGATGATATACTCTAGCCTTTATCTTTGTACAATCATTGTTAAGGTTAATATATAACCCGAATGCGGTAGCTAGTATAACCCCCATTCCTATTACTAATTCTACCATCCCTACACTTAATCCCATTATATTATTTTTTTGCGAACTTTTCTACCCCAGAAATGCCAAACGAGCCTAACACAACCCAAACAAAGGAATCGTATACAAACTCGTTGATCACCAGGTCTTTTCCGACCCAACCTGTAACAAGGTCAGCTACCATTATAAGGCACATTATAGTAAAAGCTATAAACCCTACAATAGATTTCTCGTTCCAGTCGTTATTGTCTTTAAAGATTTCCATTATTAAACGTATTCAAACCCTAGAATAAGAGTTATTGGACTTTGCATATATATGTAATCATCATCAGCAATAATTCCAGTATTTGTGCCTTTAAGGTTAAATACTGTAGAAGACGAAACAGTTTCTACAGTTCCAATTACAACATCACCATGAGCAACTAAAACATCTTCAGGTGCAAATACATTTTGAATATCTACACCTCCATCTATCTCAAGTTGAGCTTGAGTTCCTGCAGCACCTGCATTTGTGGCTGTAGCTCTAACAGTAGTATGGTTTAAAGCTGGTTCATTGCTCTGCATACTTTCGCACCCTATATATATAGAATCACCTGAATTTGGAGTCATCACTATATTAGGGGTCTTATGTAGAGAACTAAAATAATCAATGCTAAAAGCGGTATTTTCATCCCAATCATTAGCAGTAAAACTTTGTAACCCTAAAAAGCTATTTGCTAATGAAGCGTTTTGACTAACTGCAGAATTTATAGTTCCTAAAGAAACTGAATTAGAGTTTGAAAAATAAAAAACACCTGCCCAGTCTGTCATCTTACCTGCTGTGTAATCTCTGCATTTAGCTGTTAAGCTTACTAATTTAGAAGCACCTCTTGGTACTTGAATTTCTGTCCAATCAAAAACAACATCTCCAGAGGTAAAAACTCCACCATGCTGTAATGAAGCGGTTATTGTAGGCTTAACAGTTACTGAATGATATTTAATTCCAGCCATAATATTTTCATTTTAAAAATTTGTCTATATGCAAATGTACTAATAATTTTTTAATTATAATAAATTTATTATCTTTGTAGTAATTTAATTTAAGAAAATGAGGAATTATTTAAAGTATTTTAACGATACTTGGTACTCATTCAAAAGAAAATACAATCTCTCAGACAATCAACTAGGATTCCTCCTATTTATAAATGACGAGAAAAAGTCATTCACGAAGAGGTTTATAAGGGAAAGTATGTACGTCAGTAAAGATTTTAACGATGTCAAGTTTCCCGAACTAGTGAAAAGAGATTACGTGTTTTGTTTTGAGAAGAGAAGGTGGAACTCACATAAACCTAATCAGTATCGAATAACAAGTAAGACTAAAAGGTTAGTAGATAAATTTTATAACGTCCTAGAAGGACAAGAAGAAATATAACAATGGCAAACCCAGTAAGGAAGCGTAAAAAGGCTGCACGAAAACAAGCTCGTAAGTATAAAAAGATGTCGGACCAAGAGAGGTACGAAAGAGTTCTAGCTGCTAAAGCCAGAAGAGGTGTTAGTGCTAAGAAGAAGTCAGGATCTGTCAACCCTAGTATGGGTGACGTTACTGTAACAGCTAAGAAAACTACTAATCAAAAAAAGGCTAAAGCTATTAGTGTAGACATTAAAAAGAAAAAAGCTATCTCTAAAGAGAACGAAAGAGTTGTAGCTAATAGGAAAGCTGAGGCTGCTGCTCGAAAAACTGGAGATAAGACTTACGAGAGTACCGATAAAGAAGGAAGAGTAAGGAAAGCTAAAGTTCAGGCTATAAAAAAGAAAAAATAATTAAAATATGAAGTCATCGCTTATAAAAGGTATAGGTGAAGTAGTCACTGATTACGGTGCTAGAGTGATGAAGGTTATTAAGAAGGGGCTACTAGGACGTAGCCTTTTTGATTTTTACGGAGACGTTAAGGCAGATACCTTCAGGACTAAAGAGAGCTCTTCCGTACCTGGGACCCCTGCAGATGGTAAGGGTGGCGTTATGTACACTAAATCCTCTGATGGGAAACTCTACTATAAAAGTAACGAAGTTGCGGAGGTAGAGCTTAGTACTAATCAGGCAACAACCTTTATACTAGAGGACGGAGACGGAACGGAAGTTACCCTATCCCAAGGAAAGGAACTTAAGATTGTTGAAGGTACTGGTATAGATGTAGATTGGACCGACACAGATAACGGAACAGACGCTGATCCTTTTGATATAACTATCTCTTGTGATTTAGAAGGAACAGAGCTTAAGTCTACTGGAGAGGGTGGAGGAACTAAATTCCTTAGAGAGGATGGCGATGGAACCTCTAGTTGGCAAACTACTCCAGATACAAATACTCAACTAACTCAGGAGCAGGTAGAGGATTATGCTGGTGCTTTAGTTGCTACTGGAGGAACTAAAACTGGTATCTCTGTAACGTACCAAGATGGTACAGGAGACGTGGACTTCGAGGTAGACCATGATGCTGCCACGAACTTTGTCGCTGCAGAGCATTATAGGTGGGATAATGATATTAGTGGAACAGCTACCGTTAACTCTGCTAATATTCCAACACTAAACCAGAACACTTCAGGAACTGCAGCAGGATTATCTGCAACTTTAGTGGTTGGGAGTGGAGGAACAGGAACTACTAGCTTGGCTGCAGATTCTATATTAACAGGGAATGGCTCTAGTGCTATTGTAGCGGAATCCTTCTTAACCTATAGTACTACCGATGAGGAACTAATCATTGGAAATCCAGATGCTGGGGATGCTCAAATATCAAGGAGAGATAGCTCTGGAACGGATACTGCAGGAGGTAAGTTAATTATATCAGCAGGGGCTGCCACAGGTGACGCTGCAGGTGGAGCGATAGAGTTTCATTCAAGTGTTGCAGGATCTTCTGGGTCCTCAGTACAATCTACAGCAGAGGTTGCTACCATATCTAAGGACGGAGACCTATCTATAGATGGAACTCTTACCGCAAAACAAAGAGAGATATATTTTAATAACTTTGAGGATAAAATTGGAACTTCAAAAGTATATATACCTTTAATAAGTGCTTTAGAACAGACATCCCCCGCCCTTGAGGAGGCTTGTTTCTTAGCTCCTACGGATGGTAGGATTGTTTCAGTAACCGTTAGACCCCATATTATTTCTTCTGGGTCCGACTGTACTGTTACCGTTGACGTTTCAACCTTCGGGTTAAACGCTTCAACTGCAGGTAGCTGGACTGCTGAAGAATCAAAGGTACACACTATGGAAGGTGCTGACGATTATCACGCTTTTCATTACGTGTTTGATAACTCAAAGCATTTTGAATCTGGGGAGTTAGTTGCTCTTGGCATCCAGTCAGATGTGAATATTGATTCTGGTCCTTACACAATGTATTGGTATGTTTCTACAGTAGTAGAATACGATTGGAATAATCAAGGGTTAACAAGTCACGCAGAATATGACGCAGCACAGTAAAGAAATAGCCTAATATAAAGTAGGAAAGAAAAAGTATTAGACTTAAAAATAATTTTTATATATTTGTAAACAAATAATTTTAAAAAAATGGCAACAGTAACATCTAAATTAACAATAAGTAGTGCGAATCTATTATCTCACTCACTTAGTATAGCTACAACTAGTTCGGCATCAGCAACTCATACTACAGGTTTAGCTAGAGCACCAATTACGTCTATAGCTAAAGGAACAGCGTCTGGTCAGGTGACTTTATATACCTCAGATGATTACGCAGCGACAGCTTATATCTACATTAAGAATACAGACACTACGAAGACAGATTATATTTACGTGTATGTTGATGACGCTGCCGACTCTAATATCTTAAGGTTATCAGGTGGAGAGTTTGCTTTCCTACCAACTAACGCAGACGCTACGCTTAAGGCTTATACAGCCACTAGTGGTACTATCGTAGAGTGGATGGTGTTCGGTACTGATCAGTAGGATTAAGACTTAGCTCTTAACTGCTTTCGGTAATCAGAGTAAGAACTCTTGCAACCGTCACACCTACACCCTCTTTTATATGAGGCTGTCGAAGGACAGGATTGTTTTGTAGGTCTTCTGGCAGCACTATAGTTACAACTCTTATGAGAGAACGCTATATTATCTAGATCAAAATATAAAGACACAGGATCCTCTGAATTTAACCAGGGGATTTTGTGTTCTACACTCATATCTTTAACACTTTCAATTTCTGCCCCACATTGAAAGCACCACTGCATATCTAATTTTTTCCCTAAAGTGAATAGTAATTGTTTATTAAGGTGGTGAGAAGCGGTAGAGGGGTTCATCCCTAGCTGTTTTTTCTTTTCCTTAGTATACTTACACATAATTATTGAATAAAGGTTTTACCAATATAGGAATTAATTTATTATTTTATTACCTTTATATTAAACAATTATATATAGGGATAATGGGGGTAAGAGTAGTTAAGGGAGGATACTTGTTAATAACACTGGTTCTTTTAGTGATGATGATAACATCAGTAGAGGATTGGTTGATAGTAGCAACGCCAATATCCTTCCTTGGAGTCCACCCAGCAACAAGAGTTCCATTTACGTACTTTATTACCCTTCAGACTATAGTCGTAGGAGTCCTATATAAAAGAAGGAACGTAAAACCCTTCCTAGCGTTTATAGGAGTTGCCTCTCTAGTCCTACTAAACATCTATAGCGTTAATGATAGTCTGTTTCTACATAACGTCTTCGCTGTACTATTCTTTTTGGTACAACCTATCATTTTCTTTCTAGAATACCGAAATAAGAAGGATACTTATTCCCTTAGTAAAGGGGCTGTATTGATATTCCTAGCCCTTTTAACGTGGTTGGGAGTTATACCTCTACCTATCTTTGAGGTGATTGCCTACGCTCTGTTAATATTATTTCTTTAGGGGAAAAAGGGTGGAGGGGAGTTATATTTTTTTAATAGATCTCTTCATTTTATATTTAGCCTTATCGTAACCAGTATCTTTTTTTAATCTGATATTACCTTTATCGTTTTTTTCGTACTCAAATACTTTAGGGGTTTGACCATCCATATAATAACCCTCTTCACGACCATACGCCTCTAACTCCTCTTTAGATGAGAAATGAGGACCGTCATTATGAAAGCCCCAAAAACCCTCTTTCTTCTTCTCTACGGGCTTCTTAGATCTCTTTATAGGGGATACCTTAGGTTGAGGACCAGATACTGATGATGCTTTTTTTGGAGTTAATGATGGAGCTGAAGGACTCTTTAAAACCAATCTCTGTCCTTTACCTGTTATTCCATACTCTTTAGCTAACTCAGGATGCCTTTTCACAAAGGTAGGTCCTGTCATGTGATATGTTTTATCCCCACTGTGCCTCCACAATTTTAAGGATTCAGGGTCTTGACTAACTAAAGCGTCAGCTAATCTATCAGCTAGGTCGTTATACTTTTTCTGATTCTTTTTTACTGGGTTGGGCATAATTATATTTTCTTGCAAGTTATAAAATTTTTGTGAGATATAAAAAGGGTGGGGGTTATATCATATATGTACGTACATGTTCCATAATCCGAAACCGAAATCCTCGAAGGGGGTGGTTGAAACCAATTCCAATGCACACATTTGAAATGTCGTTTCTACTTTCCAATGCACACATACTATATTGTGGCTATTGTATCCATCATAATCGGAATGGGGGACGTAATCCTTACCGATACCCTAAGCCCATATAAAGCCCTGTAATGAATCGGCATATTGCTCCCTGGTAACACACCTAATGTCGAGAGAACTGCCCTTAAACGTAGTGAGAGAGAGGGATAGAGGGCAT
>Ga0098047_10001361_pt1 | contig 10050 bp, 13 predicted proteins | sample 12_taG_FD_92585 | JGI IMG/M metagenome (GOLD analysis project Ga0098047, IMG submission 92585) | Marine viral communities from the Subarctic Pacific Ocean - 12_ETSP_OMZ_AT15267 metaG | ecosystem: Environmental > Aquatic > Marine > Oceanic | place: Subarctic Pacific Ocean | collected 2015-01-16 | reverse complement strand
TATACAAATACAGTACACGCTGTTGCTGCGGCCATTGTTTGAGACCCTTCATAGTATCCTACTTCAAAAGAATCTACTGTTCCCGCAACCGTATCTGCTCCTACTGCAGTTACAACAGCTTTATTGCTATTGGTAGCTCCGGCTCCTTCTTGTGAAATAAATAGTGTTTGTCCAACTCTGAAATTACACGCTACTACGCCTGCTGTAATCCAAGGGACAGCGTTAGTGGCTATAACCCCAGCTCCATTAGTAGTAGTACATCCTTCGTATTTAGTGTGAAGCCTGCCTTGTTCTGCCCATTTAATAAGGTCAGAATTGGTAGGCATCTCTGCTCCTACCATCCTTAGGAAGGAAGCAATTGTTCTGTTGCCATATCTCTCAAACTCTTTCTCGTAAGTATCAGGTAAATACTGATTCAAAAAGTTAAAGTCTGTGATATAATTAGTTGGCAACGCAGCTTTGGTTGATGATGGGGTTAAGCTATACCCCGGTACATTAAGTGCCATAATTTTAAATTTTTAAGTTAATTATTTTTTTTACTTCTAATTTTCAATCCGTTACCATGAGTTGTAGGAACTGCTTGAATTTTCATTCCACCAGTTGTTCTACTTTCAGGAGCTGTTCTAATGCCCATGTCAATATTCTTAGCTTTTTTAGCCGAATCTGTGACTGCATCAGATTTACCCTGCTCATAAAAGTATTTAGCAAAAGCCTGAGGATTCATCGCGACAGCTAATGATTTGTGATATTCATTAACATCCTTTACATAACCATCTTCATTTAGGTGCATACCTATAAAGTTGTTTATGTCTGATTGAGTTTCTTTTAACTTTTCAGCCTCTGTGGGCTTATAAACATACTCATTGTCATTTACGTTAAATTTGAAACCTTCAAAGTTTTCGTTAAATAACTCGTCTGTTTTTTTAGTAAAAAACTCACTCCTCTTTTGACTTTCTTGCATCATACCCTCTTGGTCTTGATTGTATTTCTTGTAAGACTCGTAATTCTTTTTGTCCTCATCACTAGACCAGGGTCCCGTTGACTCAACTGGGGCTTGGTATTTAGATTTTTGGTCCTCAAAATACTCACGAGCTTTTGCAAGCTCTTCTTTCTTAGCTATTTTCTTCTCCTTTTTCTCCCAATCTTCATCTCCGTCTTCATCATAACTGAACTTATGTTCAATTTCAAATTGGACATCTTCATTATCAAGATGAGGTTTAGTAGCAAGATAATACTCAGCTAAGAGTGTATCAGGATCAGCGTCATCATAATTTGTATTTAATTTTACAAAATCATTGATTCCGCGACCTGTTTCTTTTTTATACTCATAAAAAGCAGCAACATCTTCTGGAAGATCGCCACTTACTTCTTTCTGAGCAAATAGTTCATCAATAGAACTAATGTCTTTATCGTATTTGTTTTTAATATATGAAAGAACGTCAGTGTCGTTTACACCTTCTTCTTGAGGTTCCGAAGACACTTCCTCGGTAGTATTTTCTGTTTGTTCAGTCTTTTCAGCCTGATCTTGATTGTATTTATCAAGTAATTCTTGTTCTACTTGTTGTACGCCTTTTTCTTCTACTGCCTCTACTGCTTTTACTTTAATTTCTTCCATTATATTATATTTTAGTTATACAAAGATAATAAACTTTTTCTATACATTATCTTGGCGAGAATTCAGCAAGATCAAAACCATCTAAACTATCTTCATTGGACTCAAAATTCTTTGGTCTTCCTTTAGTTTGTCGTTGCTCTATAAGCTGCGACTGTTCAGTGTTATTTAAGCTTACTCTTTTATCTTTAGCTACCTCTTTTTTGTTTTCTCGTTGCTGTAGGTTTTGAGAGTCCATTTTTCTTAATTGCATGTTGTATTGAAATTCTACTTCCATTAAGTCTTTTTTCAATTCAGCTTCTTCTTTCTTTTTAACTATTTCAAATTGAGATTCAGTCTCTTGAATCTGAATGTCTGCTTGAGCTTGCGCCTGAATAATCTGTAGCTTAGCATCTGCCGCGGCCTTAGCTGATTGAATATTTCCTTCAGTTTGCTGTTGTATTTTTGCCATTTCCCTTTGCTCATCTTTTTCTTCTTTTTTCTTTCTTTTTAATTTTAATACCTCGTTCGCCATTTTTAAGTTCTTCACTTCACGAATGTCTATGGCGTCCTCTAAGGTTATAGACTCTTTACTTAAAGCCATCTGTATATTTTCCTCTAACTTAGCTTTCTGCTCCTCATCTGGAGACATTTCTATAAAAATACCAAAATCATGTAGATATAGATCCTTTATGTCATTTAATATAGATACATTATATTTCCCTATTTGATTAGCGAACTCTTCAGCAAAGTCTGAGTACTCTAAAATATCTGATATTCTGCAAGACAGCCCTTCAGCTAGTCTTCTAGTCATAAATAAACTAGCGTCTAAAATGTGCCTAGTGGCTGTATTAGAATTTAATGCAGCTAATTTCTGTACTCCCACTAATGAATTTGGGTCTGGAGTTGAGGCGTCTCTTGCTTCGTTTAGTCCGGTCACATCCCTTATCATGTTTAAATAATGGTTATAGTTCCCAATAAGAGCCGACATTTTTTGTTGACCACTACTTGATCCTAGCTCCTGGATAGGAACCTTGGCGTGATTATATTCTCCGTCTTGAGTAAAGCTTCTTCCTATAACGCTACCTGTTTGAAAGTATAATTTTAAAGCGTCTTCGGGATTGTAAGCTGCGCCTGTTCCTAAATCTACCTCGTTGAGCCCGTCTGCATCAATAAACACACCGTCTGGAACTACTCTTGCTAATACTTGTTGAAGCTTGAGGTGTGTCATTTGAATAAGATCAGCAAATGGAATCATTCTTTTTGTTAAAGACTCAATAGCTCCTTTATACATTCTCGGAGCACATACCACGTAGTTAGGAAGAGCTCTTTGAGATGCTGATTTAGGTCTAACCATATTCTTAGCCAGCTCCCACTTAAGTAAGTAATTGCTTCCCATAACCATAATGCCGTCGTACCAAACATCTATTCTTTTTTCCACCTTCGAAAACCTCTCGCTATCTTCAGGAGGGTTAAATCCTTCTTCCCGCTGAATAACTTTGTCACCCCCATTATCCATCTTCTTTTTTTTATGGACCATTGTCCTGAATGTTTTATAATTAAAATAAAGAAGAGTAACTACGTCTTTATTAAATATATCATTCATGTACGGCCTTATTAAACCATAGTAATTAAACCAAGCTGATCCTAATTGCGATATCTCTTTTAGTTCATCTTTTTCAATACCTGGATTTATCTTAAGGATTTCTGAAATAGGAACCTGTTTCACTTCTCCAAAATAAAAACAATCTTTAAAACAAGGGTCCTCAGTATAGCTCCAAACAAAAGTAGCTGGATCAACATAATTTATCTTAACCCCTGTTCCGGGTAAAAACTCATGTTTAATAACCCCCATTCCGAGGTTAACTAAATCATAGTTATATCTTTTTTGAGTGTCTTGATAGTGGTTTTCGTCTAGTAATGTGTTTATGCCTTCTTCTTCTGCTATCTCTATAGACGGCTTATATTTCAACTGCATGTGTAGCTGAAGCTCTTCAGGTGTTTCGGGAAGTTCTTCTTTATCTGTACTAAAAGCATTAACTCCAAAATTCTCTTGTATCCCGGTTAATAAGTCTTTTGAGATCATATCAGTTTCAATAAGTCTCTGATGACTTGATCTATTGTCAGCAGATATAGCGTCTTGAGCATACGCCTTAACGTGAAACATACGATCAGACATTCCATTAACAACAATGTCTACAAACTTTGGTATAATAGGCACGGGCGTCCAGTCTAAGTTAAGGTATGATAAATCTCCTTCTACAGAAAATTCTTTTTTATATTTCGATATTGATTGCTCTCCTCTAGCATAAAGCCTCCTATTATTAAAGTCCATCCACCTACTATAATAAGAACAGGACTGTCCATCTCTCTTAAACCACTCATACTGAATTGATTGACCTACCCTTAATCCGTACTCTAATGTGTTTTTTTCTTCGTCTGAAGCTAGTTGATTAGGAAAGCTAACCGGATTTAAAATTGTATTAATTTCTTTCATTTATTTAATAATTTCACTGGTTACTCCTTTGTTGCTATATCTCGCAAAGGTAATGCTTATTTTTGACTCTTCTTTTTTTGGAAGATACACATGTTTCTGGTTAGCCATGATGGCTAAACCTGAGCTAATAGACGCATCGTGTCTGGTTCTTTTTGTTATGTCAAAATGAGCCCAATCCATTAGTGTTCTATTAAAAAACATAGTTCCCATTTCGTCTGAAGGTCTATACTCTCCTACACTATCAATACCTACATGCTTTTCTATATAAGACTCTATCGCGGACGCGTGCGCCTGCTTTATGTCTTCAGAAGAATTAGGCATGCCCCCCAGCTCCTTTTCGGTCTTAGAAAGCTTGTTAAATTTTTTATCAGGCCTATTCATGCAATACCTTCTATACCCTCTATGCTTAAAATGATACAGTAGTCTAGGTTTGTTGTTTTCTATCAATATAGGCATTCCGTAAAATACGCACGCCATTAATACTTCCTCGAAAAATATCTCAGCTGTTTGAGGTCTAGATATGTACTCTAAGAAGAACTCATTACTAGGTGAGTCATCCATGTTGAATTTAGTCATTCCGTGAAGCGATCCATTGGATGATCTTCCGTCAACAGTTCCAGATATGTCATAAGGGTCACATCCAAAAGCGCCTATGTGTTCGTTAGGTGGATGCTTAACTCCATTTCTTATATTGTTATTATTCCTTAAGCCTACTCCTGGAATCCAAGACACTATAAATCTACCTCGGCTATCTGGCGCCCAAACCACTTCACTATCTTTCTCTCCATTCTTCCAATGGAACCCACCTCTTGTGAGGTAGCGCCCTTTAATTAATCCTTCGTTGTAGTCTATTTGTTGGTAGAGCTTAGTTAAGTTAAAGATAGAGTTCTTGCTTTCATCTCTAAATGCGTGAGCTTCAGTTCTTGGGAATTGTCTATAAAACTCATTCAGTGCATCTGGATCTGATTTCAATGAAGCAACCTCATTTTCCCAATAATTAATAACCCCCGTATCTATAAGCTCTCCATCTATCCCTTTAATCGGATTCTCAGGAGTATCGAACACAGGGAATCCATACTCGTCTAAATATCCCTCAAAATTCCATTCCATAGGAATAAAAAGAGAATATAGTCCTGATTTGGTTTGTCCGTTTGCGTTTCTCTTGTCAGCTCTTGCATCTTCATATATGTCTTTAAAGTTCTGACCCCCCTTAGCTAATGAATTAGATGTAGATCCCATTAGGCATTTTCCTACTATTTTTCTACCAAGCCTTAAGCACGTCTTAGTGACTCGCCAATTATTCTTAATGTTTTCTGGTCGCTCCCATTTTCCTGACTCATCATGAACTAAAAGCTTTAACTTCTCTCCATCATAACTATTGTCAGCCGTATTCTTCCAGTCTATAACAGTGTCTAGTCCATCTAAATGAACCTCTTCAACGTGGTCCAGGTTGTTTCTAGTTATTTTAGACGCAGGCACCCGATATCCTAATTCTGTTTTAGGCTTATCCATTCCGTCTTGTATTGGTTTAAAAAAGAAGGGATAATTATTTGATATAGGGACCACCTTGTCTGTAAACATCTTTTTAGCATCAGACCCTGTTTTAGAAAGAACTCCTATCCTAGCATTTCTACTAATGGTAGCTGTGTTGACAGCTTCACATGAACTCATAAATGAAAACCCAGAACGCCTGTTTTTTAAGTAACACATTCCAAAGGATCTGTAATCAGCCTTACACGCCTCCCAGAAAATGTAAAATATTCTATTAGCTTCCCTGAAGTCTGGTTTACCTACATCTATCTTGGTCCACTGTAGGTACATATAGTGAGTGCCAGTTATGTAGGTGTCTATATTGTTATTTTTAAACCAATGACCGTCTTCTCTTTTATTAAACTCATTCTCTATGTACTCTACCCACCGGGACTTAAAGCCATCATCTCTTTTGTTCCACTCAAAAATTGTCCTTATTTTTTTTAGGGCATCTGGATATTCTTTTCTAACCCACTTATTCTCTTCCTTTTTTAAATTCTTTGGAACTGCAGGCAATCCTACCCTTAGTCCTTGTATATTATAAACATCTCCTAAGGTCCCGTCTTTTGATATAACTATCATCTCGTATTTTTCCTGATAGCCGTATTTCCACTTCTTCCTTTTGTTGGTATTAACTATTACAGTCTTTGGAATTAAGTCCTTCTCTATGTAGTATAAAGAAGTCATTATTTAGAATTTTTTTCAGCGAATCCGCTAGATGTTTTAATCGCCACGCTATTTCCTTCAAGCAAAGCTTTCTCTTCTTCTATTCTTCTTAGGATCTCAAAAGCATCAAATATAGCTAGCTTCTTAGTAGCTGCAGCATTTTTTAGTCGGTCTGCGGCTAGGTCATCTTCTGCGTCATATTTAATAATATCTTCCTTGGCTACCTTTACGAGTTGTTCAACCGCAATTTTTCCTGCCTTTATTATGTCTTCTTTTAGTTTTCTTGAGTCCATTCAGTAAGCTTAACAGTTATATTTCTAGTTCTCATTCTGTATAGCTTTTCTCCACTTATATTAAACTCGTACTCTGATTCCGGTAAAAACGAAACCAAGTCTCCTTTATTTAGTCCTAAGTTTTTTAATTCGTCATTAATAAAAAACAATTCTCCCGTTTGTTTCTCTTCAACCTCTAAAGATAATAAATCATTTTGAATTTTCTCTATTGGCTTAATAAAGCAGTAAGGATCAATAGCATTCCATTTATCATTTTGAAAGTGCAAATATATTTGATCCGGCTCTATAATATATATATTATCCTTAAAATGACAAGGTCCCGATTTCTCGCGCCCCTTTATGTCATAATACTTCCTAAACACATTATGATGAACTACTAAGACATCCCCTGTTTTAATCTTGCCATCATAATTTAAAGGAGCTGACACTACTGTCGCAAATCTATTTGTAGCAGTATGATCTTCTTGAGATACGCTTTTTATTAGTTTTTTGTTTCCAAAAACACTAATGTTATCATATCTCATGCCATTTCTAGGTTCTACTATAAAACAATAAGGGGATCGCATTAGAAGTTTATATTATATTCTATTGAAAAAGGCATCGTCACATTAACGCTCTTCCATAAATATATCTCTCCATTATTATGTTCAATATATATTTCTACTCCTCCGCTTTTAGTGGTCTTGATAAGGTGAATAGTATAGTATTTCAAAACAGGCTGACCTACTACATAATTCATAGAATGAGTATAATCGCTTCCAATAGAAACTTTTCTAACTACTGACACGCTCAGTGAGATTGCCTGTCTCCAGGTCGACGCGTTTTTCGCCATACTTCTCAGCTAAGGTTTTTTGTTCTGCCTGTAGATATTTTCTTGCTGCTGTATGTTGTTGAATTAATTCAGCCTTTTTATTGTTTAAATTAAAAAGCGCAAATTCTAGTTCTCCAATTTTAGCCATGGAATCAAATAGCTCTTTATTTAAAGCGCGTAGCTTCTCTGTCTCCGAAGAGGTAAGTTGTGATTTTTTAGACATTATATTTTATTTTAGTTTATTATATATTAATTCCCCTACACTGCTGTCGCTAACCACTGGAATCCGTTGCTCGTTAAAGTCACGGTCTCCCATTGGTTGGTTAGTGCAATGGTGGCGGCTCCGTTTATATCTTCTCCAGGTAAAGCTTCAATAGTCATAGCTACAGGAACAGTTATAGTTTGAAATTTAATTACTAATCCAGTCGCTGCTGCTCCTATTGCTGTAGGTAAAGTACAAACATGATTTGCTGAACTACACGCTATATAGTCTCCATAAAGAGGAGATGAGGTTGGATTTGCATCCCGATACGCGTTCCACTTTAAATAGCTCGTGGTTAAAAAACCAAACATACTAGGTGCTGATAAATTAACCTGAACCTCTCCTGCATTAAATATTAATCCTCCATTAAGCAAAAGGTCTACGGAAATAGTAGTGCCAGTTAAGTCAATGCCGTCTCCTGGAATCCAGGAAGCGCCACCGGGCACTAAATCCATAATGCTTTGAATGGTAAAGTTTTTAGTCGCATCCCCACTCCCTACATCGCTTCCAATAACAATGTCGTTTGGTGCTGGTATCGTAGTTGGATATAAAGCTATTTTAGTCATTTCTTTTTCTTTTTAAATATTCTTTTTCTTTTCTTAACACTCTCTACGCCTGAACCACACTTAGTCCCTGGTCCCTTGCATTCTAGTACGCGACCTTTGTATTTTCCATGCTGTATAACTTTTGTTTTAGACTTATAAACAGCGTCGTCTGTTTTAAACTTTCTCTTTACCTTTTTTAAGGTCTTTTTGTCTTTCTTATAAACATATACCTCTTTGCCTTTAGCGCCAACGGGTATTATGTCTGTTTTTACTTTAGTCTCCATAACCGGGAAAGCTCCTCCGGCTCTATATTCTATCTCTCCAGTTGGTTTGGTTTCAGTGTAAGTTACTTTGTGAGGAGCGTCAGTTCTTCCTTTCTTTATTCTTCTTCTCCTCTTAGTTTTATGTAGTTTGCTTGCCATTAGAATGTTTGATCTGGTAATCTCCTTTTGTTTTTAATCCTCTTATGTTTCTTGGTAGTCTTCTCGTGCTTCTTTTTCACTTTTTTATAAATCACATGAGACTCTATTTTACCTTTACTCCGTCTAACTATTCTTCGACTCTTCCCTTTTCGGATTATTTTCTTAGGCTTATCGTCTTCCGTTTCATGAAGCGGTAATGATGTTCTGTAGCTCATAATATTTTATTTTAGTCTTTTAGAAAGTCTTGTGTTCATTTTACTCACGCCTTTTTGTTGCTTTTTAGTAGAAGAAGAACCTAATAATCTTCCTATTCTCTTATTAATGTTTGGTTTGTACTTAAGTCCGTTTTTTCTTTTCTTAGCCATAACGTTGTGTTTTTACAAAGATAGTAATTTATAATAATAATTTTCCAAACCTCTTTAAGAGGATTAAAAACAATAATAATACGCCACTAATAATGATAATGCTACCGTATTTTTGCCACCAAGTAAGCTCCTTTATTACTATTTTGTCAACAATAACAGGAATCTCCTTTGTGTAATACACAGTGTCGCCATAACAAGTCACTTCATGGAAGATTTCTCTAGTTAGTGTATCATAAAAATACTTTAAATAAACCTTCTCGTTATTCACTACAATAGTGGAGTCGTGATAAGACAGTTGAGTTACGGTGTCGTAGTATGTGTTCTCTACGTAAATGGTATCGTGAATAACTAGGTTGAGCGTATCTTGAGTAAGAAGCTCTGGGTGATTTTTAATAAGCCTATTCAGCTTTTTTTGAGGCGAACAGGCTATAATAAAAATTAAGATTAATATAAAACTTAAAGAACGCATTGTTCTTAAGGCTTTCTTTTTAATCCATTTCCAACATGTTCAACTCCGTTTCCAACTGCATATACACCGAATATCCAAATGATACCATCTAGCCATTCTGCGAATACACATTTATCTACGCATAGAAATGTGGTTAACGCCACAAATAACACTAAAGCGAAGGTCGTCTTACGTCCTCCACAAAAATCAAATAATTTTCCCATTATAATAAATCTTTTTCGTTAATTAATGTATAGGTGAAACTATTTCCCCACACCTCAGCTGCTTTTTTTGCAATCTCCATGTGAATCTCAAATTCATCAGGATCTTGTATTACTTGACAGCCAGCTGAATATTTATTTACTGTCTCAAGTTCGTAATCAGGATGAGCTCGATGTAAATTAATACCGAACTTCCCTGTCATTTCAGTTCCTTTTATTAAGTCATATTCTCTGTCTCGATCTCCGTCTCTGTAAACCGTGACATCTCCCAGCCTCTGGCAAAGTGCATCGTATTTAGAATTATGGAGATCCACCTTATACACGCCTTTGTACTGGCTTTCCTTTAAAATGGCGCACCCCTTCGGATTCATGGGGTTGGCTAGCCAATACAGCCCGGGT
>Ga0098047_10001356_pt1 | contig 10072 bp, 19 predicted proteins | sample 12_taG_FD_92585 | JGI IMG/M metagenome (GOLD analysis project Ga0098047, IMG submission 92585) | Marine viral communities from the Subarctic Pacific Ocean - 12_ETSP_OMZ_AT15267 metaG | ecosystem: Environmental > Aquatic > Marine > Oceanic | place: Subarctic Pacific Ocean | collected 2015-01-16 | reverse complement strand
AATATTAAATTGTTAAACACTATAAATAGCCCAAGAAGCTCTATCTTCGCCTTTATATCCCTCTGCTATTCTTACTTCGCGAACATAAAGTGGGTAGTTATTTACTATCCTTTCATATATAAATTGGGCAATATTTTCAGCAGTTGGCTGTTTATGAAAGCCATACTTTATAAATACATCATTAATATGTCTATGATCTAGAATATCAACTATGCTCTTAATTATCTTAAAATCAATAACCATTCCAGAACCATTATCGTCCGGAGTACATCGTTTAATATCAAATACATCTACACAATAAGTATGCCCATGTAGCCTAGCACATTCTTTAGTTGCTAAATCTGGGGAATCTGTTAATTGATGACTTGCATCAAAAAAGTGTCTTACATTTATTTTATGGTTCATATATTTATTTCTACCCATTTATTATCTTCATATTTAATTTTGCCTGTTTGTTCTAATTCGTTTAACCTATCTGTTTCATATATCTTTTCTCCATCCTTTAACTCTAATATAGATTCTTCCTGTTTAAGGTCTTGAATATCTTCTAATATGAATTTCTCAATAGTTTCAAGCCCTATCTTATAATCAGCTGTTTCTAAGAGATATGATAATGTCTGCTTAATCTTACCTAATGTAAAAGGTATTAGTCTTTTAGCAGGTTTAGCATTACGATTTATAAAGAATTGTATCTGGTCATAATTCTCAAAGGTATAATTTTTTTGTAATGCAAAGGTAGCAATTATGCGAATATGCTGTTGTGCATCTTCTAGCATATTGCGTAGATATAGACCGCTATCCCAATTTTCTTCCCACCATTCTTTTGTCTTTTTAAAATGTGGCATATATTTATTAGTTTAATAATAGCATAGCTAAGAAAAAAAATCAACCCCTATTATACCCCTATTTTATTGATTAAAACAGGGTTATAAAGTTATCCCCAACTAAAAATCAAGTTTATTTTAGCATTATTCCATTCATATGAGGTTAAAACGCGAGTACCTTAGTATAATTATCTCTTACAAATACAGATTCACGCCATAATTTATATTCTAATGATTGTCTTATTTTTTATTTACCACTACTTCCAAATCTTTTTGTACCCCGCTCTGTTTCAGGTAACTCTTTTACATCTACCATTTCTGGTACGATTGAATTATGTAGAATACACTGTGCTAAACAAGTGCCTTTTGAAATAAACACGGGATGGTTGTTCATGGACGCACAGATAACGAACCACTCTCCAATATAGCCTTCATCCATAATACTATGATAAACAAATACGCCAAATTTGGTAATGCTGGAACTGCGAGGTCTTATTTCTGCCCACATTCCCTTTGGTAGTTTTATTTTTATGCCAATTGGTACATTTATTGGTTTGTTGCCAAATGACGGTACTTCAATGTCTTGACATGTCATAAGGTTAAAGCCAACATCTCCTTTGTAAATAGGTGGTAAGATACCACCACCACTTTGTATAACTTTTACTTGTATTTTATGTGAATTTGCCATATAAATTTAATGCTTAATAAAAATGAGGATTATTACTTAGAACTTCTAACATCTAATACACTTGCTTGTTCTGTTAGCTGCGGTTGCTCACCGCCACTCCTCTTATCTGATTGTAAAAAGTGAGTATTTCCTAATAAAAGTCGCTTATCTTTGGATATACAGTTACTAATATTTTTTGAGAGAATCCTAATCTATTCTCAAGTCTCCTGCTTTTAATAAACTTTAAAGCAAATACAAATACAAAACCATTAAATGTTTTATATCTTATATTATTTCTATTATAATTACGACACCGTTCTTTTTCTTGTATAAATCTTTGGTCTAAAGTTTCTTTATTATTCCACGCTTTAACCGTTACCTTCATTACTTTCTCTTTATTACATTGGAGTCTTTCTTCAATACGTCTATGTGCATGGTCTGTTATAACGAATTCTGGGGGTAAATTTGTTTCAATTGTTGCTCCCCAAACTTTAGAGTATCGTTCAATTAATGAATTAATCTTTTTTTTGAAGAATTTCATATACTTGTGACTGTTGTGGGTTTCTTAAGGGCAACGCAATCGCCCTCCTTATAATTTAGGTGTTGCATTTAATTTTTAGGTATGCTATTATAATAGTAATCCGCTCATGCGAAGTCAAAAAGCTGAATGTTTCCCTTTAAAAAGCGTTTATTTACTTGCTAGGCAATGATAAACTAAGTGGGAAAAAATTGTTCATAACTTTTACATTCAGCATAAGCAGATTACTATAATAATATATACATTTTCAAACATGATGGTAAATACCAACAATTTAACATCTCTCGTTCCACAATTCTTGGTATCTATCACTGTATTTGAAAATGTGCAGAAGCGTCTTAACTTTTTAAGTTAGGGCGTTTTTGTTTTATAAGACATTGGGGCGTTATATCTATCATCGCCAACAGATATAATCCATGAGACCGACACAATATTCAATTAGGTGATTCGGCAATGTCTATAAATAAACTCATGGTATAGAAACGACTTTCTTGCTGGCGGAAATCTAGACTTATTATTTCTATTTATTACGTAAAAATAGTAAATTTTAAGCCTTATATCAGTTACGAAAAAAATGGCTGTAAGAAAGCTCTAGTATTATAATTCAGAAATTTTTAATCGAGGCGTAAAAGGGGCTTTGGGGTTCTGGAAACGCTACACTTCTGCAGTAGCAGAAGCATAGCGATAACCTTTAATAAAATAAAAAGAAAAAGAATAAATATTTAATTAAGAAGCATTACTATAAGATAATATCTTTATATATAATAAAGATCCCCATTTTTTGCGAAAAAATTTTAAAAGAATATTATGCAAATATGTGAAAGCTGTATTATTCAGGTAATTTTTCTACATGATAATAATAATCATTCTTATTTAATCCCGTATGATTATCAGAAAAAACGTAGCCTTCCCCTTTAATTCTAATGATTAGTGGGCTTAATCTAGAAATATAATTCTGTAAAGCCCAATTTCTAGATACAAATCCTGCTTCGTGTAGTCTTGCCTTAATTATCTCTTTTTGTGTTCTACTATTATCCTTCATAAAATATCCGTTTAATCTTAGTTAAAACATTTTCTTTAACTATTTGTGGCTCTTGGTCTGGCTGTATAGTAGGCTTTTGGGAGAATCGTTCTTTTAATAATTTAGATAAGCAATCTGTATGCAAATCAAAATCTTCGCGATAGAGTGCCTCATCATTGCCCTTTATCTCGTTATTGCAAATATCACAAGCAATTCCTTGTTCTATTCTTTTGTAATTTTTTTTCATAGTAGCGACTTAAGTGGCTAAATACATACATTAAACTCTTCAGGTAGCTCTCCTTTGCATACGCTACATATTAGTCTAATAGTTTTTTGAAATGCCTCTTCTTCCTCATCGAATTCATAAGTATCGGTAACATTATTATAGATATAGCTGTTTTCTATAATCTTACCCTCAACTGCAATCAAGAATGCTTGTTCTAATCCATTAAACGATACATCTTCTTTATCATCATCAAATTTCATAAAACTACTCTTGCAATATGGACAGATATATGGCATTGGTGGAATATCATCTTGGTTAATGTGACTCATATACTTTTTTTAATAATTCTAAAGCGTCAAAGTGAAATTTGAGTTCTAAGGGCTTTAATTTGTCTACAAGGCTCAAACGTACGCAGTTGGCTATTAAACCGCCTATAACAGCACAATTGAAGCTTATAGAGCGTCCTGTGCAAGGCTCTGGGTCTACATTTTCTGGCTTAACTAGGGTGTCAGCATATAATAGGCTATCAATGGCATAGATTTCTAATTGAAGCCCTCCCATTCTGCCATCTATAATGAAGTTATTCTTATCTACCCAGAAGTTTTCAAGCTTAATTCGTTCTTCCATTGAATCAACTGCTATAACTATAATTGCATCATCTATCTCTTTTTCTTTTGCAATTATCATCTCTTTCCATTCTTCTTCTAAATCAATTATAATATTAGGATCTACTCTATCATCAGCAATTTTACATTTAACTCCTGTTTGTTCTAGAATATTATTTGATAATGCTGAAGTCTTTGGCTCTTCTTCTTGTCCTTCTTTGAAGAACTGAGAGGCAATATTATGATCTTCTACTTTATCAAAGTCATATAAGGTAATATCTTCACACCCCATTTTTGCTATTAGGAGAGCACTCCAAGAACCTATGCCCCCACATCCAATAATATGAATAGGAGTATTCATTTCATCAGGTTTGATTATATCAAATTGTCTTTTATGTCTTTCTGATATTTTCATATTCTTGTATAAATTCGTAATCATATTCAGTAACTATATTATCGAGATCTTCTTCCCATTCTTCTTTCTCGCCGTCTTTGCTTCTTAGACTTTTTCCTGGAATTATTATTTCCCCTGTTTTTTTTTGATGATTAAAGAGTGTATCGCCGTGCGACTTCAGTGGCTTCTTAAAGAAAATTTTCTCTTCTGTTATTTTTTCCTCTACTTCTTTTTCACAAAGTTCTTTTAATTCAGGGTCTGGATTATCTTCAACAATTACAGGGAGCTTAATTTTTTCATGGGTATTAATATCAAACTTATCGTGCTTCATCCAAGCATCTAAGCGAGCCTCATAATGCCCAGCTTTATTAGTTACTAGAGAAATAAGGTAGCCATTATGTGCGTGTTCATCTATTGTATTAGTATCTGTACCAGAAAAGAATACTCCTAAGTCAGCGTGACTATGCCACCATATATTCCAATCCTTTAAACTTTCTCCTCTATGGGCAAGCTCTGTCATAATTTCTGACTGAGCATTATTATCCAATGAAGTGCTGGCTTCCGAACATTCTTGTTTAAAGATAATGGCATCTATCATTCTAATATCATCTTCATCAATAATTCCTTTACCCATTCCGGATATTTCTAAATCTGTTGCTTCTGTATAATATTTTAATTTAAGATAAACTTTTGGTGTTAAAACTAGATTTATCATATACATCTTATTTAATAATATTTATTCTTCACAATCCTCATTTTTAATAAAGTCCTCTTCGTGTTCTTGCCAGTATTTTATATCTAAATAATTAAAAGGATTCTTAGGTTTCATTTGTACTTCACTAAAGTTTTTTGCAAAATCTTCTATACAACAATGAGGTCCGCTATAGTTAGGATCTTTGAGAAAATTTATTAAACTATATATAACTGATTCTGTATTGCCATCTTGAAATTGTTTATTCATTTCATGAGCAATCACAGGTCCGATACAAACATTTCCTGTTAAAGTAGTGCATGGATGTCCATATCGTCTATAAAGATGCTTTTCAGTATTAATAATATGATACTGTAAGCTTCTTGATGAATTTGAATCCATATTTATAAAGATTTTGAAAGCACCTAGGTCAAAATCCTTATACCCTTCTTGCCCTTTCCATAAGAGATTATTAGTGGTTACAATAAGATAAGGATTTTCATCTTCTTGATTTCGGAATTCAATGTCTTTAATATTCGCATTCTTTAATAGCTTTTTATACATTAGCTCTATATTTTTTATAATTTCTTCTCTGTCAAATTCTTTCTTCTCAAAATCTTCTATCTTATTTAATGTATCTCTAATATCCTTTCTTTTTTCCTTAATATAGTTATTATATTGGGTTATATCATTTTTAATATAATTGATATTTTCTTTTAATTGAGGTAGTTCTTTTTTTTTACGATAGAATTTAATTGTTTCTCCCCTTAATTTATGCTGTGCAAAGTTATTAAGTTTAGGGTCTTTAAAATGAGCATCTTTAACCTTTATATTTTCTTCTTTCATAAAGAAACCTGTGTTATTTGGGAGTATACCATTTAGATTATGGAATGTTTCATTTTTTTGTGGTGTAAAATCTATACCAAAATTAAGCTCTCCATTTTCAGAATTTCCTCTTAGATATTCTACATCTTCAATGATAGAAACGATAACTCCTTCTAGGTTTGGGAATTCGCAGTCTTTACTGCAGATTACAATATCGCCTAATTGCATAAGTTTGAATAATAATTATTATCTAGAGGGCATTTAACCCTCTAGGAATAGCTACTATTCAGCGAAGGCAACATATGATGTTCGCTCTGTAGTGGGTGCTTCTTCAGCAGGAGCTTCCTCGGCAGGTGCTTCTTCAGCAGGAGTTTCCTCTTCGCTACCGCCATCCTTATTACCTACAATTGAGATAATATCACGATCATCTAACTTGTCATTGCCTTCAGCTTCAGTACCATTAACGTGCATTGATTCAGAAGTAGCAATGCTTACGCCTGCTTTCTCTAATGCCTCGCCAACAGTAGTATCCACAGGGACATCAACATCCACATTGTCATGACCCCATCTTACGATAGTGATCTTGACTGTGTCTCCAGTTGGAGTAGATTCAGTTGATTTACGCATAAATCATTGTGTTTATTGCTTGATAAGCTAGGAAGCCGACTATTCCTAGAATTGCTAATATCGCAATTATAAAATAAAGTATCTTACTAATATCCATATTCTTTGAGCCAATGTAAGGCGTATTTATTTGCTGAAGGCTCTCCCTGTCTGCCAAATTCTTTAGTAGATATTTGTTTGGTATGCTTTATGAAATGAAACCATTCGTGCAAGAAAGTGTATAATATGGCTTCATCATAAGTTTGAAAGATATGTTCTACGAATCTATATTTCCATTTCTTTGCATCTATCTTTTCGCTTGCAACTGCTATGCGATCCTTAAGTGGATATTTCCAATCTTTATGCACGCAAGCAACTATTGTCCATTTTTTATTCTTTGGAAGAGAAAATTTTCCATAGAAATCTAATAACTGATTTTCTGTTTCACCAAATTTGATATACCGTAACCTCTCAGAATTATATGGTTTTATATGCTGTTTTGCGTGTGTTAATGCTTCTATGGATATATTGCTTTTATTTATGAACTTCATTTTATTCTTGTTATTAGTACGCCTCCATCAACTAAAGTTCTGCACGAAATCTTCATTTTTCTTAATCCCAATGTAGAGTGAGCATTATTTAATCTCATCGATAAATAACTTCCTATCGCATCTGAAGCTCGTACTTTATTTTTTTCTCTATAATGTTCTGCTTCTTCTTTATCTAATGCAATGCTTTCCCCTATTTGTATTTTCATTATTTGCAACTGAAGTGGAGTGAGTCTGCCTTCTTTTTTTGGTAATACCTGTTCTTTGCCAGTTCCTAATAATGCTTTCTTTGTTTGTATCCAATTCAGCTTTTTCATAGGATTAAAAAATCATACACATTTTATAGTATATGATTAGTATAATTTAATTGGGTTGAATTGAATGACAAGCAATTCATATATTCTTTTTATTATTTTATATTCTTTTTTTTGGGCTTGCTTTTTGGCTATTTTTATAATAGCATAGCTAAGAAAAAAAATCAAGCAAAGTTATCCCCAATATAGAAAGAGTCGACGGTAAAAATCAAGAGCTAATATAAATCTTCGCTGAATAAATGTTCTTTATGGTAATTTAATTTTTTAATTTGACCGCATTTTATTGCATGTTTACCTGCTTCCACTCTATTATAATAATTTCCTTTTTCATCTATAAATCATAGTGTAACGCCTTTAATAATACTAAAGGTATCAATTAGATTTTTCCTTACTCTCCGATTGTATAGTATAATATAATTGCCTTTCTTCTCTTTGAATCTATCAATAATAACAATTTTATTCTTTAATTGAATTCTTACTTTAGTGCCTTGTTTGCAAGATAAATGAGGTGTTGACATAGTGCGATCTGAGCGGCTAATCCTTTTTTCTTAATTTATGGAGTTTCTTTAATCTTTCTATAGTAATAGGACTTCTTTGGTATACTCCAATTCCTTTTTGCCCTTTCTTGAACCAGAATTTTTTACCTACTTTAAGATTTTTCCACGTACCATTCTCAAGAGCTTGCTCTGCATATAGTTTTTGTAAATCATCTGGGAGTATCCCTTTTTTAACTTCTAGCTCAAAATCTTCTCTATACTGTCTAGCAGTCATCTTATGCGTTCCAAATATATGAGATCCAACTTGACGGTAATATTTGCCGCAGATTAAACATTCTATTTTATTATCAGCATATTCTCCTGTTTTATTTCTTACCCATTCTTTCCTTTTTTCAGCATATTTTATAGTATAAGTTTTATTTCTACATTTAGTAGAGCAAAAAGTTCTTTGCCTAATGGTTAGAGGCTCTTTGCATATCTTACAATTTTTCCTTATTTCTACCTTAAACATAATTGCGACTTTAGTGGCTAACCTTTATTCAATCTCTCTAATTTTTCCCCAATTAGTTTGTGTATAGATACTATAGTTTCTAATGATTGCTGAAGAAATTCGTGTTCACTCCAAGCATAAACAAAGTTGAGATAGCTTCCATCTGCTTTTCTAACAGACTGTGCTTTCCAAATACAATCTATACTAAGAGGTTTTTGTATTCCTTCTAGAATAATTTTATAGGACTTGCCATAAGATAATACTTCATATTCTCTGATATGCTGTACAGTTTCTTTCCTGTCTTTAAACTTTCTTATTATTTTTTCTCTCGTTAGAGTCATAAAGGATAATTTTGTATTGTTAAGCTAGTTATTTCTTCAATAGCTATTGTTCCTTTTTCGTCTTCGTTATCTTCTACATCATATAAACTATCGGCTAGTTGTTTTGGATCAAGCCATCCACCTCCTCTCATTATTGGGCATCTATCTTTTGAGTAAGAAAATTCTGCTTCTACAAAAACTGTAGCCTTTCCTTCTTTAGCTTGATCAAGTAATCCTTTTGCGTCTAATTCTTTAATAAAACGTGCAATATACATTTTATCTGAATAGTTTTCGGGTACTAATCTAATATTCGTTTCATTTAGTTCTGTTTTCATATAGTTAAAAGTTATCCCCTTGCGACTGTTGTGGAAAGACGCTATAATTATTATATAAAGTAGGATGTAAAATGAGTAGTTAGTAAGTAAATAAAATATCAAGTTTGCTCTGGTTATTATAGATAGAGTAAGTGATAAAAATCAAGTTGCTTATATTGTAAATCTGGTTCCTAATAATGCCTAATTGAGTTATCTAATATGCAAGTTAAATTTTATCAAGCTCAGGATGTCTTTTACGCCCTTTGTATTTAGCAATACGGTGTTCTTTTTGGTATGCGTCTTTGCAGTTATGACAAATTCCATGAGCCCAATGTTTATAAGTTCTTTCTTTGCACATTTTGCATTGTAAGTATTTAATGCACCACCTGTCTCCTGCTTTCACTTGTCTACGTATCTTTTGCACTCTTTTCATTCTTGCAACGCTTCCCCATAACTCGATTATCCTTTCTTTATGGCGTTTATCCTTTATTTTCTTTACTCCTTTAACCCCTAATTCTTCTATTAGAATTATACTTATTCTTTGAGGAGTAACTGGCAAGCTCTTTGATAATTCTTTTTGCGTATATTTCCCTGTCTTATATTTTCTAATAAGAGTAAATACTTGTGTTGCTCTTAATTTATGTATAGGCATATTAGTCAAATATAGTTACTGATTTTGGTTTTTCTTCTTCTTCTGAAGCATCTGCTAGAGCTCCTATTTCTTCAAAGGTAAATTCACTTCCACATTCAGGGCAAAGGTAATCATCTGGATAATCAGCATCACTATCAACCCAATCATTATCATGGGAAGAAGATTCTAGATAATAAGAACCACTACCATTAAAAGTATAACGGAAATAAGTAACTACTTCGTTGCATTCTGAGCATATTTTAGGCATATTAGTCGAAAATAGTCTTAGTTTTAGGCGGTTCTTCCTTCTTATCGTCCAGATGGAACCGTTTCGTTCTTGCTATTCGATACTGCTCTAACCATTCAACAACCATATGAGTAGGAATTTCTACCTCACAAAACGGGCATCTATAAACATATTCGTCAGTATCTCCATCTTCCCATTCAGGGTCTTCCCCAAACCATAATTGCCCATCTTGTCTACAACTATAATTTACTTCATTTAATGAATGATTACAATGAGGGCAATTAGGTAATTCAATCGTCATAAATAGTCTTTTCCTT
>Ga0098047_10001354_pt1 | contig 10078 bp, 12 predicted proteins | sample 12_taG_FD_92585 | JGI IMG/M metagenome (GOLD analysis project Ga0098047, IMG submission 92585) | Marine viral communities from the Subarctic Pacific Ocean - 12_ETSP_OMZ_AT15267 metaG | ecosystem: Environmental > Aquatic > Marine > Oceanic | place: Subarctic Pacific Ocean | collected 2015-01-16 | reverse complement strand
TCTTATTATAACTATAATCGTCTACGACTAATTCTGTCTGGTGTTTCGTTGTAGGTGGAATTCCATAGATATTCGATAACATATCAAATATATCTTCGAAATCTAATTTAAATCCATTTTTAGTTTTCTGAGCGAAGTGGTATGTTTCTAATACCTTATCGAATGTATCTGTTTCATCTTCACATCGAAACCATATATGTCCTTTTACATAATCGGTTTGCCAACTATTTATTCCATATATCGTAGTCAAGTCATCTCTTACTCTATCGATGTATTCTTCAATTCCTGGAAAATCGTCTTGCCAATCAGTTATATCATTCTTTCGATAAGAACCATTATAACTATCGAAATCACTATATATGCTACTTCGAGGGGAATGGTAATAACTGAAATTTTTCGAAACAAATTCTATTTCTTTTCGAATTTCTTTATCATTTATTCGATAAATCCATTCTTCTTCTGCTTCTACGATTTCTTTTTGTTTATAGTTTCTTATCGGAAAAATCATATTCATATCGACATAACTTTCTTCTAAGGTTTCTTCGCTTGTGCTACCTAAAATTATTCTTCCATCGTTATCCATAACCAAACCTAAATAAAAATCGGTTGAGCTATTTTTAAAATAGAATAGACAATCATCTGTTTTCGAATAAAGCATAATACTATAACTTCCTTCGAGCAATTCAGCAACTTCCTTAACTGCTTCGATAGGTTTGTATTTTTCTTTTATTTCGAAATAATCCAATAAATAAGGTATTATCGCACTATCTACATCTTCTTTATAATCGAACTTATATCTTTTTTTCAAACTTTCGTTATTATGTAAAACACCATTATGAACGACTATCCATTTCTTTGTATCGAAAGGGTGGTTGTTATAATTTAGTTTCGCTTTACCTGTTGTAGCCATTCGATTATGTCCTACTAAAAAATTTGTATCGATGAATTTTAGAGTTGAATTATCTCGTTCTAAATTCTTAATTTTAGTTTTAAACGATTTACCCTCTCTAATAAGGTAATCTTTCGAGAAGATACCATAAGCATCTCCATTCGAAATCGCACCTTTTTTCATCATCTTTACGAATTCCTTTCTGTCTTTATCGATTAATTTTTTATTCAATCGACTCACAAATTGTATTTCGCACATTTTTGTTAAATCTCCTCCATTCGTTTTTACAAAATCTTCGAAGAAATTCTCGAGTAGGATTTAAATATCCTACATCGATATTATTCTCTAAATAACAACTTCGAAGATAATTATGATATCGTTTAAAATCGAGCCAGAGTATATCTTGACCTGAAGTGATTCTCTCTTGATAATCTCGACCAAAACATTTAATAAATTTTCTCATCGACCTTTCAAATACATCTCTTTCTGTATCGTGGCATTGAATTTCATTTAATCCATTCGATTTAATAGCCATTATTATATCGAAATATTCAGGTCGAGGAATATCAAATACATTTGTATAATCGTTTTTTAATCCGTCTAATCGTTCTTTAATATTAGTTATCTTTACTCTTCGAAGTTTCTTATTAAATTTTCTTCTTCGAGCAAGAATATATCTTTGTAAATCCTTTTCGTTTATAATACTCAATAATGTTCTTAATCGATTTTTCATAGATATAATTCGTTTAATATCTGTTTTTTTAATCCATTCGATAAGCTTTAAGTGTATTCGAATCCATTTTATAATCTTTTCACTATCGATAGTGCCACCATGTAATCGAATTTCTAAACTATTTCTCTTACTTATCGCAGAGTTCATATTCAACCAATAATATCGATTTCCATCATGAGTTGAAGGAATAAACGATTCCATATTATATTTTGGGTGAGCTCGATATAAATAATTTTTTATAGGCATTTCGATAATCTCTTCATAATTTGGTCGAAGTGATTTACAATAACCATTATCTCGACGACTACTTGGAACCATTTCGAGAAAATATCTCTCAAATCGATGATATACTAAATAAAGTTTCCTTAAATCGTTTTCACTAAAATCTCTCATATCGATATGAATGTGTAATCCACAATCTTTATCGACTGAGTAATTATCTTTTCGAATAGATTTACATAATAACTTTATGTTATCGAAAAGAATATCTCCATTCATTGGATTCGAGCAAAACTCATCTCCTTCATCGATACTACCATCATATTTACAAGAAACGAAATCCCTACACTTTTTATAAGTATCGACAGAATTACCAAACTTTGCTTCAATTTCGATTCCAACCATTCTTTTTGATTTGTTTTCGTTAAATGTTTTACTATTAATAAATTCGAAATGACAATCCCACCTACCCTCATCTCGATTATCAGTTTCTTCATAACATTCATCGCAATAAGGATAATCTCCACAATAACGAGCATCTTCACTCCATAATGTCGAGCCACAACTTTCACAATCGACGAATGCTTCATCGTAACAATCATTACATCTTAATTCATTATCGACACTACTCCTATTTAAACCCTCATCGTCATTGTGGGAATATACCCCACAATCGATACAAGCCATATAATCATTTTCGATACAATCATTACAAACAGGCACATCGATATGATTTTTAGAAACACCATTACTATCGAAAGTTTCGCCTTTAAATATGTTGTTATCGATATCGCAATCTTCCTTACAATTCGAGCAATTATAAGTTTTACCAGCCATCGATTTCACATCTCCGTATCTTTCTTTCGATTTCTGTGATTTCTTTCTCATCATCTTCGATTTCATCACAAGAATAATAATAGTATCGATTCATCTTAAAATTCTCCATAAGTTATCGATACTAAATCACTAACTCGATTTTGAAGTTCTATCTTTTCTTTTTTCGATGTAGTTTCTCTTATTCGTTTTTTCAATTCTAATATTTCTTTAACGATTTCATCACTCATTAGTTATCACCTCGATAAGATATAAAACCACAATTCTTCGAGCCAAATCCAGCATTCTCACAGCATTCGATACATTTTGGTTTATTGTATTTTGACGATGTGATAATATTTCTATCACAATCTCGACATCTTCTCCAAAACTCTGTTTTCTTTCGATTTAATTCATTACTTTTTCTACTCGAAATTTCTCTCATTAACATCGAACACCACCTCTGTATGTTTTTTATCGACTTCTTTTTTAAGAGTTTCGATATCCTCTTTAATTTTATCGATTTCCAGACGAATTATGCCTAAACTTCGATATATGTCTTTACTTAAACTCATCGATATCATCTCCTATCTTTCGTTTTTTTATGTAGAATAAAGGTTGTATCGATACACGTTGAGGATTTGTCGAACAAATGGAATTTTTATCGATACAACTTATTCAATCTATATTCTACGATATATATATTGATTTAGATATATATAAAGATTTAGAATAAATAAAGTATATATTCGAATATCTATATTATAGTTGATTTATACGATTATTTTACCACTATTAAATGGTATTATCGCTTACCACTATGTAATGGTAATTAATTTATCGATACGACTATATAAGACTATCGTTTTCCATAGGAAACAATAGGGTTAAATCGATTGTCTGTGATACCTCGATACGATATGATTTGCTGTGATACCTCGAAACGATAATAAAAAAAAATAAATTTCGTATCGAAATAAAAAAAAATAAAAAAAAAGAAATAAAAATTAATTCTTTCGAACTAATTTTTTAATAAACTTTTTTAATCGATTTTCTTTTATTTGGTCATATTTCTTTAACGATTTCATAAAATTAAATAAATCTATTTCGTGATTAGATTCAGTTATTTTTATTAAATCGTTTAGTTTTTGTCCTTTTAGTCTTTCGATTAAAAGCTGTTCTTCTAGCTTTTCGATTTTATTCGTTTTGGTTTTCATCGTTTTGATTTTTTAACCTCTCGATTTGTTGTTTAAGTTCTTCGTTTTCACTTAATAAAAGTTTTCTTTCACTTACTGCTTTTTGTGTTTTATCGATTAATAAACCTTTTATTTCTTCACTATCTAAAAAGGTTTTAAAATCGTTTTGTAGCCACTCACTCCCTATTTTATGCTCAAAAAAAGCTTTTAAACATACCGATAAATTAACAATTTTATTTAAATTATCGTCCTTTAATTGGTTTATTATTGAATTGATATCTTCAATAAAATTAAAGTTTTCGGGTGTTTCGTTTCTATCTCCATTTATGAAGGTAGCATTTATTTTGTTTAAATGTTCGATTTTTCTCATTTTTTATTCGACTTCCTTTTTTTTAGTATTAATCGATTAAGTTAATCAATTAACCTATTGATTTATAGGAATAGTATATTTATAAAGGTTTCGATTAAGATATAATAAATTTTATCTATCGAGTAGTAACATTAACTATTTAGTTTTACTACTACTAAGTAACATTAACTAATTAGTAGTAACAATATAAGTATATAGTATTATATCGATATTAGATTATAACCTATTCGATACTATCCTTTTAAATATATATTATTTATTATATATATTATATCATATAGAATAGATAGTATATAATGTATTATATCTATTCTTTTATTTAATAAAAGAAAATATATAATAGATATTATATATTATATTATATATTATAGAATAGGCATATTATACTACCTATATCGATTTTAATTTATATAGTTATATTACATAAATACCTATATTTTAATAATACAAGGTCTGTATTGTTAAATTAGAGTATATACCTATATATACTTATATACTGTATATATGATATAGAATATAAGGGAAGGTTAGTGTTCCACCAAGTAGTAGTAACAAACCACCAGTTGAACTATATACTAGAACACCTAAATGTTTAAATACTTTTAATTTTACCACTAAAATAGAGTTCTCTATGCCTTAGACTGAAGTACCATGAAATACACTAAAATAAGCCAATCAGAGGAAGATACCTTCAAATTAAAAATGGAGAATGCCTACCCAGGGGGAACTAAACTCAATATGGCTAGGATTAAAACACTATCCAAGGAAGACCCAAGTATCTTTGCTAAGTTCTATTTAGGAATCGAACCTTTTGTTTATCAGGATAAAGTACTAAATGACAATAGCAAGAGAATAATTGTATGTAGTTCTAGACAAATAGGTAAAACCTATGTAACAGCCATAAGAGCCTTACACTATGCTATGTTCAATGAAGACTCTAGTATCTTAGTCTTTTCTAGAAATAACAACCAATCTAAGAAATTCTTAAGAGAAATGAAGAATATCATGCAATTGGGAATGGATAACCTAAAACACACAATGGATAAACAACCTTCTACTTATTGGGATGAACCTGGCCCATGGATATTCCCTCAAAACATAGACAAGAAGAAACCCAATAACACTGAGGAATTTTCTTTAACTAATGGTTCAATCATTAGAAGCCTCCCAGCAACAGATAGCTCTCGAGGATATACTGCAGACCTAGTAATAGTGGATGAAGCAGCATTTGTACAGGATGAAATCTTTGAGATGGTAATAGAGCCTACAGTGAGATTCACTGGGGGTTCTATTATTCTCCTCAGTACACCAAATGGACAGAAATGTTATTTTTATCATTTGTTTGACCCATTAGACAAAAGAGAAGAGAATGATTACTCAAGATATTGGTGGAAATGGGAATTATGTCCAAATGAGAATATCAAGAAGATGACCGAGAAGAAAAGAAAGGTCTTAGACCCAATGAGGTTTGCTCAAGAGTATGAAGCACAATTCACAGTTGATGCTGATTCTTTCTTCCAATCAAGAAAAATTAGGGAAGCAACACGTCCTGACTTACAATTAAAATATGCTGATTTAGAGAATCACTATGTGTGTGGTGTAGATTATGGGGTTATCAACAGTAAAACTGTAGTAAGCTTAAGTTATTTTGATGAAAGAGATAGTACAGTATATCTTGCTTACCAAAAGGAATTTCCTGGAGGATATGATAATGCTCAATTACCTAGATTTTTAGAAGAATTAGAAACTAAGTTCAATATTATCCACTATGTTGTAGATGATTGCCCACAAGGAGAATCTCCTACACAAGCATTAGAAAGAGTAGGAAAGAAAGTGAGAAGAGTTTATTTTGGAAAAGAAAAGGTTGGAATGTACTTTAGATTTAAAGAAGGGATAAACATGAGAGATGATGATGAAGGCTTTGGAAGAAAGGTGAGATTTCCTAAACTCAAGAAACTAATAGAAGAAATGAATGCATTACAAATGAGAGACAGTAAAAGGGGGTTAACTTATTTGATTGAAAAACCACAAGGTGGTTCAGATGATAGAATAGATAGCTTTGTACTTTCTACAATGCCTTTCTTGGAAGAGGAATTAAGGGAGTTTAAAAGTTATATAGCTTAAAATGTATGATTTAGATTTAGAAAGGAAAATAGAAGAGCACCAGAGGAATATTAAAGAAGTAAAGGAAAACATAAACTTTGAAGAAAAAAAGGTTAAGATTCAATTAAAATATCCAAAACCACTTAATCCACAATATGAATTTGAATTAAGAGATGAATACTTAGACTTCTTCAAAAAAATAGCATGGTTAGAATGGAAAAGAAAAAAACAAAGAATGATGATAGCAATAAAAGAAGCAGAGGAAGACATCAAACAGCTGAAAAAACTCCAAAAAGATTCAGCAAGCGCTCTTTCAAAGTATACGGCGTAGAAAATCTACTTACTCCCCAAACTAAAAAGGAAGAACAAATGATGTGGGAAGACTGCATGAAGATGTTAAGAGATAATCCTAGATGGGTTTTAGACAACCTTGAAAATTTATCTACCTTTAAAGTTTCATGGAACACTTATTCAAGAGGAAGATGTAGGAAAGTCCAATGTGGAGGATGTTTAGCATTCAATCATGTGGACCTAGATTACTGTAAAAAGTGTAAATGTCAACTAAAAAATAGGAAAATACACTCATTTGGGGTGGGAAAACCCCCTGAAAGTGCAGTAATATAGAAACATTTATAAAGAAATTCACCCCCTATATATTATTGTAGGGAACTACTATACAGGCACAACAAAAATTAGCTAATCAAAGCCTGCTAAACATCATTATAATGGAAATAGTATACAACGAAGACATTTTAGAGAGGGCATCAAGAGGGTACATCGATGGTTATTACTCCCCAAAAGAACCAACTATGGACAAACCCCAATTAGATACTGTATTGGAAGTATTTAGGTCCGAACCAACCGTAGTATCTGCAATAAGGGCAATGGCTGATGAAATTATCAAAAATGGCTTTTTAATAGAGACTTCTAACAAACAATTAAAAAAATTTATAGAAAGGGAACTAAAGAACAAATATAGATTTGAAAGACTTTTAAGAAGGATGGTTTACAACCTTCTGATATATGGAAACATATTTATAGAACTTGTTTACAAGGATAATCAAGCTGAGGAACTACATCTTTTAGAAACTACAGATATGCAAATTATTTCTTCTGCTCATGGTGAAGTGTTAGGGTATGAGCAACAACATGGTGGAAATACTGTCCATTTTACAACGGATGAATGTGTCCATGTAAGCTTAAACAATATTACTTCTGCGTTATGGGGTGAAGTCGACATGAAAACCCTTTATCAAACTATTTCTTTAAAACAATTCATTGAAAAATTCTTAATCAACTTATTCAGGTTCAACAAATTTAGAGATGCCTGGAAGATAGAGAAAGCAGACGAAATACAAATTAAGAATTTCATAAACGATTTAAAACTAGCTAGAGACCAACCAGAAAAAGAATTAGTAGTGGATGGAGAAATTACAAAGATAGCTGGTAGAGAATTAACAGACTTAGACCAATTAGTAGAAATATTAAATTATTGTAGACAACAGATACTTACATTACTAAGAGTCCCCCCAATTATTGCAGGTATTCCTGATAACTCCAATAGAAGTAATTCAGAGGTTCAGTCAAGAAAAGCATTTGATGGAAGAGTCAAATCAATTCAACAAGCATTAGCAGATGAAATCACATGGGAGCTATTTCCTAAGTTAGGCTGGGAAAAGGCAGATTTTAGATTTGCACCAATTGATAAGAGAGCAGAGAAGGATGATATAGAAATCATCAAAGCATTAAAGGAAATAGGATTAGATGATAAGTCTTTATTGACATTCATTAAATATGTAGGTATACAACTTCCAGAAGGTGCAAAAATAGAAAGTGGTGGATATCTATCTGATAAGAGGGAAATTAAGGTTGAAGAGAAAGAAGACAAATCTGGGCCAGTAGAACATAAAACTGGAGAAGATTCTGAAACTAGAGAAGACCAGTTAAGTGCAAGAAGTAAAGAATATATACTTGACCAATATAGGGATGAAGTATTGAGCAGGAAAAAATGAGGTCAATAATTAAAGTAAAAGTTGTAAGAGTACCAAATGTTGAAGAGTTTAATGCAATTCTTTTTGACATGCAGGAAAAACAATTTGTTATATTAAACATAGAGTTACATGCAATTTATCCTGATGGTGAATTATGTTTTGTAGTTACATACAATATTCAACACCTAGAAGAAATAGAAGGAAAGGATATGGCTGAAGATGAAACAAGGAATGAAGGGGAAGTAGAATAAATGGCAAAATTAACATATAAGAAAAGAGAAAATTTAAGGAAGACAAGCTTTGCACTTCCAGGAGCGAGAAAGTATCCTATACAAGATATATCTCATGCTAGAAATGCATTAGCAAGAGTTTCACAATATGGAACACCATCTCAGAAGAAAACAGTTAGAGCTGCAGTTTACAAAAAGTATCCAAGTTTGAGGAAAAACAAAAAGAAATAAAATGCCAATTACAATGTTAAAAAAATTACCAAAAGAAGCTAAGGCTATTTGGGAAAGTACTTTCAAAGCTTCTAAAGTTAAGTATGGTCCAGACAGGGCTGCAAAGATAGCATGGGCAGCTGTGAAAAAGAAATATCAAAAGTTAGGAAACAAATGGGTATTAAAAGGAAGGTCAGTTTCTTTTAATTCAAATATTAAATTTAAATCTCAAAAGCTTATATGTAGAAGTGTAGATGTAGCTTCAAGTTCAAATGATTATTTTATTGAAGGATATATTGCAACTAAACATTTAGGAGAGGATGGAATAGTCTTGTCAGATATTTTACTTAGAGACTTGGAAAAACAGATTAGAGAATTCCCAATTAATGTGAAAGGGGATTTAGAGCATGTTGGCACAAGGATGAAGAAAGGAATGAAAGTAGATGATGACTTACCAAGTTATGAAGATTTTATGAAGATAGTAGATACTAAAATCGATGAAAATGGATTATGGGCTAAAGTCCAATTAGATAAATATGCTGATAATTTTCCAGTAATATGGAATAGAGTTAAAGAAGGATTTTATGATGCATTTAGTATAGAAATGTATTTAGATAAATCTAGAACAAGATTAGAAAAGAGTGTTGATGGTTATATGAATGTGGCAGATGGAGGCTCACTCAAGAAATTTACCTTAACAGGTTCACCTATTGATAAACATGCAAAGGTGACATCTGTATATACCTCATAATGAAACAACCAAAAGTACTAGTGGGTTGCCCCACTTACAAAGGAAAAGATTACTGTGTAGATGAATGGTTGAACTATATAAAAAATCTCAAGTATACAAACTATGATATCCTGATTGTAGATAACACTGCAGATGATGGAACACATGCAAAGTGGCTTACAGATAAATATGGTGTTGAAGTTATTCACCACTTTAAAAAGGAAACATCACTTAATGCCTTAATGGCAGAGTGTAATGAGATAATTCGAAAGAGAGTTATTGATAAAGGATATGATTACTTAATGAGCATTGAATCAGATGTATTCCCCCCAAAGAATATAATTCCAAGACTTATGAATCAACAACATGGAGTTGTATCAGGAATGTATGAAATAGGTTATAGGGACTTGAGATATCCTTTAATTCAAATTGTTGAACCCCTACTACATACTGAAGGAAGGATAGGAAATATAAGGCAATTGTGGTGGGATGAAATATTAAATTTTATTGATGGAGAAACTAAACAAGTTCATGGGTGTGGCATAGGGTGTACCCTTATTCATGTGGAAATATTAAAAAAAATAAAATTTAGAG
>Ga0098047_10001348_pt1 | contig 10093 bp, 10 predicted proteins | sample 12_taG_FD_92585 | JGI IMG/M metagenome (GOLD analysis project Ga0098047, IMG submission 92585) | Marine viral communities from the Subarctic Pacific Ocean - 12_ETSP_OMZ_AT15267 metaG | ecosystem: Environmental > Aquatic > Marine > Oceanic | place: Subarctic Pacific Ocean | collected 2015-01-16 | reverse complement strand
TTTGGCAATTGAGCTATCGAGGCAGGGATATCAGGTGTGGGTAGTGGATATAAATACCCATGCTGATAATTTTAAAGAAGTTTCTAATATCGCAACCGTGCAGCATTGTGATATCCGTACTGCCGATTCTATGTTTAACATAATGAAGTCAAATAGCATTGACACAGTTTTTCATCTGGCCGCTTTGCCCAGAGTTCAGTTTTCCATAGCACACCCCATAGAGTCAAACGATACAAACATAAACGGTACATTAACGCTTTTGGAACAAGCAAGAAAGGCCAAGGTCAGGAGATTTGTCTATTCTGCTTCATCATCAGCATATGGAGATCAGGACACTCTGCCCCTTGTGGAAACAATGAAGCCAAACCCCATGTCTCCCTATGCCCTTCAAAAACTAACAGGTGAACATTATTGTAAATTGTACAATCTTGTTCATGGAATGGAGACAGTATCTCTTAGGTACTTCAATGTATTTGGCCCAAGACAATCTGTTGGATCGGTTTACGCTGCATTTATTCCAAAATTTATTGACTCATACATTAATAACACAAGACCCACTATATTTGGTGACGGAAAACAGTCTCGTGATTTCACCCATATAGACAATGTGGTGCAGGCGAATATCTTGGCTGCTGCCACTGATAATAAAAAGGCTTTTGGCGATGTGTTTAATGTGGGGGCTTCTAATCAAGTATCAACAAGCCATGTAGACAAACAAATAAGAACACATTTAGGAACTTCTTTGGAGCCAATCTATGGAGAAGCTGTTATTGAGCCGAAACATACTAAGGCAGATTTGACAAAAATCAGGTCTGAACTGGGGTATGAAGTTTTGGTGGATTTTGACACAGGACTCAAAAAAACTATAGAGTGGTTCAAAAACAAAGGTTAAAAATGCCTGACATTAATATGGTAAAAGATAAGTGGTTTTACTTCTCCAGAAGAAAACCAGAAGATGTTTTTGTTGAGCCAATTTGCAAAATACATCTCAAGGAAGATCACACCATAGGAAATGCCGCCAATGAAAACGAGTTTTACTGGGATTTTTTAAATGGAAAACTGGTGTTTTATTCCAAAAGAAGAGATCAAACATCTTTATTTGACGAATTCGATGAGAATTGTGGGAAGATTACAGCTAGTGGTAATTTTATAGACAAAAAGACAGTTCATGAGCTATTAGAAACCACACCAGATGATGCTAAGTTAAATATCTATAAGTTTCAGCAACTTTCTGCACACAGATCAGGCTGGCCATATGCTATCGATTGCCTATGGGATGTTCATAATTCTAATGGCGTAAGATTTGATGATTTTTTAGATGCATCATTTTCTTGGAAATGGACCGAAGCATACAAATCCTATGTTCCTTATTCAGACCCTTGGGTGGGCGTTATGCATAATCCGTATAATATTCCTTTTCCTTTTGATCAAGCCCAAAATCCCAAGAAATATTTTCAGACTTTAGAGTGGAAGAGTAGCATAAACTACTGTAAGGGCATTTATTGTTTGTCTGAATATTTAGCCAAGTGGGTCAGAACACAGGTTGACGTTCCTGTTAATGTCTTAGTTCATCCGACCGGGCTGCCAGAAGAGTATTTTACTTGGGAAAATTTTACAGAGAATAGCGAGAAACGAATAGTTCAGGTTGGATGGTGGCTTCGCAGGTTAACCTCTATATTCAAGCTGCCAGTAAATGACACCTACAAGAAAACAATGTTGCACCTAAATGGCAAATTCGTGAGTGAGGCGTTAAATAAAGAAAACAGACATTATTTCAGAAATCACAAAAAGAACCTCAATAACAAGGGAACTGATATAATGTACTATCTGAAGAATCTGGAATATGATGCTCTCCTTGCCAGAAACATCGTTTTTCTGGATTTGCATGACTCTAGTGCCAATAACGCAATTATAGAATGTATTATAAGAAATACTCCCATGTTGATAAACAGGCTGGAATCGGTAGAGGAATATCTTGGCAAAGATTATCCTTTGTATTTTGAGTCCCTTAGCGATGCCGCTGAAAAGGTTCAGGATTTAGGTCGGATAAAGGCTACATACGAGTATCTTTTAAATAAAGACAAAACACCTTTTACGGGAAAATATTTCGTAGATTCGTTAAGATCGTCGGAAATATATAGGAGTCTGTGATGATAATATCACATAAACTAAAGTTTATTTTCGTTCATATACATAAGTGTGCAGGCACTTCAGTGACAAAGGTTTTAAACAGAGCCAAAGTATTGGGCCCGGATGATATCGTTGTCGGATGCACAAGGGACGGAGAAGATATTGAAAGAGCCGGAGGATGGAAGGGTCTTGATAAGCACGCCCCGGCAGCGGAAATTAAGGAAGTAGTTGGAGAAGACATATGGAACTCCTATTTTACGTTCACAATAGTTCGCAATCCTTGGGATAGAGCAGTTTCTACTTATCATTGGTGGCTAAAAACAAGCTATAACGGTAAAGATGGAAAGGGTGATATTATCCGGGCGATGGATTCATTTGACGAATTCGTTATGTCCAAATATATGTACCACGACAATTGTACGGACTGGATCGACACAGATATAGATTATATAGGAAGATTTGAAAATGCAAAAAGATCGTTTGCATATGCTTGTGGAAGAATAGGACTACCGGATTTAAGATTGACAAAAAACAACAAGACCACTCACAAACACTATTCTGATTATTACTCAGGAGATTCCGAGGATAGGGTTGAACGAATTTTCTCGAAAGACATTGAGAAATTTGGTTACAGTTTTAAGGCTGAATAATGGGAGAAATAGATTTAAGCAAATCAGTGGCATACGTGGAACAAGATGAAGGTCTTATAAAATACGACATTTTTAAACATAATAAGCGAGAATTCCGGGGAACCAGACCCAAGTGGAAAGAAGATTATGGAATATGCTTAGGATCAGCACACACATTTGGAAGATATGTAGAAACGCCATACCCAGAATTGCTACAAAAAAATCTGGGGATGCAGGTTGTTAATTATGCCATTCCCAGTGCTACATCTTTATGTTATCTCAGTAAAGATACTATTATGGATACTATTAACGGTGCCAAGTTTGTAGTAATACAAATGCTTTCAGCTAGGACTTCTTTTAACAGCGAGACATGCTATATGGGAGGGAATCGTTTAGTGCGGACCTTCGACGGGCATGAAAAGAAAATATCGTGCATGCAATATTGGAGGGACAGATTGGAAAATGATGACCCAGCAAAGCTGTACAATTTGATTTCCGAGAGCAGAGCAAGTTATGTAAAGCAGTTTTCATCACTGTTAAAAAACATAAAGCCCAAGAAAATTCTTTTTTGGTTTTCCGTCAGAAAGCCAAACCATACTCTTAGCAAAAAGAACAAAGGTTATGGAGAATTTTATGGCCAGTTTCCTCAATTAGTAAACAAGGATATGGTTAACACAATTAGGTCTTATGCTGATTGCTATGTAGAATTGGCTTCTAAAAAGGGCTTGCCTACCAAATTTATAGATGAAGAAGGTGATTCAATAGATATGGAATATTCTTTTAGAAAAAAGTTTGCCCCTAAAGACCCACTTGCAAACAAGACAAAGTCAGAAAACAGTTACTATCCATCCCCAGAAATGCACGTTCAGGCATCAGACCTATTAATCCCTGTTTGTGACAGGATATTGAAAAAATGAGTAATATATTTATAACGGGGAATCCAAGAAGTGGAACATCATTTACCAGATGGCTTTTTCGAGATGCCGGATATTTTGTGACAAATGAATTACACATAAGTGGAGAAATGGCAGGCCATATAAAGGCAATAAAAAACAAAATAAGAGATATCTTGGACAGACAAAGCTGGAGGCATAATCGAGGAAAGTTTAACGCGGACGAGCGTATGGACAATATCGTCAGGGATATTATATCATCCTTATCTTTCGAGGACGTTTATAGAGAGAAAACTGAATATGATGTTTTTCTTAACAAGACTCCGGGGCTGAATTTTAATATAGTGGACGGCTTGTTTCATTCCAAACCAAAGTATGTTGTATGCGTGAGACATCCGTATAATACGATCTTGTCCATGTGCAACACAAAAAACGGAAGTAATACTGATTCTATTAAAAAGTACAGTGAGGGGGATTTTTATCGTTGTTACTCCAAATTTATTGAATTTAATAACAGGCACGATAAATTTCTAATCAATAATAAGGACAGGCTTTTTGTAATTCAGGTGGATAAACTGTATGATTATGAAAAAAGGATCAAAAAAGTTAAAGAAATGTTCGAGTTCTCTGATCTGGAATTTAAATTAGAGGGCAAATTCAAAAGCCTAATTGAAACATGGGAGCCTAGGAATAAGGGAAACAGTGAAGAATATTGGCCCTTTTCAGATTCGCAAAGAGAGTTGCTGAAAAACGACAAAGATTTAGATAGAATATGTCAGCAATATGACTATAATATGAAAGACTATTTATAAGGATATAAATGTGAAAACAGAGAGAGATTTAACTCAGTTTCAAAAAGACAATTTTGGAAGTATGCTGGGACAGGACTCTTGGGTTATAGAAGAAGTCTATAACTTCATGGAAGATGGCTATTTCGTAGATATTGGAGCTACTGATGGAGTGACTATTAATAATACCGTTGCCCTAGAAGATGAGTTTCATTGGACCGGCATCTGCATAGAACCCAATACTCACTTTGAAGAATTAAAAAAGAACAGACCAAATTGCGATCTGTGTAACTTGGCAGTTTTTAACAAAACTGGTGCCATCGTGGAATTTCAGGAAGACGACATATACGCCGCCGGAGCCTTGAGCGGAATTAAGGAATATTTTGATTGTCATCAGGTTTCCGGTCCAACTTTTCAAAAAGAAACCATTTCTTTGTTTGATTTATTAAAAAAATATGATGCCCCAGAATTTATTGAATATCTCAGTCTGGACACTGAGGGGTCAGAATTTATTATTCTGGAAAACTTCCCCTTTAAAAAGTACACTTTCGGAGCTATTACTGTCGAACACAATTATATAGTCCCTAAAAGGGTCGCCATTAGAGATTTACTCGAATCCAAAGGGTATATTTGGATTAAAGAGCTTCAGGAAGACGACTGCTTTGTCCATGAGAGTGTAAAGATTGAATGAATTAACGATTGAACTTGTTCCAAAAACATGCTGGTACACAAACCTACGCTCAGAGCTTCCCAAATCAAAATGGGATAAATTACGCAAAAAATCATATCAGGAAGCCGACTACAAATGTCAAATTTGTGGCGGCAAAGGTAATAGACATCCAGTAGAAGTTTAAAAAACTTAAAAAGAAGGACATTTATGACATATTTGTAATAATGTAATAGATTAACAATTACTACAGGAGGCTCGCATGTCTAAAAAGACCATTTCTTTGAGAGTAGAAGAAAAAGATTTAAAGTATATTAAATCTTACGTCAGAAAGATTAGCTCTAATAAAGATATAGATTTTTCACACAATGACTTAATAAGAAAATTAATTAAAAAATTTATTAAGGAGAATGACAATGCCTCCTAAAATAAACATATCAAAAAAAGATCAACGAAATCTTGTGAAATTTTATGAGAATTCTACTATTAGAAAAACGTCAAAGGCATTCAATATTTCAAGGCCAGCTTGCAAAAGAGTGCTAATTGACAATGGAGTAGAAATTAAATCTAAGAAACAATGTATAAGAAGGCACAAGCTTGATATTGACTTCTTTAAAGATATTAATACGGAGAAAAAAGCATATTGGCTTGGTTTTATACTTGCGGACGGCTCTGTTACTAGGACTAAATTGGGTATTCAATTGCAGATATCAGATGTGGAACATTTAGATAAATTTAAATTTGACATTAATTCACAAGCACCAGTTAGAAAGCCGTTTAGAAAAGATAAAAATGGCAACATATATCAATATGGATGCTTTGAAGTATGTTCAGTGGACATGATGCAAGACTTAGTAAATATCGGAATTTATCCAAATAAAAGTTTAAATGTTAAACATATTAATTTAGATAACAAATTAATAAATCACTATTGGAGAGGAATATTTGATGGAGATGGTTGGTTGAGCCTTTATAAAAACGAATATAATATTGGCATTTGTGGAAGTAAAAGCGTAGCACAAGCTGCTATGAGATATTTTAAAAACATATCTAATAGTAAGTCTATTGTGCATAAAAAGGGAAAAATATATTGTTATCAAGTGGGAGGCAACAATAAAGTTGAGGAAATAATAAAGGCTTTGTATAAAAACAAAACAGTATGTTTGGATAGAAAATACAAAAAGGCAAAATTATTATGCAATCAAATAAAATAGAACTAACGATAGAATTGGTTCCTAGTACATGCTGGTACTCTAATGTTCGTTCTGAAGTCTCAAAAAAGAAATGGGACTCCATAAGGAAGGCTTGTTATAAAAAGGCGAACTATATGTGTGAGATATGTGGTAAACGTGAAGAACTTCAAGCCCATGAAATATGGCATTATGATGAAGATAGCAAGCGTCAAATATTGCAGGGTATAATTTCTCTATGTCCCAAGTGCCATATGTGCAAACATTGGGGGCTATCGTCTCTTAGAGGCAAAGAAGAAGCCTGTATACAACACATGATGAAAGTGAACGGATGGAGCAAAGAGGACGTTTTACTTTATGTGGAATCTGCATTCGAGCAATGGAGTCGAAGAAGTCAGCATAAGTGGGATTTGGACATTTCTTGGCTTGATGGTGACCAGAATACTCAGGAAAAGGATATTTGCTAATTTCAGGTAATAAGTAAGTAAGTATAATTACAGCAATTATTTGAGAGAATCACAATGGCCATAAGAACAAATGTTGATAAAAGAGAGCAATGGTTCGTTAAAAATATATCGAGCAAGATTTTAACCGTTGGCGACCTTCCTAAATTACCAACATTTAATCCCGGAGACGAATACGATTTACTTTCTTATCACGATAAGAATCAAATATCTAATTCAGCAGATTTAACTACCCTGTCTAGTTTTGGCTGGATAACAATTACCAAAAAGAAAGATGATGAGATTACAACTCATACAGAAGAGTCAGATATTAATGATTCTATAGCTACTGCCGAAGAGGACGAGGTTGACGGCTCTGGCTCTGGTGGAGCGGGAACAGCCAAGGTTTCATCTGATGATACTACGGCTGGATATCTTGATGGAAAACTTGTCGCTGGTACAAATGTTACATTTGTAGTGGGCTCTGGTGGCGGAAACGAGACTTTAACCATATCTTCTTCTGGCAGCGGAGGCACAATAGCAACAGAAAATAGCGGAGTGTCTGTAGATACTACAGCAGACACTTTAAACTTTGGTACAGGATTAACCGCATCAGATGCAGGTAGCGGACAGACAGATATTGTATTGGCCTCACACACCCATACAGAGAGCGATGTTACAGATTTGTCCCATACAACAAATGCAGCACTTTTGGTAAGTGGGGTATTGGCAGATGCAAGAGTTCAAGAAAGTAATGTAACTCAACACGAAACGGCTTTAACTATAACAGAAAGTCAGATTTCAGATTTAACTCACACAACTGACTCGCATGTTGATGTTAGTAATATTGGCTCTACGGTGGTAAGTGATGCCGCCACACTTGACTTCGACACTAAATTTGCCGTTACAGACGGCGGCGGATCAGAGGCAGATATCACAGTTGACGAACCAGATTTAACCATTTGGAACCTTGTTGTTAATGGCAATCAGCTTCTTGAGGGTGGTGCCACTTGGGACAGCGGATTGACATTTAACACAAATGATTTGTTGTATGTTATAGACGGTGTTATTTATAGTGCCGCTGCTGATTCAGTTACCTTAACCGCCGCAGACGGATCGAATGATAGGATTGACGTTATAGTAGCAGATAACCTTGGTGTCGTTTCAGTTATTACAGGAACGGCTAACGCGAACCCTGTTAAACCAGATATTGACGAAGATACCGAAGTCGAGATAACATTTGTTTCCGTAGCAGCAGGAGCTTCTACCCCAACACTTTCGGTTAATCTAATTTACGATGAAGATGCCGGATCACCCACAGAGTGGAATGCAACCACATCCGATGCTGAGTTTAATTTATCGTCTGCATCAGACCCTTTCAATGATACCGTATCCATTGAGGCTACAGCAGCCGCAAGTAATGATAGAGTAACATTTACAGCATCTACACTACAAGATTTAACAGCCGTTAATCTTTTGGAGTTCAATATCAAGAGTAAAGCCGTTTGGCCGAACGAAAAAAGAGTGCAGTTATGGTTTACTCTCGGAGGAGCGAGAGTCTCCAATAGAGTTAATATTAGAGATCAAGGCAACACGTTTAATTTTGATTCCAGTGATACATCCGCTTATCAAAGCTTATCTATTAATAAGGTATTTTTCAAACTAACCAGCAACGTGGTTGACGGCATGGTTATGCGTGTACGTGGTAGTGGAGGAACGATTGGATTCTTCGCTGACAGAATTAGATGGCAAGAGGGAGTTCCCACTGCCACGCTACAGCCCAATTGGCTAAGCATTTTGTCTGATGACGGAGTTACAACAGCAGATAGCGATGCTGATACTTTACAACTGCTTGGAGATGGCGGATCAGCCGATGCTCACATTAGGACATCAATTGTCGATGATACCGTTACATTCACTTTAAACAGAACTCTTATTGAGAACCACATTCCTGTTCATCTAATTGGCGGGATAACAACTAATTCAGACCTATACAAATCTTTGATGGGGTATGGCTTTAAATACAGATTTACCGGTCCGGGAATTATTACAAAAATTGTAGCAAGACAAGGAACAGTAGATTCGGGTGCATCTCAGGCTACTGTCGATGTTAATATTGATAGCACCAGTGCATTGGATTCAGCAATTACATTGGCCGACACGGCTGACACCGATGTTGTAGGGGTCTTGTCCAGTGGTACAGATATCGTAATATCTGAAGGCGACCTAATAGAACTAGACGTTAATCAGGGAACAAATGGTGACGCAGAAGACTTGGCTGTAGACATCGTATTTACAACAACCCTGCAAAGATAACTAGGATTTAAGATATGCCAATTATAGGACCAGTAGGATTAGCCAGACTAAGAGTACAGGAATTGCAGGCACAGAGTGCCCCGAGTCCAAGCCCCTCTGTGCTAGACCAAATAGGTCCAACCAATCCTGTATTTAGTCCATCTCCTTCACCGGGAGTAGTAGCTATCTCGTCTCCATTTGCCACATCATCTGCCGCTCCTGAATTGGCAACATGCTGCGAAGTTACTTGTCCGGGAGGTAATCCCAATATACAGGTTACTGTATCAGGAATAGCATGGCCTGATCTTGATCTTCCCATTGGCGTGACCTGTGTATGTCCTGATAATTATAGTTTAGAAGCGAGTTCAGAAACATGGTCATTCTACAACGCTACAGCTAGTCCATCGGATTCAGGAATAAGATTTAGTGCTACCACTAGTCAGTCTGGGGGTGTAATATATGTTAATTATAACTCGGACGCAAATACTTTTGGCACTGGTATCACAGGCAGAATCCAAGACAGACTGTTCACAGTATACACCGCTGGTGGTTTAACTGCTACATTCCAGAGGGGCTGTGGCTGGTAATTCCGATAATTATGCATGGCTCAGATCAGAATTCCAAATAGAGGCCCAATTGCCCCAGTTATTGCCGCAGATGGCAGTTGTTGGGAATTTGTCGGAACCAGCGGCTTACCGCCCGACACGTTGGCTGCTATAGCTGATCCTAATAATTCCTCTCCGGGAGCGGGAGCGGAAAGGGCAGGTTTCACGCCATTTGATGATATACCATCATGTTTTGCATTTATAGCAATACCAGACGAAGAAGATGGAATCCCTCAAACTCCAGACCCAACAATATTTAGTCCATCTCCTTCACCGGGATCACTAGATAGATATGTTCTTTGTAGCTCACCTTCACCGGGAATACCGGATCAAATAGGTCCAACCAATCCTGTATTTAGTCCATCTCCTTCACCGGGACTATTGGATGAATATGTTCTTTGTAGTTCACCTTCTCCGGGAATACCGGACCAAATAGGTCCAACCAATCCTGTA
>Ga0098047_10001346_pt1 | contig 10095 bp, 10 predicted proteins | sample 12_taG_FD_92585 | JGI IMG/M metagenome (GOLD analysis project Ga0098047, IMG submission 92585) | Marine viral communities from the Subarctic Pacific Ocean - 12_ETSP_OMZ_AT15267 metaG | ecosystem: Environmental > Aquatic > Marine > Oceanic | place: Subarctic Pacific Ocean | collected 2015-01-16 | reverse complement strand
TTCTTTAGCTATATTAGAGAAATCTCTTGCCGTGGGGCACAAATTAACGCTTGCAAGTCGTGAAATCGCCTGTCTATTGAACTCTTCAGGGTAAGGATGCGCCAAATCATAGGTTCTAAGCCCTGCTTCAAGGTGAAGAACAGGTATCTGACGATGAAACGCGGCGAGGGCGACACCAAATGCTGATGTTGTGTCCCCTTGAACCATCACAGAACTTACGTTTTCAAAGACATGACACTGGTTCATGATGGATGAAACGATAGAATCTAGCCTATTTTCACCATCTTTTATCTTTAAACGGGTGATGTCGCCCTCAATATGGGCTAAAAGGTCTGTATGTTGACCCGTAAACAAGATTTTATAGGGTATTTCACCCTTAAAAACGTCCAGAATAGGCTTAATTTTGATGTATTCTGGGCGAGTTCCAAAGCATATTAGCATCATAACGTGACTCCTCGCACTGTTTTCCACCCGTTTTTCAAGGCATGTTGGACGCAAAAGTCTCTTTCAGAGAAGAATTGTTGATGAGAAACGGCAGAATTGGTCGAAGTTGCCTTATTATCGATGCCAAGCTCGTTTCCAAGGATAGATCCATGCATTTCTCGGTCTTCAGGAGGGTGTGGAGGGCAATATGTCTTGATATTGCCGTATTTTTGCGCCGAATAGGCAAATTGTATGTCTTCGGCGTTATCCCAGGTCGGGGGTTTCTCTTTCCAGAGGTATTGGAGCCAATCTCGCTTAAAAAACCAAGCATGACCCACCAAATCGACCTCTGTAGTCTCTTTATTGTGAGTTGGCCACCCGCAGCGGTCATGTTGGACGTAAAACTTGTCATTTAAGAGAATTCCAGCTGATCCAAGGATACCTTCATGTGTTTTCATCGTATTCAGGCAATTTTCGAACCATTTGGACCCAGGAACGGTGTCATCGTCGAAAATAGCGACATATTCGGTGTCTGCAAGCAATGCACCTGCAAATCTACCATAGAATTTCCAATTATAGTCGTTGTTGAAGACCTTGTCAAATTCTAAATCAGAATAATCGAAATTTTTATTGTCTTCATGGGCATTTACCCATAACCAAATCTCTTTTGGCTTGATTGTTTGGGCTTTCAGAGCCTCAATTTGCATTTTTAGGTTGTATGGACGCCTGTAAGAGTTGAGAATCACTGTGATATCACCGGGTTCTTGCGGATTTGGCGTTTTCTGCTCGTTTTCAATGATAGAAACCACTTTGTCAACCACTTCTACCTGTTTAGATTCAACGTGTTCAAGGAGTTTTGCCCCCTTAAAGGCACCGAACCACTTTTCCGAGGTACACCCATTCATTTTGTTGGTGATGAGCTTACAACCCAATATACGGGCTTCTACGACCAACCGGCAAAAACTCTCCAAAACTTGTGAAAAGAAGACCAATGACTTCTTCGTGGAGAGCTGTTGAATGAAATTATCGTAATCAGGCGATTTGATCAGTTCGTAATCGATATTCTTCCTGGTGCAAAGGTCAATAGCTGGAAACTTGCCTTTCACCCGATTATCAGAGTCCAAAACCGCTGCTTTGTCGGTCTTTTCAGCTCCAAGGTGCTTCCGCAAGATATCTAAATGTTTTTGAGACCACAAAGTGCAGCCTGCGGAGACAATATTGCTGGATTTAATATTCTTTCGCGCCACTTCAGCGTGAAGTTTTGATTGACACACCACGGCTTGGGCGTTTCTGTAGAAAGATAGATTGCACAAGCGGTCTTGTGGGACGATAAAGTCCTTGTAAGGGGACGGATCACGCTCTAAAATATATTTATGATCGTGTTCATAGATCATATAACGAGCTGATTCTAAAATCCTTTTGCTCTGTTCCTCCAATCTCACAAAATTCGATACGATAAAGAAGTTATTCTTGTTCTTTTGCAAGAAAACGGGATCTGCTTTATCTGAATTTACTCTGGAAACAGAAAAGCCGCGTGAAGTGAGATGCTTCATTAAACAATCGTCAACAAGCTCTCCTCCACCGGCTATTTGATCTACAAAGAAATCAGAGATATAAATTATATTCACAATACCTCTCTAGTCGAATTCTAAAAGTTCCTCTGCGGCGGGGGCTTTCACCAGTTCAAGGATGGAATCCACAAAAATTTGATGTTGTTTGTCCTCAGTGAAGTTTTCTACAATGTATTTTTGAAGTTTTTTGGCTCGGTGGGCGTGTCTTTCCCAGTTTGCCTTCATATCTTTCATCTTTAATTTAAAAGAGACTTCTTTCGGGTCGCACCACATTGAATTTGCTTGCAAGACACCATCCCAAACCGCCTCTTGGGGGACTGGAGCGAGAGTGTAGTCTACTTTTGAGAACATGGCTTTATTTTTAATCTTCCCGTTCTTTCCTTTTTTGGGAATAAACAAGAAGTCTACATGTCCTGACCATGCTGGAGCTACGATGGGCAAGCCATTATAGGCGGCTTCAAAAAGAGGCAACCCGAAACCTTCTCCGTGAGTGGCACTAAGAAGCGCCTTAATGCCGGGATGTCCGTATAGAGAATTAATTTCCGCGTCGGACATATATCCGTGTAAAAGATATATTTTACACTTGTTGTCTCCATTATCCGCGATGAGTTGTCGAAGGCGATGCGTAGTTAATCGTTTGTCAAGAAGACAATTTTTTGCAAAATTGGTTTTAACAATTAAGCCAACTTCTTTATCCTTGAACTCATCTATAAACCATTTGATAGTATTCTCAAGATTCTTGCGTGGACCCCATTGCGCCACAGTTAGAAAGTTAAAATCATAATCAAGCTCGATGCCCAGGTCAACTTTCTCTAGGTTTTTAACTGGATAGTGAACAATGTCAATAGGAGTTGTACATCGAGCAATAAATTTTTCACCATTTTCATTTCTCGTAGCTTCGTAAGAAGTATTTTCATAAACTTGTTTAGAATGCTGAGAGATGGTGATAATCTTATTCATTCCCCATGACTTTTCAATCCACTGAGGTGATACTTTAGTGGTTTCAATCCCCGCAGTTACACCGATATTAATAGGAGCCATTGCCTTCCATTCGTTAGGGATGGTTACCTGGATGGACATATCAAAAGTCTCTTGTTGTTGAGCGTGATGAACGGTTTTTTGCAAAAGAAAATCTATCCATTTCCTTTCATCGTCATCCTCAAACAACCAATTGGTTCGACCCCAATTAACATTATGCAAGTAAATATCAAAAACATCTTCGCGACGTTTTAAAGATCTCAATAAAAAGCGTGTGTGTTCGCCATAACCTGATTGAGTTAATGCAGGTCCGACAACAATAACCTTCTTTCTCATTAGGACACCTCCTTAAACGTCCATGTCTTATAGCCTTTGCGCGTTTCCCATGATCCATATTCTTTGTGAACCTTCTGAAAGAGGTTGTCCCAATTTTCAGCATAACGCTCGAAACTATAATTTTTTAATACATGCTCTCTGCCTTTTTTCCCCATAGCCCTGCGTTCGTCAGGGGTCATATTATAGATTTTCTCAACAGCATCGACAAAATCATCTTCACTGATCCGATCCTCATAAATATAAGGAATCTCCTGGGAGCCTATGACAGATTTTGAGGCGGGCTCAAGCCCTATACCAAACCACTCTTCGCCGTCTGTGACTTGTTCTTGTAAGCCGCCCGTCATCGTCACAATAATGGGCGTTTCGCACGATAGGGATTCTAACGTAGCTAAGCCGAAGCCTTCAGCATCCGAAATGTTGATAGTGCAATCTGCCATGTTATAAAAAGCGGACATAGCTTTTGTATCCACTTTGTTTTGTGAGAATACAACTTCTCCTTTGGTGAGCCCCACGGATTCAATAATCGCTTGAAGGTTTTGCCCATAAGGATCGCGGACGTCAGTGTGCATAATAAGCTTAGCTTTATCGTGTCCAACTTTGTCTAAAAACTTTTTCCACCAATAAATCAATGTTCCTGATTGTTTTCTTCGCGCATTGCGATTATTCCAGAAACATATGAATTTATCTTTCTCAGGTCCAAAGTTATCTTTGCGTAAACTTTCTATCACGTCATCAGGAAACGCCTTGAAGGTGTCACTGGGTACAGCGTGAGGAATATATACACACTCCACTCCTGGGGAAACATTCCGAACAATGTCATCAGTTACCTTAGAGATAGTTGCCACCACATCGTTCGAAGAATATAAGGGTTCGTTAAAACGCGGGAAAGGATAATTGTCCCATACATGATAATAGATCATAGGACAAAGTGGGCGAATTTCATCTTCAATTTCCCAAAGCCAGCCCCAAAATCGCGGATCAGTCATGAACCAAAGAGCGTCTGGTTTTTCTGAACGGACCAGGGAGCGGATCTGTTCTGGAGTTCCATAACCGTCAACAGGAATTACAACCCAATCCTCTCCCCATTCATGAAATTTTATTGGTTTGTAGTCTTGATGTTTAATCGCCCCTCCTAAAGAAATAAATTTATATTTCCCCGTTTTCAATAAACTCTGTATCATATAGTTGGTCTGTGTGCCGACCCCGGATGGAGCAAGGGGGCTATCAGACAACGTTAGTATGGTCATTTTTTTAGTCAATTTAAGCCTCTTATCGTGTGCAAAATGATGTATGACAAAATTCACATTTTCTATTTACATAACATGAAAGCCTGTTCTTAATGTGAGTTTTTGCTTTTATATTATAGATTGCCTTCTGAAGCAGTGTTAAGACATTTCTTGTTTTTCTTGGACCAGAAGTCACACGAAAAATCTCAACATGTTTTTCTTTGGCTGTCCTTTTGAGCAGGGCGAAATGTGTCTCAATCATCTTAGGATCAATATTGTGCTTCTGGGCAAAATAATATTTGTAAAGTGTCAACTGATATGTAATCATAGGATCGGTTTTCTTTTTTAGATCCCAACCCCATGAGCAGGACTTCCAATCAATGATGTGATATTTGCCATCATCTGTCTGAACCACCAGATCAATAAAGCCTTTGAATTTATACTCATCATCGACCACGGCAGGTTCCATTAGCTGCTCTTCTGTGGAAACAACCTTATAAAGTCCGAAATAATTCTTAACGGCGGGAAGGATGTGCTCTGTTAATTGAATGCCTTGTTCTTTTAGCTCAGACCAAAACTTTTCATCAATTTCTACCCCCTTGCGCTGTAAAGAAGTTTCTTCTCTCTCCATTGAGGCTAAAAAGGCAGCTTCCATATCAACCGACTCGTCCAGCAAGACTTTTTCACAAACATCATGAATAGATGTTCCGAACGCTGTAAACTCGTTGCCTTTAAACTTGCGAATCCGTTCGAGGTACATAAGCTTGTGTTTGTGAGGACACTCGTTCCAAGTGACCAATTCAGAAAATGATATGTGAGGCATTAAACTACTTCTTGATGGTTTTCTTAGTCTTAATTTTAATCACATTTTCTTTTTTTTCAACAGATTTGGTGGTTTTTTTAATCTTGGGTTTAATCACATTTGCTTTTTTTTCAACAGATTTGGTGGTTTTTTTAATCTTGGGTTTAGAGGGCAAAGAAAACACCCATGTTCCCGTAAGATCGCTGACCCGTTGGTAATTATAAACTTCACAATCCTGTAAGAGTTCTCCGAAGCGGATGTTTTGCTCTTGTAGATGTTGGGTGGCAGCGTCCTTGGTATAGCAGCGGTTGGTCCAGTGTCTTTGGTTTTTCACATGGTCCACTGTCAAGGTGACATAAAGTTTATTTTCTTTTTCTTCAATATTCCAATTCATCATAAAGCTCCATTTTATTATATAGTGCAGGGGTAAGTGTTTTTAAAAGTGCCGAGTTCCCCAAAAAATAACTTTCTAGACCAGAAGTAAAATATTCTTCTAGAGAAGTAATCGAATAAGGAGTTAAAAAAATTCCATTGCAAAGCGCTCTCAAAGTTTCATATCCTACTTCTTTGTATAAAAAATCATCCGTTTCCGACGAAAAATGAGCAGTGTTGAAGGATCGTGGTATCTTATATCCTTTCGATCTCAAAATTCTCTTCAAAGCGTTTCTTTTTCCTAAGAATTCTTTTTTAACAGCGCCATCGCCAAAAATATTCATTTTATCTTTTTCTATCAGTGCATGTCCTAGTTCATGGATTATATCATCTACTAAGTCTTTTTCACTATCTTGATTGCTGCTAATATAAATGGCTCCGTCCTTATACGCAGCATTGGTGTTCTTTTTTTTGAATACATCAAAATTACCAATATAATACACATCTACGAGATTAAGGATACTATCGGGGATACGTCGTTTTAAAAACGATATCATATAATTTATATCAATATGAGTGGATAAAGGATCTACCACCTGTATCAAAGCCCCATTTAAATAAAATTCTTTTTGTTCAGAAAGCACCTTATTATAGGACCGTATAATTATATCTCTTATCTTATCCCTCATTAGATTGTTTTTTCTTCTCTTCCTTATAAAGTTTTTCGCCTACCTCAACGTCTGTTAAAGCCTGATAGTAGCCACGAATCCAATTCTCTTCTGCGACCGCTAAAACTAGCTGCGGAAATTCTGCGGCTAATGTCTCCACTACCATTTCTACTGTTACTAACATGTCGCCGGGATCATTTTTTTCACCCACATATTCCACTAACATATTTTTTAAATCATTGTCTGGTTCGACAACTTCTTCCAAAATTTCTTCGCTCATTTTTTACTCCATTATAAAATTTGTGATGCAAGAGTGGCTACAGCACTTCTTTCGCCTTTTTTTAACGTCAAATGAGCAGCCAGATCATGCTTCTTAAATTTTTCAATTGCGTAAGACAGCCCATTCGATTGTCGATCAACGTATAAATTATCTATTTGTTCTACGTCTCCTGTTAGGACAATTTTTGTGTTTTCGCCTACACGAGTTATTATAGTCTTTAATTCATGAGCTGTTAAGTTCTGAGATTCATCAATGATAATATAAGCATTCGCAATGGAACGACCGCGAATATAAGTTAAAGCCTCAACTTCGATTACTCCTGATTGGATATACGTGTCTAAGGTTTCGTGGGTATCTCGCTTTGAATACGAATACGACATTAAAAACTCAAGATTATCGCGAATGGGTGCGAGCCAAGGATTCATTTTTTCTTCAACGGTGCCTGGTAAAAAGCCGATATCTTTGCCTACTGGGAGTACCGGGCGAGAGATAACCAGTTTATTATATCTTCCTTCTGCGAGAGTTTGTTCCAACCCCGCCGCAATAGCCAGGAGTGTTTTGCCGGAGCCGGCGGGGCCTATCAAAGAAACAATGGGAATATCTTGGTCCATCAACAGCGAAGCCGCGAATACTTGTTCTTTATTCTTAGATTTTACTCCCCACATTTTTCTTTTATTTTCAGGAAGTTTTTTTATAGGCTTATCATAACTCAAAAATTTTGCTAACGCTGTTTTTTTAGCATTGTGAGATGATTTAAATAAAATGCACTGGTGTGGATAGAGTTTGATTTCTTTTTCATCAAGATAAACTTCTTGTCCCTCATAAAAATAATCGATTAATTTATCCTCGATTTCATATTCAATTGTACCAGAATAAGACTCATCATTTCCATGAATTTTGTCACGGTCATAATCTTCGCAAGGAAGCTCTAGAGTATCACATTTAACGCGCATGTGAATATCTTTGGTAACCATGACCACTTGACGAGAAAAGTTTTTCTTTCTCTCAGTTATGGCAGTGCCAATAATTTCGTTATCAGCGCTGGAGAGTTTATACTCGTCCGGAAGGAGGTTCTTATCATATCCCCGGATAGATAAAAGTCCTTTACCTTTGTCAATTCGAACGCCGCGATAAATATTTCCCTTGGCTCGTAGCAAATCAAGCTCTCGAATAATCATGCGAGCGTTGAACCCTACTCCATCTTGTCGCTTCTTCTGAGCGTCGATTTCTTCTAATACTTTGAAAGGAATAACAATATCGTTTCTTTTGTATTCATAAATGCATTTATAGTCTGACAAAATAGCACTGGTGTCGAAGACATAAGTTTTTTTCATGGATATTCCTTACATTAATAAATAGAAAGCAAAAAAGGTTCTAGTTATTTTTACAAGGAGAAATAACCCCATGAAATTTATAAAGCATGTTATCTTAATATTTTCTTTAATGTTTTTAAGCTCTTGCGGAGGAACATTAGCTAATCATTTTAAGTTAAAGCAAAAATTGCCATTTGATTCTTTTGTTAAAGTAGTCGCAACCTATGATGTTGTGAAATGTATTGGAGAAACCTGCATGAAATTTAAGTTTGGCGCTACATCTAGCGGATCAGTGGTTCGAACATATCCTCACGGATCTTATATCTTAACCACAGGTCATAGCTGCGATCCTAAAGCTATAATGTATGATTTAGGTGGCGGATTAAAAATAAAGCAAACCACCTATCTCATTGATATAAATGGCGTTAAACACAACACTAAAACAATCAACATCAACAATAAATTAGATACATGTATTTTATATTCTTCAAGCGTGTCACGGGCTCCTGTTCGCGTAGAAAGAAATGATGCTCCAGAATGGGGGGATAAAATTTATAATATGGCAGCACCTGTTGGAATGTTTAACACGCGGACGGTTCCAATTTTAGAAGGAAGATACTCTGGACATAAATGGGGGTTTTCTCTTTATACGGTTCCAGCCATTGGAGGGTCTTCTGGCTCACCTCTTTTTAACCACCGAGGAAAATTAGTAGGCATGATTCATTCGGTTCATACGAGATTCCACCATTTATCATTTGGTCCGACTCACGCAGAACTAGTAAACTATATTTATAAACATACTCCATTCCACGTTCCAGAAGGGGTTGTACTAGAAGTAGATGGGACCAAAGGTTCTAACCCAAGTGGGACTAAAAATCATTTATTAGACATTAAAATGCGTTGAGTTTCTTTATAATCTCTAACACAATAATAAGAGTGGCTTACTTTTAGTTTATTCATTTCTTGAACTAAATCCCAATCATTCCCACCGGGCTTCGCTTGGTCGCCGAAAAAGTTATAATGAACATTGTTAGAACCTAGCTTGTGATGTATCCACTGAAAAGCTTGCCCTTTGTGGTTACCGGACGGATAGATGTCTATACTTATTTTACCGCCTATTGAAGCCTCTATTTCATCTTTAAAGTTTTCATTAATAAAGTTGGCAATGTTCTCTCTTTCTTTCACACGACAATCGTAAGTATAATATCCTTCTCGTTGCATGTGCGTGGCGTTTCTCCCCACAATAGAAAAGTTTATCATACCTGGGCGGTTTTCAATATGATTTCCCGCTCTTATCACGTAGCCTGTCTTATCTAGGAATCTATTTAAATGGTTTAAGAGGCGGGAAGGAGGATCAAATTTATTCTCATAAATTTTTTCTCCTTGGATGTAAAGAACATTACCCATACAAGTAAAAACACCACGGGCGTTGAACAGAACTCCTTCCGGTGTTTGATACCAAATTTTTTTTAAATCACTTCCCGTGATAAGATAATAAATTTTATCTTTACTCCACTTGACAAAGAATTTCTTAAACGCAGCTCGCATTTGCTTGCGAGCTGGTGTTAGAGTTCCATCAACGTCAAATAGGTAAATATTTTTCATATAATCTCATCGATCAATCCGTATTTAAGACACGTCCTGGCGTTCCACCAAAGATCTCTTTTTAGCATTTCATCTAGTTCTTTCTTTGGGATCCTTGTTTTCTCAATGTAGAGATTTTTTATAGTATCCATTAAAAGATCATTGTTCTGCATAGAGTCTTTGAGTTCTTCATATTTCCCCCAAGCCACTGAGGAGAGCTGGTGGATAAGCATAAAAGCGTGCTCATGCATTGATCTTTTAGAACCACAAATGCTCATCATTGTTGCGGCAGATGCCGCGCAACCGTCAATGATGGTATAAACTGGCACTTTGGATTTTAAAATATAATCAATGCTGGAAAACCCAGCGAAGACGCTACCGCCATAAGAGCTTATATGCAAATGTATAGGAGCAACACATTCTGTCTCTAAAAGTTCTTGAGAAGTTAGGAGTTTGGACTCTAAAGTCTTTAACTCTTTGTTAAGATGTAAATTGTTGACATGATTTACATTACAATAAAAATAAATCCTATTATTAAGAAC
>Ga0098047_10001338_pt1 | contig 10125 bp, 16 predicted proteins | sample 12_taG_FD_92585 | JGI IMG/M metagenome (GOLD analysis project Ga0098047, IMG submission 92585) | Marine viral communities from the Subarctic Pacific Ocean - 12_ETSP_OMZ_AT15267 metaG | ecosystem: Environmental > Aquatic > Marine > Oceanic | place: Subarctic Pacific Ocean | collected 2015-01-16 | reverse complement strand
GCGCGAGTTAGCAGCCTTTCTTGCAATTGCGGACGGGTTGAAGCATCCATTTTTTAGTCCAGTAGTTCATCCGTCAACCTCTTGCATTGTGCGCTCTTTTGCTGGGGCTGTGAAATCAACTTCGCCGGCGGCCTTCGCCGTTGTTTCCCTGGACTTCTCAAGGGCCATTCTTACAAGACGAGAAACTGTAGTAATATCTGGGATTTCTCCGGTGTTCACTAATTCGTTGTGAAGCGCTTGTATGATGGCTTCAATTTGTCCTTCTCGCGGGGTCAATCCGCTAGCGGCTCTCCCCAGCCCTGCTGCGCCGGCTGATCCTGCCTTTTTCGCACCGGCAATAGCAGCTTGCCGAGTGAATTTTTCTTTTTCTGGCGTCAGCTTCGCGGTGAGATCAATTTCTTTAAGTCCCCTTTTAAGTTCTTCAAATACTATCTCTTTTAGTCGTTTTTTAGTGATCTTCATTATCTGTTATCTCCATAGTTTGTGAATGTTGTATCCCTTTATCTCCAAAGATCATGTTTAAGACATATGACGTTCCAGACGAAAGCCATCCAAGAAGAAAGAAATTAGTGACAGTTACATCAAAATTAAATAGTTCTGTAAACGGAGAAAGCAGCATTAAAAACCAGCCTACATGAAATCCCATACACATAGGACAGTGGAAAAGCTTTCCATATCCTTTTATTGAACTTTTGTTCGGTCTTAGTCTCTTAAGCAATGGCAGATCGCCATATACCAAAATTTGTGTAAGGCCGTAAGCTGCTAATATAAAGTATAATAAGTCCATTATGATCCCTGAGTTGTGGCTACCATCTGAGTATCATCACTCCCCCTGTAGTCCGATTGAGTATTGAGCCAATCCACCAAATGATTAGTTATGTCTGGAATTAGTTTTGTGGCGTTACTTTGATCGGAAAGGTATCTTTTTAATTCTTCTACAATGCCGCTTTGTTCAAGATAATCTTGTTGATAGTGATCCTCAATCAGCCCTAGAGTTTCTGGATCTACACAAAATGTCTCTAGAAAATTTTGATAAGCGTTGTTGTCTTCGTTTTGCGTGCCGAAAGCAAACAACTGCCCCATTACCTCGGCTGTGTCGTCGGCCATAGAAACCCAAGCTGCTGCTCCTAATGCGCCAAGGGCGACTGTGGCACCGGGGCCGGCGGCCACAGCACCTGTCGCTGCTACGCCTGCTCCAGCAATGGTAAGCCCCAATTTCGCAAGAGGTTTTGCCAACACTGTGGCGCGCTTTAGAAAGCGTCTAAAAGGAGAATTAGCAAGTTGCTGTGATTTAGCTTTTAAAGTTTCTTGATCTTTCATAGCCTTCGCCATATCAACAGCCAGCACAAGTTCTCCAACGGTAAAGGTGGTATCACAGGCGACCAATTCTTCATTTACAAAAAAATGATTCCAATTTTCCATTATCAATTTCATCTCAGACATATGACATTCCTAAATTGTATATAAATAATTTAATGAATAAGGATCTCTGACAAATCCCTTGCGAATAGAACCCTGACTAACTGATTGTGGCACTTCGCCAAGGTCTGTTGAATCTTCGTTGTCTGGATCGATATATTCATCGTCCGTCATTGAAATAATTGCTTCAGTGGATTCAAAGTATGGACGCTCTTCATTAATAAAATTAGAAATATTAACAAGAGTTATTTTAGAGGCGCTCATTTTTTCGCTTTTAGGAGCCTCCATCATGGCCTCAAAAGAACCATAAAAAGAGCCAGCCTGAATCGATTCTGGGATTACCATGCCGCGTTTGCGCAAATAAGTAAATAATCTATTTTGGGCACCATATACATAGTCGGACATTATTTCCTTTGGGAATGCAATAACTTTATTTTTTGAGGGCGACAGAACGATATCAATATCACCGTGATCAAAAATTAATAAATCTCCGCTTATACTCTTGCGGATATCCATTTCGAGAGTAACAAGTTTGTCGGCGTTATCGCCTAATTTAATCGTTATTGGCATCGCGATAGATTTCCTTCACCAGTGCTTGTGTTTTTAATACTGTGAGCAATATATTTTCATTGATAGGCTCTTTTGAATATGATTCTAGGCGTTGGACGATTTCGACAGTTTTCTTTAACATATCAGAATCTGCTTTTATTTCCTTTACTTCTTTTGCTTTCTTCAGTGTCTTTTTCAATCTCGCGATTTCTTCATTCAGATAAAGCTTTAAATCTAAAGCATTATCAGAAAACGAAACAATATAACGTGTCAACAATTCTTTCTGCTCTTCTAACAGATCTGTATCGTACTTATTGTTGAATTTTTCAACAAAGGTTTTATACACCAACTTATCAACCGAATCCATATCAAGTTTTGATTGCTCTTCTTTGAGCATATTCTTAATGATTTCATTTTCCAAAACCACTTGATTTTTGGGAGAAGTCTTGCCAGAGAAAATTTGCGCTATAGATGCAAGAGTCCTATAATTTGGTACAAAGTTGTTAAAAATTTCACTGGATGTTTCTTTATTAATATCGTGAATGAGTTCTGTTTGTTGGATAAACAATCCTTCCGGGTCAATTAATCTTTTTTGCACTTTTACTTCTTTAAGAATTTTCTCGGATGTGAATCGATCCAAATTTTGATTCTCATATAAAGAACGATAGCATTCTAAATCTTTTTTTAGAGCGCTTCCTTCTTTAAAATGTTTTTTAATAATATTGATAACTTTCTGTTTTTGTTCCTCATCTTCTTTTAACACCAAAGATGTAAGCTCTCTAATAAGGCTTTCAAAAACAAAAGCAGTGTTGCGTTTTTTATTATGTCTCGCTTTCATTATCTTGCTCCGTTGTCTTTTTTTCTAATCCTTCAAGCAAATTACGAATAGACTCATTAATTTCAAACAATTTGTCTTCCTCTGTTTGCTCTCTCAACTTATAAATAGACTGTTCACTTTCATAAATACCTGCTCCCAATCCATCCATTCTACTTAGTGATCTTAAATCGCTATATCCCGGCAGAATATTTCTTATTGTTGCGCTACTTTTTTCAGCACTTCGTTTAGCAGCATATGAGCGTGTGCGTGGTCCTGCGCCTTTTCTTTTGTCTACTTTTACTGGATGGTATACTTTACCTTTGGCCCCAGGTGTTAATCTGGGTGCATCACGGTGTCCTGGAGGGACTCGTGGGGCATTTCGACTACCGGGGGGAACTGCTAAAAGTCCAGCGCCTCCCTCTTCACCGCCCGCTGCGGCTTCTGGAGCTTCTTCTCCGCCCAAAGCTTCAGCAGCTTCACCGCCAGCTTCTGCGGCCGGCATCTCCATCGGACCCCCCAACTCTCCACCTAGCTCTCCACCTAGCTCTCCACCAAGTCCTGCGCCCAGACCGGCGCCTTCTGTGGCGGCTGCGGCTTCTGCGACAGCTTGAAGTGCGGCGTCATGCTTACGATCATAATACATTTCTCGCTGATTGCGCTGGAATTCTTCGTGAGACATTCCAAAAACATGTTCTGTAACCCAACGACGTGAGAAATAACCTTCAGTTGCGGAAGCAGCAATGTCAAACTTCTGTTTCCAATGTTCAAGTTCTTGAAGTTCGGCAATCTTAGAAGGATTGTTTAGAGTCAAAGAAAATCCTAGCAAATCATCACCTCTGAAACCTAAAGTATAAAGATGAATAATACCAATCTTGGTTAACTCGGAGATGATAACTCTCTGGAGTCTCTGAATTGTTCTCGCAAAACGAATGTCCTTTTGTGCAAGAGTACTCTTGTCTTCTTCTGCGCCTTCTCCCATTGTCAAATATGACTGCGGAATCTTAAGAGCAGAAAACAATTTATCGCGAAGATACTTAATGTCATCAATCTGTGTGATATTGGATGCGCCTGCCAGTGATGTAATTTCTGTTGCGGAGCCAGCACGAACTGGGATAAAATAATCTTCTTCAATACTCATTGGATTATAACGAAGATCAACGCGGCCGGTACTAGCATCTACAACCGAATGACGTTTAAGTTGTGTGACAATCTTTTCCATATATTGTTCAACATCTTGCGGGGGAATTGCGCCGACATCAATCTTAAATACGCGTCGTTCAGACGAACGTACCACACGATATGCCATCATAGCATCTTCCATTAATGTTAATTGGCGCCAAATGCGTCTGGAAGCTTCCAAGATGGAAGAACCATACGGCGCATACTTATCGTTTCCTAAAATTCGAAAATGGCAAATCTGCCAGTTTTCAAATGTCATACCAGCGGAATTCCACTGATATTGAACGTAATTGGGGTTGGTTGAGTCTTTGCCTTCTAATCTTTCAATTTCTGCAGTCGGAAGAGCAATAACCGACTTAATACCGTATTTATCATCAATATCTAAATACAAGAAAAAGTCGCCATATTTGCACATTGTACGACTCCAACCAAATAAGTTATATTGAACGTTTAAGACTTGGTCAAACAAAATGGTAAGAACTGCTTTAATCTCTTCATTCGGGCATTTAATGTTTAACATTGGCCGTAATTCAGAATGCGTTGTCATCTCGTCTGCATAGATATCCATCGTAGATGCAATCTCAGGCATGTACTCCATTTGATCAAAATCTACATAGCGCTCTGATCTGCGTTGGTTCGCGATTGCATCGGTGGCAATAACATCTAAAGGGCTGTAAAGCGCTTTCTTAAACTGTTGTCCTGAAGCAGATTTAAATCTGGAACTGAATTTGTCCAGGTGTTGTCTTCTAATTCTACGACCGGACTGAGATCGATAATTAATAATTGGTCCGGAAAACAATCTTGTCAGAGCTTTAAAAAGTTCTGATTGTGCGTTTGCTGGGTTCTTTCCGCTTTTGTTAGGTGGCATTTATTTTCTCACTTAATAATCCATTTATATTGTTCATAAAGTTTCTCCGCTTCTGTCATTTTATCAAAGATGTTATCTTTTTTGTAGCCATGTTGTCCGCTTATCCTAGTATTAAAAATTGTCTTGGTTGTAACGATTGAATTCACAAACGCTTTTTGATAATTCAAATCGCGCGAGTTTGCTTGAAGCGCTGTATCTCTGACCCAGCAGGCAATTGCGAGTGCCATAATTAGATCGTCATTATAACTCTTCATTGCTTGTGGTTTGCCGTTCCTCCAAATAAAAGTCTTAAATTCATTAACTAGCCGTGTAGAATATATTTTAATTAGTTTGTTTCTTATAAACTCTTCTAATTTTGCAACGATAAGCGGCCGAGTTTTCATTGTTGTAGAAAAACCTGCAATTGCATTAGTTTTTATTTCCGCTTGATGTTGCTCAATATATTCATGTGTTGATTTAATTGAATAATAAAGATTCGGATATTGATATTCTATCAGTTTGTCTAAAACTGTGTATCCTATATTGTTGTTTTCTACAACGAGCATGCTATTTCCAAATTCTCTTCCAACTTGGTTTAACATATTAGCAAACATATCAGGCGTACATTTGCCCTGATACTCTCCGATTATTTCTAAAGTCTCAAGCTTAAGAATATGATATGTGGAAAAGTCAGATGCATCTCCGCGTGCAACATCAGCAACTGTTAAATAATTACAAGAGGGATCATATTCTTCCCAAATCCAAAAATTACGATCAAAGCCTGTACGATATTTGGGCTCTCTGCACTGTGATAGTAGCCACTCCATATCGTCAGAATCAATTACAGTTTCGCCAGAAGTATTAAAGTTACACTCAAGTTCCTGTGCAATCTGACGTTTGGACATATTCTTAGTTTCTTTTTTATACCATTCTTCGTCTCTTTCTGGGTGTACATCCCATGGAAGAATTGTAAGATTAAAATTATTGGCTCCAGCTTCTGCATCAGTGCATGCTTTGTGGAACCAATTACCAACACCGTTTGGCGTTGACAGCGCAATACATCGACCACCAGTTGATAATGTGGGATATAGACCTGTCCATAATTCTTCTAATCCCTCAATATGAGCAGCCTCATCAAGAACCAAAAGGGACAAGGCTTCAGAACGACCAGCATCGCCAGATGTTGACGCTGCTTTAATAGAAGAGCCGTTAGAAAGTTCAAAAGAAGTTCTATTGTCTATATCAATAGTTGCGATCTTTAGCCAATCCGGAAGATTCTTCATAATGCTCTTTACTTTTTTAACAAGGTTTCCGGCCGTCGCAAACTTTGTGGCCATTACAAGAATAGCTTTATCACGATGGAACAACATCATCCAGACAATATAGCCGGCAGTAATCGTTGAAATGCCAAGCTGGCGTGCTTTTAAAATAACATTAAACCGATAATCGTTAAATTCTTTAAGAAGCTCATCTTGGAAATCATATGTATCAAATAAAATAAGCCCGTGTAACGGATGTGATATACGGGCGTAGGTTTTTAAGAAGTAAGACGGGTCTTTACCGCACTTCAATATTTCTTTTACTTTTTGTTTTTTGTCTAATTGAAAGCTCATGCATCATTGTTAGTTATTCTGGATTTGGAGATTTTCATTTGTTGTTCCTTTAAACTAAATATAGGCCTCTTTCGCCTTCGCCAGCGCCCACTCTAACAGTTGCCGGTACCAATTTAAATGAATCGCCGTCCGTAGTCATAAACTCACCTCCCTGCATTATTTGACGAAAATAAGATAGCGTCTCTTTAACCCCTCTTTCATCTAGTCCAAGTTCTGCAAGATATCTGGGTACCGAACTTTTAATACCTGATAGAGATAATGGATTATCTTCGCGGTCGTGGCGTCCGTCGCGTAATGCTTTAAAAACGGCTGTCGTTAAATGATCTAATCCGCCGGCGCTGCCCATCCTCGTCTCTCCTTGAGAAAATTCATTCAAAGTTTCCATCTTCTCGTCCATATAATAACGAGGATCAAAGCGTCTTGTATTTTTTCTTCTCATTTCTTTTCAACCTCCGAGCCTTTTTTGCGGGTATCATTATCGGGGCGCTTGCCTTTCCAACCACCTTGATTAAGAAAAGTTTTCCAACTCTCCTCTACGCGCTTTTCATCAGAATATTGTGGAACCGTTTCAGAATCTGCATTCTCAATAATATAAGTTTTAATAGCAGTTACCCAAGAACGAACACGAGAAGTGCTTTCAACACGCACATCCACTTCGCCTTCCTGTTTTAGGGAGACAGAGGTGCCTGTGATCTTCTTGCATTCTTTCTTCAGGAAAGATACAATGTCTGTTAGTCTTTGATCTATTTCGCCCTCAAAACCATTTGCATAAACTTCTTTAAGTTGAACTTCTGACTGATAACTCAAAATCATCTTATCGCCAAAGAATCGTACATTAAACCCATCCATAACTCTTTTGTCAAGAAGTGGGTTGCCTTCTTCCCGTTGAAGTCCAGCAGTTAATGGTTCTCCATCTTCTGTCAAAGCGCCATCATAAACGTTGGCTGCAGCCTGGGTTAAACCTTGAACAATTTCATAAACAGTCGCCATTATTAAATTTCCTCTTTTTTATTTGGCCGCCAACCATTAAGCCAGCGTTCCTCTCTTCCTTCGATATATTCTATATAGCATGTGCTACAACATTTAAACTTGATTAAGCAAACATCATCCGCTGCTTTTCTTATTGAAGAACTACAAACAGGACAATATTGTGCGGCATCTCTATTAAGTAGTTTTTTTGATACCTTTATCCCATTAACATCTACTTTTTCTTGAGACTCTTCGATGCGTTTAGCTTTCCTATAAAGCTCCTTCATCTGTTGAAGATATTCTTTTTCTTTGATCTCGTCCCAATTTCCTTTTGGGTTTTGAATTGCTTCTTCGCCATATTTCTCACTAATGGCTTTTTCGATACTAGCAATATAATTGGGATCCTTTTTCATCTCAATTGTCTATAGCAATCGCCAATGTGTCTGCCTCAAAATACATCATTCGATCCATTTCAATTCTCTCAAGAAGGTTCAAATATCTTTCTGTTGAATCGAAAACAATAGTTGATATCACACTTCCCCCGGCCGGCTTGGCCACACATATTGTCATAACCGGTTGATGGATTTCTTTCGAACCCATAATGGATACGAATCCTTGCATTTCTTCTGTCGGCACTCCAAATGGAATTGTAAGCATTAAGCGCCCACCCATTTCAAGTTGCTTCTCTAACACCGATTGTGGTGTTTCTTCCTTAACAGGGGCTGCAAATGTCATTATTTCTCCTATTCAATAAATTGTTTTGCTATAATAACTGTTGCGATTACACCGGACGCACTTCCAACACCAAACCACGCCCACTTATTCGGTGGAGATTGTTTCTTAATTGTTTCTTGTAGCTTGACGATCTCTACATCCTTCTGCTCGACAATCAGTTTGTATTCTTGATCTAACGCTTCATAACGAATATTAAAATTCTTTCTTTCTAAATCAAATTCCGTATTAGCGATATCTAAATTATACTCTACTTCTATATCACATTGTAGTTGCCAATTACTTTTTTCTGTCATAATGTTTGCAGTAGCTATCGGATCAAACAAAACACCCTCAAAGGGCGCTGGTTGTTCTTCTGCTAAAAGAGTAAATTTGCCATCATCAGCGTATGCTGTTGAAGAAATTAAAAATAAAGCCAATATTCTATTCAACATAATCAAACCCAAATATAGATTCTATTTCTTCAATTAATGAACGTGGGTCATCAACAAAGTCTTTGGTGAATTCTTTTTGCTTTTTTCTTTTTAATTCATCCAACTCTTCTTTGTCCATTTCATAACGCTTTTCAATGTCTGTAAGTTGCTCCTCATATTCTCGCAAAGCCTTTTCGCGTTCTTCTAATTCTTTTTTGTGAATTTCTTGAAGTCCTGCGATCTGATTCTGGAGACTTTCTTGAGTCGTTATATATGCGCTTTCAAGTTGATTGTAATCATAACGCATTTTGCCCATTACTAATAATAGACAAAACACAATTAAAAGTTCTTTCCAGTTTTTTCTAGTGAATTGTAACACAGAGCTTAATTTAATATAACTCAATTACATCTCCACGAACAGTTATCTCATCTCTTCTTAAAAGATCATCTAGCTTGTCTTCAACTTTCATCTTAATGGTACGATCCATGTGCCCATAAGCTCGATGCATGCCCTCAATAACGTCTTGTACGCTACCGCTTCCACCCATTTTTCTCAAAGCATCTAAAATATATTTTTCTACTTCATCCTCAGAAAAAATCTTTTCTGGATGTTGCACATCGGGTTCTGCTTGTATAGTTTCCCAACTAGATGGCCATTTTTCCAAAAGCTTCGTTATTTCTTCTTTAATAATTTGCTTTAGTTTGTGATGTGCAATTTTCATCTTTATGAACCTTTTAATTTAGCAATCGCATCGATAACACCTTGGCCACCAAGATACAAACCGGAAATAATAACCCAGTCAGCGGATTCAAGATTTGCTGTAAGCATTAATCCTGTTGCCGTAACCCACACTAAAAGCTTTCGCGAGATTGCTTTTTCAAGTACCTTATCAACTTTACCTTTAATCATACTCATCATTCGTTTCTCCTATTTTTTTTTGAAATTTCAACTGCCGCCAATTGTTTTCGTGCGGCTCTTTTTGATTTGGGCTTTTTGGAAAGAGCTTTTCCTCCTCTTTTTGGATAAACTTTATATCCACCCTTAACCTTTTTAATTGTTTCTTGCAACCCATCATTGATTGTTACTTCAATGCATTCCTCATGAGTTTGTCCTGGGTGTGCATCTTCACATTTCTCTCCATAATGCATACACGGATCTCGTTCCTGTAACAACATTTTAACATCATCGAAATAACTTTTGTATCTTGCTTCATCAGAAGGATACTCTTTCTGTTCCCATGCCTCTAACATGTGTCCTAAATCAATTAAAGTAGTAATTAGCTCATCTTCAGCATTTTGTATAGGTCCGTATTCGGATCGGTCGGGGCTATCAATTTCATCATCTTTTCGGCCGGCTGTTGCTGCCAAGTTGTTAACTTTACCACCAAACTCATTTAAAAGTTCTTCTTTAATAAGTTGTTTAAGTTGTGATTTTGTGATTTTCATTGTTTACATTCCTCTGGCAATTGTGATGTTAGCTTTTCTTTATAAACTTCAAGTGAAGGTTGCGCCCAAGACAAGCTGGGACAATACTCTTCGTGATCATTCTTATCTTGTAAGTAGAATTCTAAAGCCAAAGCATCTCTT
>Ga0098047_10001335_pt1 | contig 10131 bp, 22 predicted proteins | sample 12_taG_FD_92585 | JGI IMG/M metagenome (GOLD analysis project Ga0098047, IMG submission 92585) | Marine viral communities from the Subarctic Pacific Ocean - 12_ETSP_OMZ_AT15267 metaG | ecosystem: Environmental > Aquatic > Marine > Oceanic | place: Subarctic Pacific Ocean | collected 2015-01-16 | reverse complement strand
GTTGTCTCCAGTCTCTAAAGATAGCTGAGGGATGAAGCATCGCAAAATAGTCCCTGCCAGCGTAGTCACTGAGCAATGAGCCTCTATATTGCGTAATACCTTTTTGTCCACACATTGCCTCCAATGGTGTGTTGCCTAGGCCGATGATTAATTTGCGCGGGTATTTGTCAATGATCTTGCGACAAGCTGCTATCTCGTCGGCTATGCTAACGCCTATTCCAGCTAAGCGATGCATGTGATTCCCAGGCGGCCTTATGGGTATGACGTTCATCGTCAAGACATTCTCGCGTCTGATACCTGCACGTAGCAGAATATCCCCGAATAGTAGCTTGCCGCTTTGTCCAACGAATGGCTTTTTGTCTACGTCTTCTTGCGCTCCGGGCGCTTCGCCAAGCACTACAATGGGCGCGTCTATGCGTCCATCAGGCGGGACGTAGCGTGGATCGCTAGGACTAACTAGAGGCATTTTCACCTTCCTTCTGGATACCATCTTGCTGGCTTATGAGGCGCACCCTTCGCTACGCCTGCTCTGAATGCTTTCCGTCCGATCTTGAGCGCAAATAGCACCAAGGCAACAGGATTGCCAAGAGTAGCAATTCCACAAACCAAATAAAAAGCAAAACGTCTACGAGTATGCCACAGATCATCACTAACGCCTGGGTGTATGATTGGATCGTCCCAAGAAGCATCTCCCCACCCCCATATATAAAGGAACCAAAATGCAGCTAGGCTGGTAAGTGTGCTAATGCCTAGCCAGATGTAGAGTAGTAGCATGTAGTCCTCCGTGAAGTTATTCCGGTTATAGGAAAAACTCTTTATATCGCACTATAGCGCTTGCTCTATGGTAGCCCCCTGCGCAATGCTTTAGCTAGATGCTTTCTTAGCTGACGCCTTCTTTGCCGGCTTTGCTACGACATCATCTGCCTCAACCTCCATTGCTGGGGGCGGAGTAGATGGTGTCGGCGCTGGCTCAGGCTGAGCTGGCGCATATACTCTGCCTACGATTTCGTCTTTATAGACAATATTGTCGGGAGTGCGTTTGAGTTCATCTTTACCTCCCAACGGATTGACAGCATACTCGCGGCCGCGTGAATCTGGCATTGGGAATCACCTCCTTTGCATGGACTATGGAGCCTACATTTCTCCATCACACTCTTTCGTTAGCTCGATGTTTTCTTTGAGCGATAGATTGCCTGTTTTGATAAGCCACTCACGTGCTTCAAGGGCTGTTTGTTCATCTAACTCAAACCCACACACGCGCAAGCCACGAATCTTAGCCGCTACTAGCGTTGAGCCTGAGCCACAAAATGGATCCAAGCAAAGCCCGCCTCCGGTGCCGCTTACATACAACAACTGATCAAGTAGCTTGTAAGGCTTTTGCGTTTTATGGCGTTTGTTTGTGCCCCAGATGGGCGTGTGTGATAACACGTCCCCTTTGGGCATTGTATTAATGGGCCTAGTGCCCTTGCGCGCAAACAGGATAGCCTCGTACGCATAAGGCCATTGCTGATTGTTGCCAGCTACGCCTTGGATGTTGGTTTTGCTCCAAATGAGCGGAGCAGTCCGAACGGTAAAGCCTGCCTGAATGCACAGTTTTGCAAGGCTGGCAAAATGGGGCGTGGAGTCTGAGTCAACGGTTGGATCCTTAGCAACCGCACTACAAAACATATACATATGCGAGTTGTCAGCAAGCACTCGATAGAATTCTGGAATAGCTTTGGAGAGCACTTCCATTACGCTTTCAGTTGAATCATCGAATTTGAGTTGGGTAGATTCGGCATCTCCGTACTTCTTGTTGAAGACGCTATCTTCAAGCGCGCCATACGGCGGGTCAGTAATAATGATATCAATCGAACCATCAGCAAGTGACACCAATCCCTCAGCGCTAAGACAATCGACATTGCGAATGTCAGCCCACGATGCATTAGCTTTATCCTCATCAGTGAGCTGCGCTTCTGCTTTCGATGCACGTTCTTTAACATCGACAGTTTTAGCCGCTTTGCCGATTGCCTTTTCGAGTTCGCGCTTGACTGCTGCAATACCACCATTGCCTGCCTTGTCATAGATCACCTTTTGTAAATCAGCAGGTAGGATTGCCATTGCGTTTGCTACTTCAAGCTCCATGCTAACGACAGAATTAGACCTGCCTACAATATCAGCAGTATCTTGAACTGTGTGCCGCGTGGAACCATCTGCAACAGGGCCGCGCTTGTTAGTAGGATTATTAACTGAAAGCAAATCGTGTAGTAGCTTGAGAGCATTGAGCTTCTCTTCTGCGGTGAGGTCTTTGCGATGAAGGTTTTCCTCTAGTTCTATTTTTTGTTTGTCGTGATCGTTTAAATGCTCAAAGCGCCTATACTCGATAGTGTCCCATTGTAGCTCTTGGGCACTAGTCAAGCGGCGCTCGCCTGCGATAAGCACGTTCATGTCGTCGATTACTATAGGATGTATCAGGCCCACCTCGGTCATGCTTTCTTTGAGCGAGCTTAGGTCCCCTAGATCATCGCGTTGACGTGTTGGTGAGATTTTAATCTTGGCTACTTCTATTGTAGGCATGTGGCTCCTTGAATGGTAAGCGGGACGTGAGGCGGTCCTCGGTAGGATACCTCACGTCCCTAGGCGGCTAGGATAGCGCTCTACTCTCCTATCCATCACGGCCCACCTTAGATATCTTGTGCTGTTTGCTTGAGCGTGCGCAACCTGCGATCAATAAAACGCTCTTCACGTTTGATTTCATTGCGAGAGTCTGCAATCTGTCGCTGGAGCCTAGCGATAAACTGACCACAATCTGCAATGTTATGACGCGCTTGATCGATTTCATCCTGTATCTTGTTAGCTGTTGTTAGTGCTTTGTTCATGCTGTAGCCCTCTTGTATGTAAAGCCAGCCAAAGCTAAGTCATCGCAAAAACTGTTTCCCCTCAAGAGTACATGCTGCAGGCTCTTCTCCCCCGAGAGGCACTGCATTTGCAGACATCCCACGAATAGCACACTAGCTATTTGCTAGCGTCCCCTCAAATGCCGCATGTTCTTGATCAGTAGATGCTCTTTAACTTTGGCTGGTTATTAGTGCGCTAGCAATAGCAGGATTCGAACCTGCGAACCCTTAAGGGACAATACCAAGTAAATGGCACCGATGCTTTGGCCTGCCTTGCATATATTGCTAGCGCCTAGTAAGTGCCTACGGAAGATTAGGAAGCACTCGCTTGACTTCATTGCTCTCCTGATCGTTCCACGTGCGAATACCTACCTCGACGTTGAACTCCAATCCAACGAGACCCTGCAGGAACTCGGTGCTAATGCGCGAGCCTTCCCAGCGCTGACCGAGCGACTCGATGAACTTGAAGAAGATCACACGGCCCTTGCCTTCGAGGGGTGTGTTGTAGAAGAGCGTGAAGTTGTTGTCATCGGGATCAGCGCAATCCACCGTCTGCAAGCGCCATGCAAGATATTGCTTGCCGCTATCCTGACCGAACCTAGCCTCAGGCTCCTGAACGATGCGGACCCGATACGGTCCGGGATCGAGCTTCTTGTTAGCTTCTTCTTCTACGTCGTCGTATTCGCCCATCTCGATGTCGAGTGCTGGCAGTCCTTGATCGTCTGACATAGTGCTAAATCTCCTTGATGTTGCAGTGAACGTAATGGTAGACCCACCACGCATGTGCCATTTCATTTGAATATCTTCGTAAAGTCCTGCTCCATGATAGGCTCAAGTCCTAATTGCGATCTAGCGTCTGTGATTTGCGCTGTTTTTCGCGTTCGCCATAGATACTTGGCCTTGTCATCGACTCCATCTACGTGCGCAAAGTAGATCTCACCGAACAATCTAGGCAGGACAATCTTTAGCGATTTTGTTGTCGCTAAGTTATAGACATGGCGGCCTGAGGCTTCATCGCTCTCAAGCACAGAATGTCCAATGCACACCGCGCATTTCGTTACTGGAAGCGCGCCAAGAAAGAGTAACATCCGTCGAACCATTGTGACCTGTAACCCATACTCTGGAAGCGTAGGCATCTGGCCTTGTCGCCCTGATTTGCCTAACACGTTCTCCATCGCCATGAGGGAAAGCGTTGTCAGTGAATCCAACACTACCGCCGCCGGAGGGTCGTCTTTAAATGCTTCAACCTTCGATCGAATGAGATACTCTAACGCTTCTATGCTGTCTTTGTTGTTGATGCCTCCTTGAAAGCGATGACGAATGACACTTGGCTGGCCTATCAATCCGTCAGAGTTTTGGTCTATGTCGAAGAGTTCGACGCGACCGTAGGATGTGAGAGTGCGCAAGCTGGTAGTCTTGCCCGTGCCTGTCTCACCGTGGATTAGCATGAATTGAGGCTTGTCGGATGCGACTGCATCCTCTAGCTCTTCTGTGATTATGAGTTTCTCTGCTGCGGCTTTGCCTAGCATTAGCTATGCCCTCGCCATAATGTGACGTGCGATACGTGCAACAAACAATACATCCCGAGACGACATAGCACACACAGCTTCGAGGATACAATCCTCTGCTTCGTGGCGTTTAGCGTCTAGAGATGTAGATTGCACAGTTTCTACATAGGCATCTACTTTAGTAGCAACGGCTATCGGTTCTACATCGGACGAGATATTAACCATTCTACTTAGGCCATTAACAATACCACTCGTAGCTTTACGGTCAGGATGCAAACATATAGAACATATTGTAGAGCCTCTAGGTTTGATGCCGTTTTCGTCGGCTTCAATACGGTCAGCGATATCATCCCACGTAAAATTGAGGCGAGTTTTTAGGTCTATAATCGCCTGCGGGAGCTTTTTGGGGATGTTAATTAATCGGCCTCCGTGGTAGACATGTTCACGATTCATTCTCTTGTCTCCGGTTCCCAAAGGTCTACATCATACATTGAATCCAAGTAGGTGACGCGCAAATCCGCAGGACTAGAGCAAATATCATAGAACGGACACAGCGAGTTGAAGCTGTGGCATGCGTCTGTGTTTTGCTCTGGCAAATCACCCGCTGAGCTACTCGCTACCGTGCACTCGATGCGCTCGATTTGCTTGATGGTTCCAACGCGCCATTCTTCAAGAGCTTCATCGTCCGCCAGCAAAGTCTCACGGTAATAGGGCATGCCGCCCATACCATACTTAGAAGATTTAGCCGTGAGCAGAAAGTCGGCGTAGAAATAATTTCCAACCTGATCCTTCCACTCGGAGTGATTTCTAAGCCACCAAAAGTAGCCACGGAACTGTTGAGAGATGCGTAGTGCGCTGATATATGCTTCATTCAACATGCTCGTTGTTTTGTGGTCCATGCCGACAATGCTATCAGTAGTCGTGTCCAGAAAGACTTTATCGACCAAGCCACAATAGCGCACACCGTCTGCGATCTCCACGTCAAACCATTGCTCTATTGCAATAACTTCTAGCGGTTCTATCTTCGTGCGCCAATGCTCCCAATAGCCGCGAAGCATGTCAATCATACGCTCCGGCGTGCGGCGAGCTTCTTCGTAGGGAAATTGCTCCCATACTTCTGTGTATCCTAACGCGGTAGTAATGGCCGCTTCAAGTGACTTCTCACCATACATGCTATCAAGCGCCCTATGTGCCCAGATCCCAAATTCAAGGGCAGCTGGCTTACCTGCAGATGATGGCACAAGACCCATAGTGTGTCGAAGGAATCCTTTACGTGGACATTGCCTCCAGACACTGAGTGTGTGGTTATCGTAGGTTTTGCGTTGATGCACTTCGGGCATTTCATGAGCCTCCTTGGATAGTATTGTGTTGCATTAGCCCTCTGCGCTAGCTTTCATTGCCATTGTCTTGTCAAATGCTGTTTTTATTTTCTTGTTAAGCATGAGCTTATTGAATGTATCTGGAGCCGCTGACTTGAGCATGATGAATCCTGTAAGCTCATCGTCGCTAAGAGGAGGCGCTTTCACTTGCTTGCGCTTCTGTCCTCGCGCGGGTTTCATCATGGCTCTCGCTCTCAACTCTCTTGCATCGCTCATCACTAATGTCAAGTCCTGTAACGATAGCGGCTCGCAAGGTAAGTAATGCTCTAAGAGGAGGTCGCTCATTATGGATTCCATTTATGTATTCCTCGATCAGGAGCTGTGATTCCATAGCGCGACGCATGAATGTCGCTTGAGCACCGTAGTCATCGCCTCGTGCTTTTACTACTGCTTCCATTCTTTGCTTGTGGCGAAGCGGAACTCTCACATGAAGCACGGCCCAATCGTTATCAGTGCTTTGGGTCATTTGCCGTCGTCCTTAAGAGTTATGATGTACGCTAGATACAATACCGTCGCCACTCCCACTACCCATCCAAGTGCGTCTAAGATAATGCGATCACCTCCTTAATGACGTGTTGTAAAGGGTTGAACTCCGAATGTGCGTAGCTTGCTCAGGAGTCATTGTATTAGCCTAAATTTGCTATTACCACATACACAGTTGAACTTAGGCCTAGAGCGGATAAGCTCGCTATCGACACGAATGTTATAGCCGCACTCTATGCAAATGGCGCGCCTGAATTCGTCTGCGCGTTCGTAGTGGTGCTGGCAGATGAGGTGGCCCTCTAGGACTTCTTGATCGCAGTAGCGACAGATCATATCAACTAACTCTTTAGGATGAGTGGGCGTGGACGGGAGTAACGAGGCTGAGAGGTGTAAAAGCCTACAAGCTACTAGCCACATCCACGCCCTAACCCTGCGCGGGAGGACTCAATTCTCACGCAGGGGGATTCATGTAGTAGTAGTGCCCGATTGCCTTGGTTAGCGTTATACTAACAGCGGAGCAGGTGGCTCCATCAGCAACCGGACACATCGCAGGGCGCTTAGTTCATTCCTGCTTGGAGCGCTGTGATTTCTTTGGTGAGTTTTTCTAGTAGGTCATTAAGCATGTTAACACTATCAACATGCCCTGCTTTGCTTTGTACGTTTTGGTCACGGCGCACACTAGCACGCATTGCACGTAGGTCATTGTATGTCAGCATAGTAATCCTCGTCTGTGGGCCAAGGCCAATTGCGACGGGGATCGCTTAGGCTTACGTTAAAGTGACACTCTATGCGGGAAACTAGAGCATTGGTGAACTTAGTCGTGCCTTTATGGGCAACGCGCTCGTTTTCTAGATAGCGCTGGTAGTCTGCTTCGATGCGGTCTTGTTCATATATGTAAGAGTGCTCTTCGCACACGCTATCCTCACCATAGTTGCCAGTGATGTAGCGATCGAGCGCTTGAGGGTCTAGGCCATTGTCGCGTCTCATGCTAATGCCTTCCTCTCGAAGTGAATTGCAATGCGGTCGAGTGTCGTGCGGACGAATGCATGCTCATTCACGAGTGCACTGTCACAAGCGCGAATAACGTGCAATGCTACAAGGCGCTTCTCTGTGGGTGTTTCAGCGCTGTCGACTGCAAGCTCAAGCTCGATGATGGCCTTGGCTATGCTATTGACACGAGTGGCTATTTTGGCTTTGGTCATGATATCTCAATCCTACCTTCCTCGATGACGTAGCGAGTATTGCATGTCTCTACTACGAGACACATATCGCGCTCAGAGATACCAACAATGTTAGATGTAGTAATCTCCTCTCCGAGCTTAAGGCCACGCGGGTCATCGTGTGAAACCAGCACGCCGAAGATTTTGAATCCTCCAGGCCGCAACGTGAGCCGGGCTTTCCTCATTGTAGCCCAAGGCTTGCCATTCACAGTAACAAAATCGCTAGAGAGCTTGGGACTATCGGCGCGCGTGGCGCTAGCGAGCCTATCGTAGGCTTGCCCTAGTGTGATTAGCTCGTCTTGCGCGCTATCTGCGGCATGCTCATCGCTACCATAGCGTAGGCATTGTGTGTAGATGCGCGCGGCGGCTTCCCACGTAGGCGCGAGGGGGATTACTTTATCGTTGTCCATGTTATGAGTCCTCCTTGAGAGCGGCGATCTCTGCTTCGCGCTCGTTTAGTTCATCGGTGAGATATTCATTATGAGAGCTTAGTTCGATTTCAGTGTCTTCTAGCGTGGCGATGTCACTTTCTGCGGAGCGTATGTCATCCTCGAGATCAGCAATGCTTTCTTCTAGCTCGGCAATCTCTGGGATCGTAACGCTCAGCAAGCATGTTTCATGCTGAGCGCGTTCGTCTATGTCATGGACTTCTTCGGAGCCTTCTGGATCGTTAACCACAACACGATACCAAGGCGGAACTTCTGCCAGCTTAGCAATGAGGTCACGAACTAGCATTATGAGTCCTTTCTTCTTGGATGTAGTTAAGAGTCCTCGTGAGGCATCCAAGATCAAAGTCATTCACTATAATGCGCGCTATTACGCCACCTTCACCATTTAGCACCATTGGAAGGGGCCTATCGTAGATAACTAACTCGATTGTAGATTCGCCGCATGTAGTTATCATGTCGGAGTTGACCTTGATGCATTGATTTGTGCCTTCTATGATGAGCATTCTATGAGTCCTCCCATGTGGTAACGCCGTATCGTGACGTTAGCTCGACGGTGTGGTGAGTATCGTTGTATCCCCACGTGAAGGCGTTGATCGTAAGCACCTCACTCAAGTCGTCTTCGCTGCAATGCTCAAGAATAGTATCTATGGCTTTGCGCACGATGAGCTTCTTCTCGTTGGTGAGCGTGTGAGCTAATGGCATGCTAGAGTCCTCCTTAATCGACCCAATCCACGTAACCATCACGTGTGATTAGCTCTGTGGTTATGGTTGTATCGCCGTAGTGCCCATGTTCGGCGCGTGTAATCGTGATAGTGTCACAATAATCTCCAGCCCCGCACATAGCAAAAACTTCATCGATAGCTACACGCAGGCGAGCTTTAAGCTGTTCGGGGGTTACGATCCGCATAGGACCGCTAACGACTCCGTGTAAATGTAATTGGCTCATAATCCCCCCAGCAAAGCGTCCATGCTTATGATGCTAGCATTCTTCTTGGCTTGCGCAGGGGTGAATTCTACGCGATGCCACTCGTTAGTGCCAGGGTCTTTTGCATGGGTGACTGTGTGCATGTATTGGTCCCCGTCGTCGATGCGGCCATTGAACTCACAAGACATCCTACGAATCACGCCCTTTTTGTTGTCGAGCATTGTGCCTTCAGTGCCATCAGCGAAGCGCACATCGAATCCTTTGCGAATGTTGTTAGCTTGCAATGGCGGCCTCACTTTCGATGGGTTCCTGGCCATTCGGGCAAATCACCTCATACACAGGCGTTACCACTTCACGAACAGTCTCGCCAACTTTGATGCGAACGCATGCATCGACTTGCGCTTCGTCAGAGGTTTGCACATCGAGGTCGAGTTCTAGTGCAAAGGTTAATCCTGGACGCACTTCACGCTCAAGTTTCCAACGGAAGCCCTTTTCTGTGATGTTCATGCGCACTAGCTCGTCTTGGGTATTGCGTTGCTCGACTATTATCCAGTCATTCAAGCGCAATGCACGCAAAAGCGGCACAGCGGCAGTGTGGGATGTTGCTTGAAACGATGTCACGTAGAGAGTTGCTTCGCCGATGTAAATGTAACCTCCGGGAAGGTGGTCATTCATTAGGCGCTCAACTTGACACGCATGCGGGGATATTGCAAGCAACATTGTTCGTTGGCGTTCGAGGCGTTGGTAGCGTTCAGCGATATCAGGATGTAGGTCATTCATGCTGAAGAGTTTGTTGGCCATGATTAGAGTCCTCCATTGGCGATGAGTTCGCGATTCAGTGCTGTGCTATACTCTAGGAGCGCTTCGTTGATCCACTCGCTCTTCTGCGAGGTAGTGTGAGAGCTAGCGCGGATGAGCTTTAAGCGATATGAGAGCTTATCTTCTATTGGTGCGTTTTGCAGATCGATCTTTGGAATGATGTTGCTTTCTTTTACTTGTGACATGCTATGAGTCCTCCTTAGCGTTGGGTGCTATGCTTGCACTGACGCGAAATTGCGGGTGTCCATCCCGGCTCTCTGGATGCTTTCTCAAACATACATCGATTGAAGCGTTCGTTATCGTTAGCGAACATATCAGCTAAGTCATGCTCAATACAATGAATAGCTTGTTCACCTAAGATCTGACGATTACCGAACTCTCCTCGTGCGGCAAGTAAAATCGCAGCAACTTTTTCGTATTGTGCTTTTGACATGCTATGAGTCCTCCTTGCGCGTGTGCGCTATGCATGTGT
>Ga0098047_10001330_pt1 | contig 10148 bp, 9 predicted proteins | sample 12_taG_FD_92585 | JGI IMG/M metagenome (GOLD analysis project Ga0098047, IMG submission 92585) | Marine viral communities from the Subarctic Pacific Ocean - 12_ETSP_OMZ_AT15267 metaG | ecosystem: Environmental > Aquatic > Marine > Oceanic | place: Subarctic Pacific Ocean | collected 2015-01-16 | reverse complement strand
CGCCATAGAAGCTGGAACGCCAATAGAGATTACAACAAACTTACAGTTAGATGGAAAAACAATTGAAGCGATATCACAAAAAACCTCCACCAAGGCTGCCCTGGCCACTAAAAAGGAAATGAAGAGAAGGGCCGACAATCTGCCGGTAGTTACCAGCCCATAATAAGGAATAATAATAATGCCTAGATTTTTTCAAACAGAAATAGCAGCCCGCGGTCGCGCCGGCACTCTCCAAAATGTTGAATTTAAAAAACGCGGCTTTAGTAATAGCGCCGCTGCCGAGGCCGGGACTATACTAGAAATTATTCCGGTTCATATTAAAAATCCGCCAGTCATTCAATTTTTGGCTTATTTGGATACTATTACTGACAGGTTCGAGTCCAGGTTCGAGACGCAACAACCATATGGCAGGGCTGACGGGTACCATATTTGGACGAGTAACAAGCGTTCTATAAATTTGACGGTTAAACTGTTAGCAAGCTCTCTTACAGCTGGATTAGATAATTTAAATAATTTAAGCTGGCTTCTTGCCGCCACGTACCCAACTTATAAAGATAGGAAAACAGCTACATCTGTTGCGGCATCTCCTCTTTTTAGAGTAAGATATGGCAATTTAATAGCTACAATGTCTGGTGGTGGACAAGGAATGTTGTGCATGATCAGAAATATATCTGTAACACACGATATAAAAGAAGGTACCTTGGCGGCAGTACCTTTTGGAATGTCCGCCGGCGGTGGCAACACTGCCGGAGCCTTAATAAAGGCAGCAGGATTTGATAATGTTGTTAGAGAGGGTGAAAAAGTATTAATTCCAAAATTGATAAAACTTAGATTTACCCTCTCGGTGGTGCACGACCATTCGATGGGGTGGGACCAACAAACTGGTAATTGGCGTGGAAGCTGGGCAGCACCCGGGTACCCGTATAAATTTGGTCTCCAACGTGATACAAAAGACGAGCCCAGCCTAAGCGAGTCGGGTAGAATAAGTGAGGATGTTAACACTTCTCCCTCCGATACAACATCTGGCCACGCGCCAGGTAGTCCTCAAGCACAACAGAGTACCGCGGGCGCACAGACACTAGTAACGGCACATGGCGACGTGATACAAAAATAAAAAATTCAATATTAAGGAATAAACTATGAGATACAAAAATCAAAGAGTGTTTGTTAATGACACAGAGTCTTATAAAAGATATCTTAAGAAGCGTGGCGCAAAGCATATAAAACAGTATAGTACACCTAAAATGTTTTATCCTTCAGACGCTCAAGCCTCAAGGGGCTTCAACACAATTAATCATATTTGGGGGGTTGGAGATAAATATTATAAATTGGCAGATGAGTTCTATTATGACCCGGCTATGTGGTGGGTCATCGCTTTTTATAATCAAAAACCAACAGAATTCCATGTAAAGTTGGGTGATGTTATTTATATACCAACTCCTTTGGAGTCTATTTTATATAATATAGGATATTAAAATGGCAAAAGATATAACGAGTGCCGGCGCACCGTCCATGGCTGAATTCGACGCGGCCACCGGCGATGAGATCACCTCGGCCATGGGCGGAGCAACGGATGTTAAGGTTCGCGACAAAAAACATATAACAAACGATAACAGAGATAGAGAAAATATTGAACAATATATTCTGAGTCAAAATATCGACAAGGCTTCCAGATATTATCAAACTAGAAAAGACATTTTTAATTATCAAACGTTTAGACAAGTTAACGGAGAAGGCACACAACTAATTAATAAATTGCGTGGTGTTGATAATGTTGACGTTTTCTATAATATAAAAACATCAACCTTATCTCTTATGCAACCTAAGGTAAGAATTTATAAAGTTAATTACGAAGAGCCTGTTTATTCTGAAGACGGATCACCTGACGCAGGGAAAACAGAGGTCTTGCCGCAAGCTTGTTATAAAGAGTTTATATTTTCTGATAACTTTGGTCGTGAAACTACAGCAACTGTACAAGACTATTTAAAATATGAAAGTACAAAGCCTAATTGGAGAAACGTTGGGTTAGAGTCTTTTTCCATTGAGCAGAGTGGTGAAGCATTAGGTATCTTAGAGCAGAATATCGCGTGTGTATTAAAATTATCTTTTAAGTCCTTAAAAGACCTCAACGCTCAGCCGCCAGGCGAACCTCACTATTTGAAGGGTGGTCTGAGATACGTAGATCTAATATTGTGGCCACCTTCCCGGTATACGAAAAATGCGGAGTCAGATAATCCTAAATATTATGATATAAAAGCTATCATTGGCTATACTTCACCGCCCAAGCATGCCCTAGAGGGCTTGAACATTTCGGAAGAAGAAATTCGTGCTGTCCACGGCATTGAAAAATTAAATACTATAGTTTCTCTTAATTTGACAGACCATTCTCTGGAGATAGGGGCACAAGGTCAGGTTACGCTGACTGCAAATTACCGCGGCCGTTTGGAATCTACGATTGCATCTACTGGCGTTAATATTTTTCAAGATACAATGAGGATGGGAAAGGCCGGCCAAGTAAAAATATCTAAAACAGTAGACCCAAAAAATAATCCCGCACATGTTTTCAAATTAATAGGAATGATACGTGAATTTCAAAAAGAATTAAATGAGGCTGGTTGCAAAGATGACAAGTGTGCATCAAGAAAAAAAATTAGACAAATGATAGAGAACGATCCTGTTTTTTCCTCAGTATACGAGGAGGCCGGCGGCCCTGCAACTTCTGTTCAATCAGGTCAGACAAAAATTGTTGGAGACGGGGAAGAGATATATTTATGGTTTAAACAGAGAGACAACGCCAATAGAATGCTGGCTGTAATACGAAAAAAAGTTGGAATGTTCAAAAAAGATATTTATAAAACCTTTGTTGATCAACTGATCACGGGCAACGATCAGCGAGGGGACGAGCCACCAGAAACCAGATTATTTTGTATCAACGTCCCCAAAGAAGAGATGACAAAATACTTGGGCGGGGTCGAAGAAAAAAAGACAGAGGCGCCGTCGACCACAGCTGAAGAATTAAGGAAGCAAGGCCTTGGTTATGATGAGGCGTTGCAACAAAGCATGACCGGCGGAACTACCGCAGTAGCAAAAGGTAGGTCTCAAACCAACATCGACCGCTGTAACCGGTTAATAGCGAAAGATGCTGAACTACAAAGTGAGGTAGCTCAGGATGCGTCGACGCTTGTTGCGAATCAAACAAAATCTACCGACAAGAGTACTGGCGACAAAAAGAAAGATCCATCTCGCACATCAACATTCAACTATGATGGAGAAAATTATAAATTTTATTTTATTTATTTTGGTGACATAATAGAACTAGCATGTAAAAATGCTGGGTTCGCCGCGTTAAATTTAATTGATCCAGACTCTTTAGGGGATGAGATCTCTGAAAGAACCCATCCACCTTTTCCAAGCAGCACTTATTATGGTTATAGACACAAGAAAGGAGACCTTAACAAGGCCGGCGGCTCTGGTTATGGTTTAAATAATATGCGTGTGCTCCTGGGCCCTGTTGAATATCTTGATGCACAAACTGGAAAAACAAAAACTATAAATTTGGCTCAGTTTCCCATTTCTTTTAATTATTTTAGAGCGTGGTTCTTAAAAAGAATTCTTAGAAAAAAACAGGCTACTATGACTTTGGGAAACTTTTTAATGGCCTGCATGAATAATCTAATTATACCTGCAATGGGTTCTGGTATGCCTAGCAGCATTACAACCTCCCATACCAAGGCTAGTTTGGTTTCTTTGTCTTTGCCCGGGAAACAAACAGGGGAAGCACCGACAAGTATATGTGGAAGAATGGTCGGAAAATCAGAAGAAATGTTGCCACTTCATAGAACTCTCAATGTAAATGATGCAGTCTTTAAAAGTCAGTATTTAGACGCCCTGGGTTCTGGTCAATCTACTGAAACAATGATAAAAACTTCACATGATTATTTATTGTTATACGTAACAACTTCAAAAGGTTTAAAAACTCGTGACGGAAACCCGATAGTTGATTTGAAAGATGGTATATATCATTTTAATATTGGCTCTGACCGCGGTTTATTAAACACTATGAGTTTTGAAAGGGTACAATTAAAAAACATGGCAGAAATGAGATTTATGCAAATGCAAAAACAGGGAGTTAACGCTTTATCACAGCTAAAATTTCCTTATAATACTAATTTAGTATTGATCGGCACTCCTTTATTTATGCCAGGAATGTATTACTATGTCAATCCAAGCATGGCTGGCTTAGGGGACGTCGAGGACTCTAGATCTTTGGCCTTCCAAATGAACTTGGGCGGCTATCATGTAATTCATAAAGTGACAAGTGAGATTAGCCCTGGCAAATATTCAACAACAGTTGTAGGCACACAGGTGCAGCAAGGAAAACCCAAATAATGGCTAAAAATCTCACCGAAACAATTTTTGAATCGAAGAAAAACATATACGATGAGTACAGAAAAAGATATAAAGATACAGATGGCTTTGATCTAGAACGAAAACACTTATTTTATGGCCGCCTCGATCCAGAGGGGGACGTGATATATCTAGATGACTCAAATTTAAAACAGGTTTATGCCGGCTCTAAAAAGACTCATTTTGCAGCCGATTTTGTTTGCGATGCTTTTTCTAGTATGAGAATGCATATCAAAAAAGTTGCCGCTCGTGGTATGCTTGACAGCAACGGTGTCTTCCCTCTTAACTTAAGAGTTCATAAGGCCTGGGGTCAAGGTGATTTAGAATATAACTATAATCAATATATTAATAAGTTATACGTTGATTTTGTTAGCAACTATCTTGAGATCGATCGTCGTCATGAAAAAATAACAAATTACAAAACCTTTATTAAGGAATTTTTACGTTATTCATTAAGGAACGCTGCATATTTTCCTATTACAAAGACTGGCTTTATCCTTTCGATGCATTGTAGCCCTTTTATTAATGGACTGATGCTCGAAATAGCGCCCGAACGTCATGGATTGCCAACAAATACGAGAATCCTTTCTTATGTACAAGATAAAAATTACCCCTTCTTTGTCGAAGAGTTAAAAAAGTTTGGTTTCATGATTGATAGAAACGCGCCATGGCGCTTTGTGTTTAATTTGGCATCCGGAGAAGCGGATAGAACGTCGACGACGGCACCAAAATTATCTGGTGCGCAGGCATTTATGGACCGCTATGGTATCAATTTTGAAAATGTTTTTAGTTTTTATTATCGTAAGGCGTACGCAGAAGAGATGTTAAATATAATAAATTTATTTTATTCTTTATACGATAGTTTTTATAAGCAGTATGGTACATATGAGGTCGCGACTTACACCAAGTGCACTAAAGAGCAGGGGACACATGATTTTGGTCCATATAATCTTAAAGTTAGGAGCACTCGCAAACCTAGACAACCTCCACAAGATATGGGCAGAGAGGAACATCATGAATATTGGTTGAAGCTTATTCTTAAATTAAGATTTGCGGAGACTAACTATCCCCACACAGCACAAAATTTTAATTTTTTTGTTAATGAGGTAATAGACAACAAGAGGATGTTCGGAGTCGAAGCTGGTTTACGACACATTAACGAATTGACAAAGGGTCTTCCCGTGACTACCTTTAGCATAAGAGGTAAAAACTGGCATGGTATACCTGATCGAGAATACGAGAGAAGGTTACGCAAAGGTTTAGAAAATGCTCAGAATCCCAGTCATGTGCATTTTCCTCTAACTGGGACTAAAAATATAAAATGAGTAAAATTGATTTTTCAAACACTAGACAGCAAATCTGAATGTACCGGAATATATGTCGACGGACAAATAACAACAGGCGATTTTAATAATCTGAACTTAACTGCGACATGGTCTCCCGGCCTACACTTTACAGATCAAGTTTTTGATTGTGCTATTATCCGTGCCCTAGGCTCTTCTTTGGACGATGCGTGTCCAGATGAAATGAAAGAAACATGGCGAACAATTAACAAAAAAGCAGTTGCTTTCATGAATTCCTTTAAGAATAGCCAAGTTAATTTAGACGAGGTGTGTTTTTATGATTTACTACCAAATAAGTTTCTGTTGGAGTTTTACGGTTTGAAAAATGATATCACCAAACACATAATAGAGACATGTGAAAAACCAAAAAATTATGATTTCATGTATGAGCTGCTTATCTTTCTTAAGAAGATCGAGAATCAGAATTTAAATTTAAATTTTAAAAATTTAAATATGACGGATCCAAAGGTGCGTAGATCCCTTTCCAAGCTTAAAGATTCCTCACACAGGATTAGTTATAACCCATGGGGCACAGTCACCGGCCGCCTGGCCACCAATAAAAACAGCTTTCCTATTTTAACCTTGAACAAGGAATTAAGATCAGTAATCGAACCGACGAACAATTGTTTATTAGAATTGGACTTCAACGCTGCTGAAATTAGAGTGCTGTTCTCGCTTTTGGGACAAAATCAGCCAGACGAGGATATTCATAGTTGGATATCCAAAAATATATTTAATGATAAATATGATCGTGAACAAAGCAAGAAGAAAGTCTTTGCATGGCTCTATAATCCAAGGGCTAAAAACAAAAAATTAAATAGCTATTTGAAGCGTGATGCTTTATACGATAAATATTATAAAAATGGCCATGTAGAAACACCATTCGGACGCAAGATCAAGGTGACAAAAGACAAGGCGGTTAACTACCTCGTACAAAGCACAACTAGCGATTTATTCTTGACTTCGGCAATTAAAATTGATAAGATGCTAGAAGATAAAAAATCTAATGTATGTTTTTGTATTCATGACAGCTTAGTGCTTGACTATGCAAAGGAAGATCAGAAAATTATTAGTGAAGTCGTGCAGGAATTTTCAGACACCAAATTTGGCTTTTTCAACACAAATTTAAGCATGGGCAAAAATTTTGGAATGATGAGGAAAATAGAATGAATATTGTTGGCTTAGGAAATGCTGGATGCCAGATTGCTAATAACTTTCAAAATTATGAACAATACCAAGTTTTTTGCATTGATGTAGAAGACAAGGGGTACCCTATCTTTTTACCAGTGGAGCATCAAAATTCTCATGATGATTATGAAAAAAACTACAAAAAGCTGAACTTGGCAGATTGTAAGGGAGAAACGACATTTATTCTTGGTGGAGCAGGAGATATTAGTGGTTGCAGCTTAAGGGTGCTAGAACAAATAAAAAATAATTCTATCACAGTTATCTATGTGAAGCCAGACCCTGCGCAACTTTCTCCTAAACAAAAATTAAAAGACAGGGTTACTTTTAACATTATGCAGCATTACGCGCGCTCAGCCTTACTTGAAAATATGTACATCGTGTCCAACAGCATGGTTGAGAGCGCAATTGATTCGGTATCAATTAAGACCTATTGGAAAGATATAAATAATATAATTTCAAGTGCATACCACATGCTGAATGTCTTCAATAACACAGAGCCACTGTTAACAGCCACTTCTTATAAGCCAGTTACTGCAAGGATTGGTACGTTTGGGTTGGTGAACTATGAAACCAATAAAGAAAAGTTGTTTTATGACATACAGTACCCCCGAACCAAAAATTATTTTTATGGTATCAACGAAAAAACTCTCGAAGAAGACAAAGAGATACTACACAATATTCGGGCTTTCATAAAACAAAAGGCTTCCGAAAAAATCGCAGCCAATTTTTCGATATTTTCAACTGACTATGAACACAATTATGTATATTCTGCATATTATGCGTCTTTTATACAGGAACAAAAAATAGAATAAAATATTTACTTTGATTTTAATGTTGTTATTGTGTATAACAGACGGTTGGAAGATTAGCCGATCGTACTATAGCTAAAAGCAAAAAGGAGAATACAATGGGTATTGATTTAGCAAAGATGAAGGCAAAGCGCGACGCCTTGGAAAATCGCGGAGGTTCGAACGTTTTTTGGCGTCCGGATGATGGAGAAACAACGATTCGAATCGTGCCAACTGCCAATGGCGATCCATTCAGGGAATACTGGTTCCATTATAATTTGGGGCGCAATCCGGGATTTCTAAGCCCGAAGAAGAATTTTGGTGAGGATGACCCGCTAAATGACTTTGTCCGTCAACTATACAAGGATGGATCTGATGAGTCCATTAAGATGGCCAAGGATTTGTCCGCCCGCCAGCGCTTCTTCGCCCCCGTTATCGTACGTGGTGAAGAGGACAGGGGCGTGCGACTATGGGGTTTTGGTAAAACCGCTTATAAGGAGCTGCTTAACTTGGTATTAAATCCTGAATACGGTGATATTACTGATGTTAATGAGGGGACTGATTTAACCATTAATTATGGTAAGCCCGTAGGCGCACAGTTTCCACAAACTACCATTACTCCTCGCCGTAAATCTTCACCTATGACTGACAACGAGGAGCAAACAGCAACGTTCTTGGATCAAATTCCTGATTTTGATTCCGTCTTTGAACGAAAGACCCCTGAACAAGTACAAATTATGCTTGACGAATATCTTCTTAGCGAAGACGACGCAGAAGACGCGTCTGTTGAGGCCACGAAGTACAATAGTGGTTCAAAAGCCAGCGCCGTTGACAAGGCCTTTGCTGATCTGCTATCATAGGTCCTCCACCGCAGGGAGGCCTGGGTTTACAGAGGTCTCATTTTAAATTTTAATTAACAACTAGTTATAATTATGGACATCTTCATAATAATAGCCATGTCAGTTGGTTTGTTTATATCGGGTATTTCACTTGGTGCTTATCTAGAAAATAAGAGGCTTTACTCAGTAAAGCTTGTTAAAGACATCAGCGCGGCTCTAGAGGAAACACAACAGATATTGATTCCGCTAGCAGACAAAATAACACATTTTGATATGAGACAGAAACATTTCATAAATCATACTCTCGTTGATTACAATTACATAAGAGATCCGGAAATAACTATGGAAATACCTGTATACGAATCGTTAACAGGCGAACTAAGCTTAAAAGAGGAAGAATGGCAAGAAGATCAAAGAAGTTGGGAAGATTAAGTATTGGTGAGATGAGAAACCTCATCAACAAGAAAGCCGGCATTGAGGTGGCTTTTGATCTGACAAAAGAAAACCCAACACAAGTTAAAGACTGGATTTCCACTGGATCACGCTGGCTTGATAGTATTATCTGCCGTAACGTCTTAGCGGGTATACCGGTTGGCAAAATCGTGGAAATCGCAGGCCTTGAGGGCTCAGGCAAATCGTATATGGCAGCACAGGTAGCAGCCAACGCTCAAAAAATGGGTATTGATGTTGTATATTTTGATTCTGAATCAGCCATAGATCCAAGCTTCTTAGCCAACGCCGGCTGTGATATTGACAATTTATTGTATACACAACCTCCTAATGTTGAGTATGTTTTAGAAACTATTGAAGAATTATTGGGCTCGAATGATAATAGAATGTTATTTATATGGGATTCGTTAGCTTTGACACCCTCAATCAGCGATGTGGAGGGAGATTTCAATCCGCAATCTTCGATGGCAGTCAAACCCCGAATTCTGGCCAAGGGCATGTCCAAATTAACAGTGCCTATCGCATCTTCGAAGTCAACTTTCCTGGTCTTAAACCAGCTTAAAACGAATATTACCAGAAGCCCATCTGAGGCTATGACAACACCGTACGTTACGCCTGGCGGAAAAGCGATGCACTATGCATATTCATTGCGCATCTGGCTAACAAAACGCAAGGCCAAAGCCTCTTTTATCACAGATGACAACGGATACAGAATTGGTTCTGAGGTCAAAGCAACTTTAAAGAAAAGCCGTTTTGGCACAGAGGGTCGACAATGTACTTTTAAAATTCTTTGGGGTGCTGATGTCGGTATCCAAGATGAAGAAAGCTGGCTTGAGGCTATAAAAATTTCTGACAACCTGGAGCAATCCGGCGCTTGGTATAACTTAGTTTATGAAGACGGCACTAGTGAAAAATTTCAAGCTGCTAAATGGAAAGAAAAGTTACAAGATGAAAAATTTAAAAATAGAGTACTTCAAATAATGGATGAAGAAATTATTATGAAGTTCGTTGAACGATCTGGTGATGCAGCTAGCTTCTACGATATCGATAAAGAAAAAATATAAATAAATTTAACTATTAGTCCCCCGTATCTATAATAATGATATGGGGGTTTTTTATGAATGATGGTGCCT
>Ga0098047_10001327_pt1 | contig 10153 bp, 16 predicted proteins | sample 12_taG_FD_92585 | JGI IMG/M metagenome (GOLD analysis project Ga0098047, IMG submission 92585) | Marine viral communities from the Subarctic Pacific Ocean - 12_ETSP_OMZ_AT15267 metaG | ecosystem: Environmental > Aquatic > Marine > Oceanic | place: Subarctic Pacific Ocean | collected 2015-01-16 | reverse complement strand
TACCACCAATTTCTTTTTCTGTAATTGACAACTTATTCCAAGTTTTATCTGGGCGATTCATTGAATAACCTCTATAACCTCTTCTTTTGAAATAATAAAGTAATCTTGGTTTATTATTTTCTACTAATATTGGCATGCTATAAAAAACACAAGCCATCAACATATCTTCAAAAAATATTTCTGCTGTTTGTGGTCTAGATACATACTCTAAAAAGAAATGGTTTGGAGGAGCATCTTCCATGCTAAATTTAGTTAAACCATGAAGTGCACCTTTAGATCCTTTACCGTCAACAGTTCCTGAGATGTCGTAACTATCACAACCAAACGCTCCTATGTGTTCATTTGCAGGATATTTAAACCCATCCTTTACTATCACTTGATTTTGTAGATTTTTATGTGGAACCCATGAAATATTAAATCTACCTTCTTTATTTGGATGGAATATCACTCTGGTATCTTTAATACCATTCTCCCATTGAAAACTACCTTTAGTTATATTTGCAGCGTTATTAATATCGTCGTTATAATCTATTTGCTCGTATATTTTAACAAGATTAAATAAACTTTCTTTTGTTTCATCTCTAAAAGCGTGAGCTTCTGATCTAGGAAATTGTCTGTATAATTCGTTTAAACCGTCTTGATCGTTTTTTAAACCATCAACTTCGTTTTGCCAGTGTTCTATTACCCCTACACTTATATCTATTCCATCAATCCCAGGTACGGGTTTTTCTGGTGTATCAAATACAGGTATGCCATAAGCGTCAATGAATCCCTCGTAGGACCACTCCATAGGTATGAATAAAGAATATAATCCCGAGCCTGTTTGGCCATTGCGGTTTCTATTGGTGACATCTGATCCATAGTATATATTTTTAAAGTTTTTCCCCCCTTTGTCAAGTGAATTTGAAGTACTCCCCATCATGCATTTTCCAACAATTCTACTACCTAATCTTAAGCAAGTTTTTGTAACCTTCCAATTATTCTTTATATTATCAGGTCTCTCCCATTTTCCACTTTCATCGTGAGCTAATAGTTTTAGTTTTTCACCATCATAACTATTGTCTCCAGTATTTTTCCAATCTATAGTAGTATCTAAACCATCTAATTCTTCTAGCTTCTCTTTAGTATCTAATTTCCTTCTTGTAAGTTTTGAAGCTGGTATTCTATATGCCAATTCGGTTTTAGGACGATCCATACCATCTTGGATGGGTTTGAAAAAGAATGGATAGTTAACCGAGATTGGTACAACTTTATCAGTGAACATTTTCTTAGCATCTGCACCCGTTTTGGATAATACCCCAAATCTTGAATCACTTGACATTGTGGCTTGATTAACAAGTTCTGATGACGCCATAAAAGAAAATCCTGATCGTCTATTTTTGAGATAACACATTCCGTAGCATCTGTCATCTGCTTTACAGGCTTCCCAGAAATAGAAAAATAATTTATTTGATTCTCTGTAGTCAGCTGCTCCGATATCGATCTTTGCCCATTGCAAGTACATGTAGTGAGTACCAGTGATATAATTAGGATTACCATTGCTATAATACCAATAGCCTTCTTCTCTGTGATTAAATTCTTCATCTATATAATCAAACCATTTTTCTTTAAAATCTAAAGGATAATCATCCCATTCAAACGTGTTCTTAATTCTATTTAATTCTTTTGGATATTCTTTCTTTTCCCAGTATTGTTCTTCTTTTTTTTCACTCCGTTTAAACGGTTTATTAATTGCTGGTAAGGCAATGCGGAGATTTTGTATTTCGATGATCTCTCCAATTTGTCCAGTTTTACTTATTACAATAAAATCATAATCCTTGTTATAACCATACTCCCACTTCTTGAACCTATTGTTCTTTTTAAATATTTTAGGATTAACAACATCTTTTACTATTTTATATAAATCCTGCTGATAACTCATTTAGATCTTTTTTCAGGAGATATAGAAAATGATTTTTTAGGTGTTTCTTTTATCACCTTACCTTCTAGCACAGCTTCTTCTTCTTCTATTCTACTAAGTATTTCAAAAGCATCAAATATAGCTAGCTTCTTAGTTGCTGCCGCGTTTTTTAATCTGTCAGCTGAAATATCATCATCACTATCTACAATAGGTTCTTTTGCAACTTTAATAAGTTCTTCAACCGCTACTTGCCCAGCTTGGATTATATTCTTCTTCGTCTCCTTGGTATTCATGTTCTATAACTATATTATTAGATTTCATACAATATAAACGCTCATTATCAATTATAAATTCAAATTCACAATCTGGTTTAAACGTTATTAATGCCCCATTTGTCAATCCCTTTGATTCTAAGGACTTACTTATGTATTTTATTATACCAGTTAGGGGTTTTTCGTTATCTGTTATTAGATTTGATTTATTTAGTATAGGTTTAACAAAACAATAATTTAAATTAGGTATATACATCCCATGTCTTTTATAAAGATATATTTGATCTATAGTGCAGAAGTACATATTATCTTTAAAAAAACTACTACTGTTCTTTTCAACACCTTTCATATTGTACCATCTTCTAAAAATGTTATGATGTACAACAATTTCATCTCCTTTTTTTATATCTGTTTTAAAAGCTATTGGAACATTTAACACTTTTGCTTTTCTATTAACAAACTTGTGATCTTCTATACTGGTATTTAATATTAACTCTTTATCACCTACTTTTATATTATTATTGTATCTACCTTCGACAGGTTCAATTATAAAATTATATATAGATTTCATTAATACTCTAAATCATATTCAACAGATATAGCCATGTTAGAATTAAACTTCTTCCATGGTAATACTTCCTCGTTCTTTGTTATAAAAATATTGTATGAATTGTCGTCGTCTTCAAATATTATGTTTGAAATTTCATGACCACCATACACTTGTTGTCCAACAGCATAATGCATGGCATCATTTTTATAATCAGAACCTATGCTAATCTTTCTTATATTATTCGACATTTTCTTCTACATTTTCTTCTATAGTAGTATATGTTCCGTCTTCTATGTTTATATTTATAGAACCGTATTCCTCTTCTAATCTCTGCTTGATCTCCACTTCATCTTCATTAACTTGTTTTATTCTATGTAATAAAGCGTGTTTTTGAGATTCTAAATAACCTATAGAATTTAATATTTCATTTAATTCTTGTTGTGTATTTCTAATTTGTTCTAATTCTTCTTCTTTAATCTTGTTCATTTGATTTAATTTTTAATTATTATTTCATAAATAAACCTTCAACAAAAGTACCTATACCCACAAAAAAAGTACCCAAAGCAACCCAAAATTTCTTTTCTAAAGATCTTATTCTTTTTTCCTGATCTTTAGTTTTCTCTGTTATGCTTTCAAGTTTAGTTTTAATTTCAACTTGTCCTTGAATTAGTTTATCTATCTTTTCTTCCATTTTTTAATATTAAGCAATTCCACCATCAGTTATAACCCAACCACCAGCAACTAAATTTGCTCTAGCTGTAGCTACAGCGCCGCCTCCTGTATAAGTGCTATCTCCAGCATTTAAATTATAAGTTCCGCCTTTTTGTCCCGTTGTGTCTAATCTTATTAAAAGATTATCATATTCAGCAGTTGTTATAGACGCTCCCGTAGTTACCATGTCGGAAGCGGAGATAAGAGAAGAATAATCTGCATTGCTTGGAAAATCAATATTAGTTAAAGTTGTATTATTTATAAAAAACCTGTCCAGATCCTCAACATTTGAAAAATCCCAATTATTTATATTTAATTCAGTAATATTAGAATTTCTAAACATACCATCCATGTTCTTAATATTGTTAGTCCCCGTAACATTAGTTACATCTACCACCGTAGAGTTAGTAAATTCAGTGTACATAAAACAATTTACTAAATAAGCACCACTTCTTATAAAATCCGGTTCAAATACTAAAGATTTTATTTTTGCACGAGCAAACATTGCGCTAAGTGAGTAAAAATTACATTGCCCGGTTGGAAATAAAATATCACAACCATTAACTGTGCTTGCTCCTACATAGTACATAATGGAGTCTAATCCCGAACTTGCAAGTGGTTGAAATCCACTTAAATTCCAATTGCTAACATTTAAATATTCACAATTTGTAAGCTCTCTAAAAGCTGAAGCCAAATATACTAGAGGACCACCACTTATTACCCATTGAGAAACATCCAGGTAAGTTATAGCTGAACAACCCAAAAACATTTGTTCTGCTGAATTGTACAAATGAACAGCTGGATTTAAATTTATAGTAGGATTGTCAGTTGCTAAATAAGTCATATTAGAGCAACCTTTAAACATACCTAATAATCCCTCAATAATGGTTTCAGTACCCCACTGAATAAAGCTTGTTATTTGTTGTTTTTCAGCAGTGGTTGCATTAAAAAATTTAAAACCCGCGAATTGACCTAATATCCTTACTTCGTAAGTTCCAGCATTTGTATAGGTATGAGTCTCAGAGTTAGTTGTTAAACCAGTATCTTCAGTACCATCACCCCAATCAACGTCAAATAGATAATTACCACCATCTTGTCCGTGTAGTGTTATTGTTTCGCTAGCTCCGACAGTCCACTCTGTGATGATACCGGGAAATGAATCTTTACCTAGTAGAGTTATGGTAGTATTTCCAATACCTATAATCATTTTAGTATAGTGCTAATACACCGGCGGTTGCGCCAAAGTTTGTTACAGCTGTAACTAACACCGGTAAGAACGTGCCATTTGGAACCGCCGTGAATGTAACATCACTACCACTTTCCATTGTTACTGTAATGTCTCCACCAGTTCCAATATATAAACATGCGCCAGTATTATTTATTATACCTGGTAAGTTAGGTTGTTGATCTGTTAGTGCTACTGTAGGAGCAACAAGTTTTGTTATAGTAAATGTCGCAGTTGCGGACCCCGTAGCAATAGTTAAGGTTTCTCCAGCAACATAACCAGTGCCACTATTTGCTACTTCTATAGCTAAAACTTCACCATCTGTACCAACGGCTGAAACTCTAACTGTACAAGACGGAGAACCGGTACCCCCAGTAGTCGCTTTAATTCCAGTTGTATAACCTGTCCCTGCTATTACTGGATCACTTATTATTCCAGCTCCATTAACAGCTAGAGGAATAGCGTCATGTGCAAACACCCTTGGTTGTTTATGCATAATTCCAATCAAACTCATTTTATTCTTTTTTATTTTTATTTATAAATACTTTCTCAGCTCCTCTAGAACCAAAATAAGCTACATATACTGTTACTAACAATGTTTGTAATAACTCTATCCAAACTTCTTTCATATCAAAAGCCATTTGTAAAGAATCTAATATTATATACAAAGTCATACATACAGTAAGATATATTAATGCTAAAGGTCTAGTATTTTTTGATAACCAAGAATCTGACTTCATGTCATATTGCCATCTGTCAGATATACTTTGCATTTCAACAAGATCCATTTCTAATAATTTCATTGCCGTTTCTTTATCTGCTGGAGTCATATCCTCGTTCGTTGTAATAAGGTTTTTGACAACTCCATAAACACCATTATCAGGTAACACATCTCCAATACCATTTAATATTTTAGGAGCTTTCTCTTTCAAAAAAACCCCTACTTTTGTATCTTTAAATTTCTTTTTGTTTTTTTTATCCTTAGGCATTTTAAGATGCTTTTTTAAATGCCATTAAAAATTCCCTTATTGCAACACCTATTGCAATACCAGCATATAATGGGTGATGTTCTAATATTAATAAAGCACCTACACCACCAGCTATTGCTGATCTAAATAATGGGGAATTTATTGCCCCTGCTATTGATTCTTTTAAGTTCATATTAAATCGTTTTCGTTAATTAATGTATAGGTGAATTTGTTCCCCCATACTTCTGATGATTTGATCACAACACCCATATGAACTTCATATTCATCAGGATCTTGCACCACTTGACAACCTGCACTATAACCATTAACCACTTCTAATTCATAGTCGTCGTGTGCCCTGTGCAGATTTATTCCGTACATCCCAGTTTGTTCTGTACCTTGTATTAAATCGTATTCACGATCTTTATCATTATCACGATACACAATTACATCGTTTAATCTCTGACAAAGCGCTTTATAAGCACCTCTATGTAAATCCACCTTGTATGCTCCTTTATATTGCCCTTCTTTTAGAATAGCGCAACCTTTAATATTCATTGGAGATTCTAACCATTTAAGTCCAGGTAGAGTCGTACATTGCATTTTATACATATTCCACTGACCTTCGTATTGCCAAAACACACACATGAGATCATTAAACTTATTTACTATAGGTGAAGATGCTCTAATACCTACTATATTTAAATTATAGGGTTTAGTATCATTTTCAAATACAGAATGACCTAAACTCTTAACACTATTAATTACTTGCTTTACACTAATATCAATCATCTTTTTTAGATTTTTTCCATTTATGAATAGTATACCCAATAGCTATAACTAATAATAATATTTTTGGTATAGTACTTATGTCGGTTAATGACAATGTAAAAGCTGTAATGTTTAAGCAATATAAACTAAGGTCTGCTAAACTCCACATTACCTATTAGCATTTAATACAGCATTACCTTTATATACAGGTGGAACTATTTTAAATCCTTTTATGTTTCTCTTCATTGTTTTAACTGAATCATTTCTTGGAGAGTTATGTTTTTTAACCCCCGCTGGTCTTTGTGTTTCTCCGTAACTTGGCATAATTTCTTTTTTTTTATTTAAACTACTGATGTTTGTTGATTTGGATCAAATACGCTTTGTATTGTGTTTGCTTGTTGTGGATTAAAAACTGGTTTTCCATATGCAGGATTCATAGATGCTGACGCTATATCTTTACCACTTTGATTAGCTTGAATAGATTTAGTATTATCACTTATAGCTCTAGCTATTTTCTCTTGTTGATCAGCTTCAGCGTTAGCTGCAATTCCTTCTTTTTGAGCTTTCTTACCTTTGAAAAACCCAACTGCTCCCCCTACAACTCCGCCAATAGCAGCACCCCACGGTCCAAAAGCCATACCAGCAGCAGCTCCTTTTGCCGCTCCACCTAATGCCGCTTTACCAACTGAACCTTTGTCTGTTGGATCGTCATCTTGTAGTACCTCACCTAACATACCCGCGCCTGTGGAAGCTACTCCTGATGCTACTGCACTGCCTTGTGTTGGCATATAAAGATTATTACTCATTTTAAACTATTTTATCTCTGTTTAATTCCAAAATGCTTCTTGATAAAACTTTGTCACTATATGTTTTGCCTTCCATTATTTTATTAGTTTTAGACGAAGTAGGTATTTCTTCTTCTCCCAGCATAATACGGTACATTCGACTTATTAATTGTTTACACTTGAATGAAACTTTATATATGTTATATTTCTGGGTTGTTCTGTTATGCTTTCGCCAAACTACTATCCAACCTTTTTTTAACAAATCGTTCCAGCGTCTGTTGTTCCAACTGTAAGTATATGCACCATTTTTAAAATCTTGTTTTGTAAAAAGATCTATTGCATCTAAATATATTAAAAGCTCTAAATCCGCATCATTAAGATTACACGTTTTACACGCCCATTTACGTATAATCCTGTAATGCTTTAATAAATTTAAATCTTTTAGATCAGATGAGGTTAATTTCCTCATATTTTTAAATGAGACCTAAAAGTATTTACACCTAACACCCCTATTGCTCCAAGAGCTACATTTCTTACCGCTTTTGAGCCTGGATTAATATTTTTTGTTTTATATTTAGTTTCTTTTCCAGTTTTTTCAACTTTAGCAGTATAATTACCTTCACCTACCCCAGATTTTTGTACTGGAGTAATTTGAGTTGCTGTTTTAGTGCGTTTAACATTTCCACTTTTATCACGTATTGTTTTTGTTTTCTTATAATCTCCAGTAAGTATACCTCCGCTCGCTCCGATTGTCCTTCGTTTAGCATGCCCTCTTTTAGTTACTTCAATTCCCTGCGATTCCAACTTCTCGGTTCTAGCTGCTGCTGCTTTTGTTTTTGGCGTTATCTTCTCTCTTGTTACTTTCATTTTACCACCGTATGTGTCATTACCATATTTTCTAAGATCCCTTGTTATATCGGTAGTTTTTATTTTACGTTTCTTCTCTTCACCGTATTTGTCACGTTTAATAGTAGTTTTCGTCCACCTCATTTTTTCATCCATAAGTCCTTTAGGATTAGTATCTGATTTATACAGTGGGTCTTTGTTTTTATGATATCCAAAATGTGTATCAGTAGTTCTTCGCTTAGCATACCCCCTTTTGTTCATTTCTATTCCTTTAGCACTCATTTCTTCAGACGCTTTAGTTCTTTCTTGAGCTTTTTGTTTTTGCCTATCGCTAGCATGTTCTACTTTATGGAGTTGTTTACCAGTTTTTCTACCGTGTTCTGAAATTAATTCAGATTTTCTAGTTCGTTTTTCAGCACGCTCTTGTTTACCAGCTTTTATTTTAGCTACTATATTTTGACCTGGTCCACCATTAACCGCGTTAACCATATCCTCCATTCTTTTTCTGGAAGACGCACTACCATTTGCTCCTATCATAATTATTGTTTTTTAAATTACTATTACTACATCATGCTCTTTTATCACGGTGTATATTTTATCTTTAAGTTCTATTTTAAATCCAGCATGACGATCATAATAAATATCATCTTTATTTTTCACCCCAACTACATCTCCACCTATCGTGATTACTTTGCCTTTACGGTATCGTATGTCCTCTCTATTAACTTCAGCCAACATTAAACCTCCCTTTGTTATTGCACCATTTTCTTTTACAGTTTCTATAACTATATTCTTACCTATTGCTTTCATTCACCCTTAGATTATTGATTACACAATCGGTTGACAATATAGTTGATGCCACTGAAGCCGCGTTCATTAGTGCACTTTTAGTAACAAGTAATGGATCTATTATACCGGACTTTACCATATTAACCATTTTGCCTGTAACCACATCCAATCCCATACCTTTTACTTTAGGTGTTTCATACTCATCAATACCAGCGTTTTCTAAGATGATTCTATGGGGAGATTTTATTGCCTTCAATAAAACACTTTCGCCAATAGATTTACTTTTTATACTGTTCGATGCATTTAATAGAGCTATACCACCCCCTGGCACTATACCTTCTTTGATCGCGGCTTTTGTAGCACAAATAGCATCTTCAACCCTATCTCTTTTTTCTTTTAATTCAACTTCTGAATTAGCACCAACTTTTACTACAGCTACCTTAGCTAATAATCTTGCTAATCTTTTTTCTAGTCTTATAACTATATTTGGGTTTCTTTCTTTTACAATATCTTTTTTAAGTTTTTCTATTAACTTTTTAACTTCTTCAGGTGGATCTTCTATTTGAATTATAGTATCACTATGTGATGTCACCGCTTTTATACAACTACCTAATTGCTCTGGTTTAATAAGATCCATATCATCACCTAAATTCTCATCTATTAACGTAGCTCCAGTTAATAATGCTAGATCACTTAATATATCTTTTCTATTTAAACCGTATATAGGTGCATCTATAATGTTAATCTTTAAATTACCTTTAATTTTATTCATAGCCAAAGCTGTAGTAACTTGTGGTTCTACATCAGCTATAATTAACAAAGATCTCCCGTAAGCATCGCTATCGCTATCACACACATATTCTAATACACCTTGTATCTTTCTAATGTTTTCAACTTTATTGTCTACAATCAATATCAAAGGATTTGTCAATTCAGCAGTACCTTTGTCTTTATTTGTTATAAAGTGTTGATTTTTTAAACCAACCTCGTATTGTATACCTTCTATGTTTTCCACTATTGTGTCTGGTGATTCATGAGTTTCCATTATGACAATACCAGTTTCATCTACATTCCTAAAAGCTTCCCCTATTATATTTCCTAATTCCTTATCATTATTTGAAGATATAGTTGCAACTTGCTCTATAACACCACCACTTACTTCTGATGAGTTTTTTTCTAAATAATCTACAACTTTCTTTACGGCTGAGTTTATACCTAGCTTTATGTTCCTTAAGCTATCTTCTTTTATAACTTTATAAGCTTCTTCTAGTATAGCGTGGGCTAACACTGTTGCTGTAGTAGTTCCATCACCTGTTTCCCTAACAGTTTTCCTCGC
>Ga0098047_10001323_pt1 | contig 10176 bp, 16 predicted proteins | sample 12_taG_FD_92585 | JGI IMG/M metagenome (GOLD analysis project Ga0098047, IMG submission 92585) | Marine viral communities from the Subarctic Pacific Ocean - 12_ETSP_OMZ_AT15267 metaG | ecosystem: Environmental > Aquatic > Marine > Oceanic | place: Subarctic Pacific Ocean | collected 2015-01-16 | reverse complement strand
TTTATCTTTTTTACAGCTGTGTTATTATTGACAGTTAGGAGATAAGAATGTCTTTTGAAACAGACGAGATCAAATTGTATATTCAACAGTTAACAGCTGATAGAGAGTCTGTGATAACCTCACAGCAAAATCTTTTATCATCTCTTGTACAGTTGCCGTTGGTTAATAAGGAAGTTGGAACTATTATATCACAGATGGTTAAAGAAAGAGATAGCATTGATAATACTAGTAGCAAAGAAGAGGTCTACATTAACTGTTTAAATAAGATAAATGCTGTAATCGGAAAGAAAGTTAATGATATTAAATCAGACGTTGATAAGCTTACTGGCATCGAAGCGCAGATGAAACATTCGCTAGCGTCACTATATAAAATGATGCAAAGAATAGATGATAGAAATGAAAATCAGAGAAAGCTAATTCAAAAGCTAAAGTCAGGAAGTGTCGAGTTTATAGATGAGAAGAAAGATATTCAGTATAGAAAGATAGGAGATAGACCAGAAGGTCTCGCTAATATCAGAAGAGCAAAAGAGCAGATGAAAAAAGACGAAGATATGGATCTTATTCAAGAGAAGGCTTCCAAAGATACTAGTTAATTAGTAGGAGGTAAGCCATGGAAATTTTGTTATTATATGTGATGCTATCATTGCTATTTCTCTCTATGGGAGTCAATCGTTTATCAAACTTTAATATAGTTTTACAAACGGCGCGAAATCGAGACATCAAGCTTTTCGCTAATAAGCTCATAGAGAAAGAGAAGCTAAGGTGTAAACTTTTTATTGTTTGGCCTGCAGTCATCTTGTATGAATCTCTAAAGCTTTTTAGAGGCAGATGAAAGATGTTAAAAACCTTCTTTTAAAATTTAGATATCTCCAGAATGAATATCAAAGAGCTAGTGACATAGTCACTAGCGCTCAAAGAGAGTTTTTTAATAGAATAGCAACTATTCAAAAAAATTTAAATGTCTTTGACCCTGCGTTTGATGATAAGTTTTCGCCTAGAGTAGAAAATACAAAAGAGGATAATTTTTCTAATGATGAAGATGATTATGACGAACCGTCAAAGAAAGATGAAAAACCCGGATGGGCAAAAAAGCTTTTTAGAAAAATTGCAACAATAACTCACCCAGACAAGATACCAGAAACGCTGGGTGATGATGTTAAAAAACAATTTTTAACTTTTTATAAGACTGCAACAGAGGCATATGAGAAAGAAGAGTTCTTGGATCTTTTGGACATAGGGAGTTCCCTTGGCGTAGATTTGAGCAAGATAGGAAAGATAGATACAAACAATATTAGAAGTGAAGTTAAAAATATTGAAAAAGAGATACAAGATTTAAAGTCATCTTTTTACTGGGCATGGTGGCACTCCACAGATAAGAAAAAGAGCGAGCTTATAAAGGAATTCATAAAAGAGAGAGGCTGGGAGACAGCAAGATCTCAATCAAAAAAATCTAGATCGGGTCACCCTGGAAAGTCAATATCCTGGTCGAGGAAGAATAAATCCTAATTCCTGGTTTACAAGATACGTATTATTGCAACACAGGATAAATTATTTCACTTCGCACTCTAACGTCTGTTAGATCGTTTAGGTTTATATTAAAGCTAATTTTGATTATGAATCTTGTGGATGCACTTGCAACATTACTGTGGATAAGGCTGGGTCTAGCTGAGGAGAGTAACCCTATAATGGAATTTGTTTTAGAGAATAACGAGAGCGCGTTTGTTCTTGTCAAGACATCTCTTGTTGTCCTCTCAGTCTTTCTATTGTGGAGATTGAAGAATTTTGCAACCGCAAGAATTTTAACAATTCCTGTTTTCTTAGTTTATGTGTACGCGATGATCCTGCATCTGTCAGCTGTTTGGAATATCGTTATTTTCCGGGAAGTTATACTATGATTACGATGGGATCTGCTATTGTTTTTTTAATAGGGTGTATATCAGCTTGTATATTTTTTAAGCTAGGAAGATTCACTGAAAAGCTAGAGAAAAAATCTAAAGATAGAGATAAACGTGTAGAGGATCTATTGTGCGATTTAAATAATAATGATAAGCCTGAATATGATGGCATACTTGAAAGATCAATTCAAGATAACATTATCATTGATGCTGAGTATGAGGATGTTGTATTCGATCTAGATGAATATGGGAAAAGAAAAACAGCTTCTCATTCACAAGAAATAGACGGCATATTAGAATATGAGATGATGTACTATAAGAAAACCAATGAGTATATTAAACTACCTAAAGAGATAGCAGATCTTATAAGATATATTAAGAAGAAAATGTGACAGTAAATAATCAAAATACAGATATCATAGCCAAGGCTATATCACGTGTTTTCATAGTGGCTATAGTCTGCTCATTTTTGGGATGGTGGATTTCTAATAGATCACTAAATGAGAATGTCATGAATAAATGTAAGGTGACATGTGGAAATTTTTCTGGATACGTTGAGGAGGTTACAGCGACAAAATGTACTTGCACCGATTCAAGATCTAAAATTACTGAAAGCCCGTGGGTTTTACCAAAGAAGTAATACTTATTAAAGATGCGTATATCTAGAAAAATACTAAGATCAATGATACTCAGAGAGATAAAGTCATCTTTGAATGGTCTTGACAGGCTTTTAGAGTCTGAAATAATATCAAAAATGATATCAGGAAAGGATCCTGCTGATATAGCTAATAGCATATCAAAAATAAAAAATCTTGACGGAGTGATCTTAAAAGCGATTAAAGATGGAAAAGATTTTAAGTCTGCGATATCTAAGCTAGACGATGAAAAATCTACAATGCTTATTGACGTGATGGGTCAATTACGAGGATCTCTTGCACCTAGCACGTTTACAAGATTAAAAAAAGAAATAATAGAGGCAAATCCAAAGCTAAAAGATAAGATGTCAGCTATGTAAATTGACCATCGCCTGTGTATAATTTGAATGAAATGAGCTGGACACCACCAAGGTCACCGTACAATCTTATCCAGGAACGTCTTTGGGAAGATCCCTGGAAGATATTTGTTGCGTGCATATTTTGTAATCTAACAAGAAGGGTTGACGCAGAACCGTATATGTGGAAATTCTTTGAGAGATATCCTACACCAGCCTCTGCATCAGTGGCAAATGTTGATGACATAGTGGACATGATAGGTCCACTTGGACTCTCTCAGAGACGATCTAAGGCCCTGATTAAGATGTCCTATGATTATATCAACGAGGACTGGAGAAGCGATCCTGCAGTTCTCTATGGGATCGGAAAGTATGCATCTGATGCGTATCGAATCTTTTGCCTCGGTGAATGGAGAGATGTTCAGCCAAAGGATCGCGCATTAAATGACTATCATAGCTGGTTAAAAAAAGAGAATTATAATACACTGTTATAGATTGATGCTGGTAACATATTTAATATCATGCTGAAAGAGAAGAAGATAGCTTATTCGTGTTTCTTTAGTCTAGCAACTCCGTCTACTATCGTCACATATGTCTGATGTGTGACCCAGTCTCCAGCATTTATATATGTTTTAATATCTTCGTCTGAATTAATCCACACGAGAGCTTCAGGAATATGTGTATGACCCATGATAAATACATCAACATCAGGATTATGTCTTAGTATATGAATCACACTTCTAAGCTTGTGCTTTTTGATTTGCTTTTCTGTCCACCATGTAGTAAAGTCAAAATTAAAAGTAAATTCTAGTATATTTTGAATTACCGAAAGAATTGTAACAAATATTTTGTTGTGAAGGACACCCTTGTCATATTCGTCACCATGCTCAATTCTAAAATTTCTACCGTGAGATTCAAAGTCATATCTCTTTACAAACTCTACATTGTGAACATTTTTTCCTACAAGATTTAAAAGGCTCTGGTCATGATTGCCTACAACATATATTATTTTTTTATTGTAATTGACTGCGCTTATAATCTCTAGACACCTTTCAGTGAATATAGGAATTTTAATAAAGTCTATGATATCACCTGCAAGTATTAATTCATCATAGCTTTCTGACTTTAAAAATGACAGAAGCTGCTCTGACTTGTAGAATTTACTTCCAATGTGTGTATCAGAGACGACAATTCTTTTCATTGAATAAACGCCTTTATAATATTATAATAATCAAAATTTTTGCTCTTGTTTTTCTATAAAAACATAGAGATACACTTATAGTCTTGATGTTTATAATAATGTAGATCCGAAAGGAATTAATGGGAGAAAAAATGTATAAAATGTCAGATGAAGTCATAGGGCAAATAGCAAAGCTTGTTCAGCTTGCGATAATAACTGGAACAGATGTCGTAGATAATCTTAGAATGGTCAGAGTTGAGCCCTCTGCCACAGATGACGGATATCTTTCTTTAACATCAGAATATAGAGAGCTTGGTGATAAGCATGTTGGTAGTTTGTTATCTGAGCTTGATAAGATGAAAGCTGATCAAGAGGAACCAGATGTCGAGGTCGAGTGATAATCTAAAAGACATGTTCGATCTAAGGGAAAAGTTTATGGTATCCCTTAGAGAAAAATGGCCTATTGCTAATCCGTCTTGGCCTTTAGATCTTTCTAAAAAGAGAGAGCAGCAGTATTGTAGAGACATAGCTCTAAGAGGGGTAGAGGAGATGTTTGAGGCATTGCAGCATTTGAAAAACTGGAAGCCTCACAGGGAAACTGAGATAACTGAATTTGACAGGGAAGAATTTCTAGAAGAGGTAGTTGATGCTTTTAATTATTTCTTATCTTTACTCGTGTTGACAGGCTTCTCATCAGAAGATTTTTATAAGATGTACGTTAAAAAGGATAAGATTATACATGAAAGACTCAATGGTGACTATTAAAGACTTATTTGAATTGCAAAAAAGATTTAATGATATTTTCTATAATATGAATGATCTTAAGTCAGGTGAAAGAGAGGAGATAACAAAATCACTAACTCTTGCTTTACACACTGAGGTAAGCTCGCTTATTTCTGCGATAAATTTTAAAGATCACAGACAGAGTAGAAAAAATGTTGATGAATCTAAGATTTTATTTGAAAGTGTAGATATATTTCGATATCTTATTTCAATTCTGAATATATGGGATATAACCCCTGAGCAGTTCACAGCTGCATTTTTGGATAAGGATTTATTTCTTCACACCCGGTATAGATTGAATTCTACTCAATGGAGCGGTCAAGATGTTATTATCGTAGATCTTGATGATATTCTAATAGAATTTAGGAATGGTTTTTTGAGATGGCTAAGAGATACTCACGAGATATTTGTCAATGCTGATAGTAAAGAATACTATACTACGGCTGAGGTGAAAAATGCTGGCCTGAATCCTGAAAAGGTATTTTCTGACTTCATAAATGGAGGCGGACTAAGATCACTAGAAAGAGACCAGGATATGATTGACATCATAAATGAGCTACATTCAGATGGATACTGGATTCATCTTTTAACTGCGAGGCCAAGCCATAATCTTGTTTGCTATTATGATACATTTAGGTGGATTGAAAATTCTAATCTGTGCTATGATAGACTAGATTTTAGCAGTGAAAAATACAGGTGGTGCACACAGTCAGATTACTTTGATAGCAATAGCATAGTTTGTGCAATAGATGATTCAGCAAAACATGCAGCTGAATATGCAAAACATGGTATATCTGTATTTCTTCCTGCAAAAAGCTATAATACTGAGGTTCACGATAGTGACAACATCATAGTGTTTACAGATCCAAGGGACATATGCAGAAAAGTTAAATCTCTTAAACATAAGTAGAATAGAACAGAGGCTTCAATAAAAAATGACAGATAGATTAGATTTGAGAAAGTTAATTTTTGAAAAGATAACTGAAGCTTATTTGTCTGAACAGGGCGATATTTCTGAAAAGATAGATCCGTATGATTACAAAGATGCATATGATACAGCTCAGGAGCTTTTTGGAACTCTAAAGGAAAAATACATTCAAAGGGTTGCATCAGACAGATACATTAACAAGATAAGAAGACAGCTTAAAAGAGACAAATATTCTGATGAAGAGATATCTTCTCTTTTAGATGACACTGAGTTTTTTGAAAGAGTTTCTAGCTCTATTGAAAATTCCTCATTGATCTTGGCAACTACCCAGTCTCTTCAAAAATCGATGAAAGGCTTTGCTCGTGGCTTGGTTTTGATGGAGACAAGTGAGAAATCATGGGCACCTAACTTTGATGAATTAAAAGATTCTATTTTAGATAGTGATAAGATTAGTGACATTTTATCTAAAGTCAAAGGAAGCATAGATAGATTTATTAATCAGCCCAGATCATATGATAGCCCACTTCTTCTTCTTGAATATGAACTAATTAAAGGAAAACCTGCAAAGATGAGAGGAATAATTGATCATGAGCTTGATCACATTCAAGGAAAGATGGTAGGGCTGGCTGGAAAATTAATAAGAAAATCTCCAGATGCACCAGAAACGTTTGAGTCAACTGTGAAAAAAATTGTAATAGATCCCACAAAAGGCGGATGGGATGAATGGGTTATGGATAGATTTGAAGGAAGCAAGAGAGACGCATATGACTTTCTAAAAGATGCATTTCAAGGAAATCTAGACACTTCTAATCCGAGGGGGGTAGAGGAATCTAGAAACAGATTGCGTGAGCTTAATGATAAACTGGGAGAATCAGAATCTGCGCTGAGAGAATTTCTTCAAAACGAGATATCGAATCCGACGTCTCATAAGCAGCTCGTTAAACAGTATGGTCGTAGAATTGCGCAGCTTGTTCCTTTGATTAATTATGAGCTGGGAATAGATGAGCTTGTATCTTTGATTTATGGAATTGCATCTTCTAGAAAAATTGACACAAAAAAGTTTAATTATATCGTGTAAATCATTGAATTATGCTGTATATTATTTATGCATACTAAAGGAGGCTTTATGCGTTATCTTCTCGTTTCTATCTTTCTAACTTTTACCTCAACTGCCTATGCAGACGACAAGATCAAGGAAGATCCCAAGGTTGTTTACAAGCAGCGTACTGAGATCGACTTTGAAGGTGTTGAAATCGCTGGTGAGCTCGTTCGACCACAGGGATCTCTCATCCACGAGCGTCGACATGCAACTTTTAACCCTCTAATCAAGCTTCGTACAGACTTTGATACAGAAATGTCACAGTCTGTAGATGAGATTAAGTGATCATGGGAGAGTAAGCTATGCCGCAAAATTTTGACTTAGATCCCATTGTATTGCCAATGGAATTGAAATTTGATCAAGAGCCATCTACAGAGTTTTATAACAATTTAAAAGCTTTAAAGGTGGAGCTCGTTGATTATCCTACTAGAACGCAAGCTCTCAAGGTTGCGTGGCAGTATGTAAAAGCAACATGGGCAGATGAACCTGATGAAACGTCTACTGCTGGTGTAAATTTGCAAGAGTTGTCAAAAAATCTAGAAGACGTTATGTGCTTTAGAGCACTCCCGACTCCCATGGAGTGTCTGGGCTTCACATTCAAGCTGAGCGGTCTTTCTTTCCAAGAGGTTACACATATTATCAGGCACAGGGCAGGATCTTTTGCAGCCCAATGTACAGGTGATAGAGATCTTAGAAACGATCCTGCTTTGATACCAGAAGCTGTTCAAAACTCTCCTGAGTTTCTTGACAGATGGAAGAATCTTGTTTTAGAATCTAAGCAGTTGTATTCTGATATGACAGACAGCAAAGACGTATCTATGATGGATGCTCGTATGATTCTTCCAAAGTGCATGACATCTTTTTATCTTATGAGAATGAATTTAAAAGACTTATTAGGGTTTATTCGTCAAAGACAAGACAAGCAGATACAGCCAGCAGCTGATAATCTAATAGCAGCATATATGGCCCGTGAATTGATAAAAGTTTTGCCTGAGGCATCGGCAGCAATTAATTTTGACTCGCCTGATATGCACTATATCAAAACGTTTAGAGTGAAAGAATCGGGTAGATGGACTAGCAAAGGAACAAATCTTTACTGGCCAGAGCCTAAGAATGATAAATTTGATTATCATCCTGAAGATACGATTTATCAGGCTAGGCGAGAGTCTATCAATGGAACTGTGAGACCTTCTGGTCCAACTGTATTCGAACGAATATGGAATGACGTGATGAACGACATCAGCGTCATGAAAGTTGAATACAATAAAAATAAATCAGAATAATAAATTTTAATATATTTTGATTATAATAGTAAAGCCGAATCGGAGGAACGTATGAAGGCATATATAGCAAGTTCGTGGTTTAATCCAATAGCAAACAAAGAAGTAAATGATATTATCAGTGCTTTAGAAGATAACGGTTTTGAATTTTTTTCACCGAGAGATTTCTTTGTGTGTCCACCAGATGCAAATCTTGAGACTCAACAGTCCACGTATAAGGGAAATATTGAACATTTACATGATTGTGACTTTATGGTGTGTAACACACACGGAAAAGACATGGGTTCAATTTTTGAAGCAGGGTACTTTAAAGCTCTAGATAAGCCAATAGTGTATTTTTGTGCAGGTCTTCCTGACGGAGCTTCATTTAACTTAATGCTAGCTCAAAGCGGTGCAACAGTGTGCACGTCAGTCGATGGGTTAAATGATTATTTATCAAGATGTGATGCTCAAAAGCAGCTTCTTTTTGAACCTTACTACGGCGAGATTGAATGACATCTGCTTTGTTGCAAATTGTCTTTTGCTGGATATATGGATATATTTTAGAGTATTCTATTCACAGATGGCTTTTGCACAAAGTTGGATCTAAAAAGGGAAGAATTTTTTCATTTCATTTTTATGGTCACCATAGATTTGCAAGATTAAATGGTTTTTTTGATAAATCATACACGGGTTTCCCAGTTAGGCTAGACCCTGCGGGAAAAGAATTATTATCACTTTTATTATTATTTGTGATTCACATCCCTGTGATAATGTATTTACCGTGGACTTTACCTGTTATAGTATTCTCACTAGGGCAATATTACTATGTTCATAGAAAATCACATAACAATCCAGAGTGGGCAAAGTCTAATCTCGTGTGGCATTATGACCATCATATGGGACTCAATCAGAATAAAAATTACGGAGTTAGAAGCGACATTATAGACAGGCTTGTTGGTACTAGAGTAAGGTATTATAGTGAGTAGCTAGTGTGACATATGAAAAGAGATTATTACGAAATATTGGGTGTGACTAAAGATGCAACACAGGACCAGATTAAAAAGTCTTATAGAAAACTAGCATTAAAATATCATCCTGATAAAAATCCTGACAACAAAGAAGCAGAAAAAATGTTTAAATCTGTTTCTGAAGCGTATGAAATTTTATCAGATAATGATAAAAAACATGCATATGATAATTTTGGGCACGCTGGCGGCCAGCAATTTAGAGAAGGATTCCAGGGAGGGTTTGAAGATATATTCAATCACTTTTCTGGAATGTTTGGAGGCAGAGGCGGCCCTGATTTTTTTGGATTCAGAGATGACACTCAGCGTCCCCACGCAGGACCTCCCATTTCAATACGCGTTCATGTTACTTTAAAAGAAGTTTTAAAAGGGACATCAAAAGACATACCATTCTCCAAGCTTGCTTCTTGTAACAATTGTAAAGGTAGAGGATATAAAAACGATTCAGACCTCAGGTCTTGCTCTGCATGCAATGGATCAGGTCATGTTTTTCATAATGCTGGATTTGTAAAAGTACAAACAACATGTAGACCTTGTGGCGGCGCTGGAAAAAGCATCCTCAATCCGTGTCAAGAGTGCCAAGGAAAGGGCGCGATTCAAATAAATGATGGAATTAATGTGACCATTCCTGCAGGAGTATGTGATGGTACGCAGCTAAGAATCGAAGGAAAGGGAAATAGACCTTCTCCTTCTCATGTACCAGGAGATCTTATATTGACAATATCAGTCAAGCAGGATCCGAGATTTGAGATAAACGGACCTCATATTTACGGTGAAGAAAAAATCACATTCAGCCAAGCAGCTTTGGGAGATTCGATTATCACAGAGCTGATCGACGGCAAGATAAAGCTTGTTATTCCTCCCGGAACGCAACCTCATTCAATGATGAGCATCCCTAATCGCGGATTGCCTATTGATGTAGGAGATCCAGAAAGGGGGCATCACTACGTTAGAGTTACAATAGATGTTCCCAAACGCCTTGGGGATAGAGAAAAAGCTATAATAGAGGAACT
>Ga0098047_10001322_pt1 | contig 10179 bp, 12 predicted proteins | sample 12_taG_FD_92585 | JGI IMG/M metagenome (GOLD analysis project Ga0098047, IMG submission 92585) | Marine viral communities from the Subarctic Pacific Ocean - 12_ETSP_OMZ_AT15267 metaG | ecosystem: Environmental > Aquatic > Marine > Oceanic | place: Subarctic Pacific Ocean | collected 2015-01-16 | reverse complement strand
TTTCGAACGATTCTTCTTCGCTTCTTCTTTGGTGACACTTCTTTTGTATCCTGTTTCTTTTTAATTGTATCGAAATTTCTAACCTTTTTCACAATTAAATCTTCATACACCCATGTCTTATCACCAACAGATTCAAACGGTATCGAGTGCTTATTCCTTAGGAGGTCAACTTCCTCCTGGGATGCCATCTCTCCCTCCCAGCCCACATATCCAGGCCAGTCCATTCTATTTCCCTTGCTCGGTTTAACCTCAACCCTCTTAACGAGTTTAACGTGACACTTTGGAATCACGTCACCTGCTGGAGACTTTGCCAAGACAATATCTCCTGGCTTTAATCTTCGCTTTCTCTTGGTTTCTCGTTTTTCGGGATGGGTGCTATGTCTTCCGGATAAACCCATACCAGCTCACTTTTGCCTCTTAGGATTTGAAAAGTTGCTCCAACGAGTGGACGCTTCATTGGATCACTAACTATTATCACGATCTCTTTATCTTTAAACATTACAAGATCGCCTGCTTTCACTTAATTATAATACCTTACAACAAGTCTACTTTACATGATACTGAGATAGAATTGACTCTATTGATCTCATCTCTATATTTTTAATTGGAACTATCCACACCATTGTTTCCACGATGTGCTTTGTCTTATCAAATCTTCCAACATCCACCGCGACAAGAATTCCCACAATCTCACCTTGAGAATTAAAGACGCCGGATCCTGAAGCTCCCATCCACGTGTAGGATTGTAAAATAAGATATCCATCCTCTATGCCGGCAATAGAGCCACGTATTGTAAAGAGATCGTGGCCATTAGGAAATCCCGTATACGTTATATCCTCTCCAATCAGATCCTCAATAGAAGACTTTGATTGAACAAATTTCACAGGAGTTCTAGTTACCATCTTTGGTAGGCTAATTATGGCAAAGTCATTATCAACATCGACATAGATGACATCGCCGCGAACTTTCTCATTATTTCTTCCAACGACCATAACTGTTGAAAAATTATCTATCACGTGAGCAGCTGTTAAGACGACGGGCTTCTTAAAAAGAATGGTATATGTTCCAGATCCGCGGCTCTCGGGTGTGATCACTCTAACTGATGCATCTCTAATATTAGATTCATACTTTGTTAGTGACGATTTTTCAATTAAAACGTTATCATCGACTTCAGTTGCAAGTACTGGCATTGCTAGAATAAAAAATATTCCTATAAATCCTAATAAACGTTTCATAAAAGTCTCCCCGTATAATACATATGACACACAGCTATAGTGATTTCAAGAACTTTCGCGTGATGCTTCTAAAATCTGCATCCTCAGATAACTCCTTTGGCGTGGCTACAAGAGTTATGTTTCCCTCCTCATCTTTTACAACCTGCCTAACATCTTTTTTAATTCCTCGCGCGTCAAGAAAATTAGATACGGCTCGAACATTTTTTCCCGAGTCATCATAAAACGAGACAAATCCTATGCTAGGATTTTGATCAAGATATGTCTCTATTTCTCTAACCTTTGCCATGGGATCTTTATCCTCAACACCTATAAAATCTACCTTCCCTTCAGGATTTGGTATTCCTAATCTTTCCTCTAAAAATCTCATAACAAAAGGTCTCACCTCATTTCCTCTAGCTGTGAGTATCAGCACCTTTCTATTGCCTGGAGACATTGTAAACGTCCTCAGAAGATCAGAGACAAACGGGACGGGCTGTGCAGCGTCAATATCAATTTGACTAAACTCCTGAAATGCTACCTCGGGGCCGCCCGGCCATGCTGGACTTCGATCAATAGATTCACCAGGCAACAAGTCATACGTGGCAAATTCTTTTGAGCTAATGGGTTTCATTCCCTTGCCATAATCAGTTGTGACAAAGACTCTCTCTGTTGTGTTAGCAATTGTGTCATCAAAGTCAAGAATTCTTAACTTTTCAGGGCCTTCCTCAAAGACTTCAAATAAAAACTCTCTTATCATTCTTCTATCATCAGACTTTAAGGAGAGACCATTTGCCTCCATTGGGCCCACTATGTAGGGTTCAATCATGTACGCGACCTCTTTTCCAATATCTACGTCACTAGGATAGTGAACTCCAGTTTGTATTCGCCCTAGCGCTATTCTATCAGCTAGATTTTCTAAAGACTGTTCATTGCCAGGATTTAATTGAGAGAGAATTCCTGTGATAACGTGAGCCTGTATTGCGTGACCACTAGGATATGATGGACTTCCTGCTGTGCTAATGTCTTTGCCGGGAATAGATACCTTATACTCTCTTGAAATCTGATCTGGCCTGGGCCTGTTAAATCTATATTTTAGATTCAGTATGAGTGTCGCGAGTTGTTTTTCAAGATCATTAAAATACTTTTCATCAAACGTCAGATTATTCTCTCTTGCAAATGATTTAATAACGTCTACTGGTTTATCATCAGACATATCTGCAAATATAAAATCTTCTCTGGAGGAATTATTAATTGCTTTTTCAAGAGCCTTTAGTTCTAAGAATGTCTCCTCACTAAAATTCATAGGCGGGTTAGGAAACCTAATGTCATCTGCTTGAATATTAATCAAAGGAGTATCACGTGACATCTTCTCGCGATGTTTGTCAGTGGGTCCGGAATTATATCTTAATAAATTTAGATCTCTTTTATTCATGGAATATTTAATATCATAAAGGCTTTATCTTAATTATGGGCGATATCATCAAATTCCCAAGCTGGCTCGCTGAAAAAGAAAGAGAATTACAAGAGCTTGAGATGCAATTAGACTTTGAAAGACACATAGTTCAACAAGAGATGCAGAAGATAAAAAATGTAAAAATCGTCTATGCAACAAGGGTGATGATAGCATTTTGTTTAGGTATGATTATAATGGCTGCGATTTTAATTCCAGCGATGCACTAAGCTCTATTTCGTATGTTTATCTGCAACAGATGCTGAAGCCCACGCATTGGGCTTAACCTTGCATGGAAACCCTGTTGAGAGAGTCCATCCTCTAAGCGTATCAACATATTTTCTTGTTTTTGACTCAACACCTGTACCAACATCAATATGAATCTCTATATCTGCATCAGGATTATGTTCAAAAACATGTAAAGCTATATCAATTGAGTGCTGTGCCTCCTGCATTATTCTTGCCCTAAGTGGCATGCGTGGAAACCTGTTATCTCTCAGTCGCTTGAAAAAATATCTTCCTCCTGAACTGAATGGTGAACCATGAAGGCAAATAGCTATGGCAAAAATACAGTGATCTATCTTTATCTGACTATCCGCTCCAATAAAGATGTTTCCTCCCGAAGCTGTATAGGAGTCAATATCTCTAAGAATCTCCTCCATAGAGACTTGTTTTCCAGCTCCAGTAAACCAAGCGTTTTTTAACATCGAGATTCCATGATATTAATTATTTGTCTTCTGTTGTGTTTGATTTGTTTAACCTGTTATAGTCAAATGTTCCAAGAATAGTATCCTCAATCCTGCTAATCTCGCCCAAGCTTCTACACGTGTCCCACACCCTTCTAGATATTTTTAAACAATCGTGATTAACACTATACCTTCCTTTCACGTGATCTGACTCTACATTTTCCAACAATCTGTCTGCACAATTTCTCAACTGTGATGCATCACTTCTTAGAGAATCAACATAAAACAATTTCAATCTTTCTAGATTAGTAAGAATTTTTTCCTTTTCAGATTTTCTTTTTCTAGACAAGTTAATGTCTCTCAGTGTGGAGCGGGAGACGAGACTCGAACTCGCAACCAACAGCTTGGAAGGCTGTGACTCTACCAATTGAGTTACTCCCGCACAAAAACATAGATTATATAATCTTCTCTATTCTGTTAAACACGCTATTGATAATAGCTTCATGAGTCATATATGTCTCATAAAGATCTATGATCTTTTCCCTCGTCTCAGTATATAGGCTTTCACTTTCCATCACATTCTTAATGTCATCAACAGGAACGTAATGCATAAGCTCGGAGCATATAAAATTATGCTCTCTTGTTACAGCATCTAGATAAGAACACTCAGGAATTATAGAGGGAATCCCTAGCATCATTGACTCATAGATACTATGCCGTGGCCCTACGCCATGCGGCTGAAATTGAACCTTGGACTGTAGATAAACATCTAAGCATTCATTATGCGTCTTATTCTCTATGTGCGTGACTGGAATATGCTCTCTTATCTTTTTAAGAAACCACGGCCTCTGGGGATAGTCAGGTATCTCTGTCTGTTTTCGTGATTCATCAAGCTCTCCTCTCTCTATTGCGCTTATCGAGCAAGGATCAACGTCAGGAACTTTAAACTTTGGAGCACCCTTTAAAAAATCTATCTGTGACCTATAGACAGGATACCTGTATCTCTCGTCTGTGTAATCAGCGACACATCTAGGTGTTGGTCTATCTGTTCTAATTCTTCCCAAAAATACTGCATCTAATGTCTTATTTTTAAATGTATGTGACTTTCTAATCTCATGTCTTATCGGATAAAAGTTTTCATAAAATGTCATATATGACCACTTTGGACACGTGATAACGACTCCGTTGTTTTCCTGCGCTAGATTAGCTATGTTTCTACATTTCAATGGAGAAAAATTTGGCTTCACATAGACAAAAGGTTTACTATTTCCCACCAACTCTAGAATCTGATAAAGAACAACTACACTTTCAACAGGAGCTACATCCATCACACCGTCTCTATATTCCCAGTAGATATTGAAATCTTTTCCCATCATTAGAAGAACAGGAGGCGGGCTGGTTGCTGTGTCGAAGGCACTAAGTGACTTACAATATCTACTGAAGTGATTTCCCTGTAGCAGAAAGTTAAATCGAGAGCTTCCACATGAGACATCAAAGTAATTAAAAAGTTTAGACACTATATTCATCTCTCTGTGATGAATAAGTGTATCTCATGAATTCATGTTGTTTAAACTATCTCATACCAGCACCAATGATGTCACACGCGATTGACCAAAGCTGATAATTAATTGGTGAATCGTGTGTTACCAGGGACCAGGTTATGCCATCTGTGCTGGTGAGAACACATCCAGATTGTCCCACGGCAACAATCGTTGTGTCGTCTGTCGCCACACCTCGCAAGTGAAGGTTCGTTGGGTTTGGTGATATGGCTGTCCACGTTTCGCCATCGGTACTATATGCTACTTTTCCGCTAGCTCCTACAGTGACCCACTTGTTTACTGTGCCGGCACAATATACAACTCCGTTAATTTTAGATGTGCCATGACCGCCCGTTCTCGATGTGGCAGATCCCCAATCATCATCACTAGTATGCACCTCTCCGCTGGCCCCGGCGCACACCCACCTGCTTGAGCCGTCATATGCCATACACAAAATATCCTGGGAGCCGGCTAAATCTATCACATTGCTCCAATTGTTAGCATCAGTAGGATCAGAAGTGGCCTTCCAGATCTGATCTTGAACGGTAAAGAAAAACGTCGTACCATCTTTATAGCACGCCGTTCTCCCAGTATCATTAGTCTGCTGTGCGCTGAGTTGAACTGTGGACCAATTTGTCCCACCATCTGATGATGCAAACAAAACATCTTCATCTGAGGGAGCGGGACTAACAGCGACATCGTCTCCTGCACCAATCCAGTAATCATTTCCCCATGCTACGTTTGGGCCACCGTCCACAGAGACGTGGTTATTTGAAAGATTTACTTCTGTCCAATTCCCGACAGTTCCTTCCAGCCCATCGTTAACATAGGCAATTTCTTCCGTATTAGAAGTTCGATGCAACACCCACCTTTTATTTCCAAGAGAATCTTGGCCGATGGTGATGCTTTTTCCGTTTCCTCCCCCCAGATCAACAAGCTCAGCCCAGCCGCTTCCAGCGTTTGCTACTGCTGATTTGAATACCTTGCCATTTGTTGCACCTGCAATCCACTTCGTTGCTGTTGTCACACCTGATGGTTTAGACGCACCAATCACTTTTGAGATATCTGCCTTCGCCACGCCTTCAACCTTTGTGATATCTGCTGCAGCGACTCCTAGAACTTTAGAATAATCAGCCATTATAATTCAACCCAGGTCTTATCAGGATCAAAGTAGATCACATTAGCTGTGCTCGTGCAATAGCCAACTATTCTCACAAATGCTCCTGTTCCTGTGGGTGTTGTTGTATTCATAAATCCAGACCCAGAACAAACATACACAGCTTTTCCTGAGGAAAACGCTCCTGCCGGCAGATAGGTTTCAGCGTCAAAAAATCCCTTTAGAAGAATCCCATTTGTTCCTGGAGTTGCTCCCAGTGCTATGCCAAGAAGCTGATCTGCTCCTGTGGCTATCGCATCTCCATCAGTTGCAGTCCAATTTCCGTCGATGTGAAGAAAATAAAGCTTACCCGTCGTTAATGTTCCCCCGCCGAATTTAACAACCTCCCCTCCTCCAGTATCATTCGATAGAGAGGTAGGATTATGATGAATATCTAAAGCAGTTTTCGGACCTGTTGTTCCAATCCCAACTTTATCGTTACCACCATCTATAAAAAACATATGAGTGTCGTTGTCACTCTCTACTCTAAAATCATTTGCCGCGGCTCCATCTTCATTTAAAATGACCCCGCTATCGTTTACTGTTAGGGCTTCGCCATTTGTGCTATGAATTTTTGTTTTAAAAGCTGACTCACCGTGATTTATGTGAAAAACCTCATTATCGGCGTTTAGATAAAGGGCTAGTGACTCGTTGGGAGACCTTACTATGAAATCTAGGTCTGCACGGCCTTCGTTGCAAATAAGCTTGTCTTGAGAGTCGTCTTCAGTTAACTTGATAAAATTTACGTTGCCGGCTTTGAGGACGATATCATCATCTTGAAATCTGATGAAAGTATCCGAATCGCCATTGTGATAAATGTATTCGTCTGCTCCTATGTTGCCAGATACATCCAGTGCGTAGTCAGGAGAGCTAGTTCCAATTCCGACTCTATTGTTAGCGTCGTCCCAATAAAAAGCTGCAGCGCCGCCGAGGGCACCGCCATTGTTGTATTGGATCTGCGTGTCTGAGCCAGCAGGAGATGCAGTAACTCCTAAGTTTCCAATCGATACCTGCTTAAGTGCAGAATCTGTAGCATCCCAAATAAGAAGTCGATCATTTGTGGTGTCAGTAGAAGTTATTGTTGCTTGTCCAGAAATAGACTCTTCGCTCATTTCTCCAGCTTTGATAGATCCACTAGCCATATCTGCAGAATCGATTGATTCATCTTTTATCTGCGCGCCTCTAATTTCTGTTTTTCCCATATGATCTCCAGCGATATATCAATAATTATTCACTGAAAGACAACATTCTTTCTAATCCACCACCAGACACCTATGGCTAGAAAGATAGAAATTAAAAGAAGTATAGGGTTTTTAACTCTTAAAGCATTTCGTAAGTATATGCTCGAAGATATCAATAATCTAGCAATATTAGAAGTGAGGCGTGCTGTTATTTTTTTTAACTTTGACACAATATTTTACGCCTCACTTCTAAGCCTATCTCATCACACAGCACCCTCAGCTTCAGCTTCAACTTCAGCATCTTCATGTGTGTGATCATGGGTATTTACTGAGTCACCAAATGAATCTTTTACAGAGCTAGCATACAATTCTTTAACAATCTCATGAAAGAGTGACTCAAGAGATTCTGTAGCAGATATCATAAGATCTGCGTCATCAGAATCCAAAGCCTCCCTAGCTGACGTGATAGCATCACTTAAACTGGATACATCATCTTCAGATATCTTATCTCCATTATCCTTTATAGTCTTATCACATTGATATACCAGACTATCTAGCTTGTTTCGAGACTCGATTATTCTCTTCTTCTCCCTGTCCTTTTCCTCATTCTCATGAGCATCATCAACCATCCTATTGATCTCATCTTCAGACAAAGAGTTTCCAGATGTGATTGTAACCGACTGTTCTTTTTGTGTAGCTCTATCCTTCGCAGAGACATTCACAATTCCATTTGCATCAATATCAAATGTGACCTCAATCTGAGGTATTCCTCTGGGAGCTGGCGGAATACCATCAAGCTGGAATCTTCCTAATGTTCTATTGTCACTTGCAAAATCTCTCTCTCCCTGCATGACGTGGATATCTACAGTGGGCTGATTATCCACAGCTGTGCTAAATATCTCACTTTTCTGACAAGGTATGGTTGTATTTCTATCAATTAACTTTGTCATCACACCACCTAAAGTCTCGATACCCAGTGAAAGAGGTGTTACGTCTAGCAGCAGTATATCATTTACTTCGCCGGAAAAGACACCGCCCTGTACTGCAGCTCCCAGTGCAACAACTTCATCAGGGTTAACAGAGTTATTTGAATTTTTTCCAAAGAACTTCTCAACAGTATTTCTAACAAGAGGAATTCTTGTTGATCCACCGACCATTATAATCTCATCAATATCTTTCTTGGAAAGCTTTGCATCCTTCAGAGCAGCCCTTACTGGTACTAGCGTCTTCTTGACAAACTTGTCTATCATCTGTTCAAACTTAGATCGAGATAGTTGTGCTATAAGGTGCCTGGGTCCTGCCGCATCAGCAGTCAAGAAGGGAAGATTAATCTCTGTTGACGGGGCACTCGATAGCTCAATCTTTGCCTTCTCAGCTGCGTCACGCAATCTCTGAATTACCATGCTGTCTTCACTAGCATCTATGCCTGTGTCTGACTTAAATGTATCGACTAGCCAGTTTATGATAACCTGATCGACGTCATCACCTCCAAGATGTGTATTTCCATTAGTGCTTAGAACTTCAACAACAGAATCAGAAATCTCTAAAATTGAGATATCAAACGTTCCGCCACCGAGATCGAATACAGCGATCTTCTGCTCATCCTTCTTATCCATGCCATATGCAAGAGCAGCTGCTGTTGGCTCATTGATAATCCTCTTAACATCAAGCCCTGCTATTTTTCCTGCATCCTTCGTAGCTTGTCGCTGTGAATCATTAAAATAAGCAGGAACAGTAATGACAGCCTCAGTTACCTTATGTCCCAAATATGACTCAGCGTTGCTCTTTAGCTTTGATAAAACCTGTGCAGAAATCTCTGGAGGCGTCATGTCTTTTTCAGCAACCTTAACTATGCAGCCACCTTCTTTACTGCTAGCTACAGCGTATGGAACCTTTTTAATCTCCTTCTTAGCTTCATTGAAGCGTAATCCCATAAACCTCTTTATTGAATAGATGGTTGAATAAGGGTTAACCACAGCTTGTCTACGCGCTGAAACACCCACGAGTCTATTTCCGTCTTTATCAAACGCTACAACAGATGGTGTTGTCCTGTTTCCTTCTTCGTTGGTGATAATCTTTGGGTCACTTCCTTCCATGACAGCAACACAAGAATTTGTTGTGCCAAGATCAATTCCTATTACTTTACTCATATACACTCCTATTATTTTTAGTGCAAATAAAAATCCAATTAAGATAATATTGGTTGTATATAAAAGATAAACACCATCTTAACAGTGTACACCCTTTTTTTATTTTTATTTTTCTATTGAGTGACGCAGGAGAGTTCTAGCTAAATAGACTCAAAGTAGAAGGCGTAGATCTCGTCGGGAAGGTAGTTGTTTCCCACCACATGTCTCGACCAGTACCACGATCCGATTCGGTGGGTGCCGTCTACAACTCGAAGCTTGCCATCACATCTAGTGATCATGCCTCGGTTGAGGGCGACTGGAAGATTTGTCTCATTCCTAATGTTAACGTCAAGAATCTCGTCAACAGTCACCGGACCACGCTGAGTCAACTGTTTCCCAATTCTCTCGCCTAGATCTCTGAGATCTCGGACATTGATCCGACTTTTCCTGATGTCTTGCTTGAACCACTTTTTTCGTCTGATCTTAAATCCCTTTCTAAACATGTCAGCACGATGATATCGGCTGATAAACTCGTCAAAGCTTACATGGGTGAACGGAGACTCCGCCGATTCCAAGTCTTTTTGAGTCAGTCGGACCACCGCAAATGACGCACTCAGGTCCAGCCCATCAAGGATGTAACCGCGTCGACTCTTAAAGATCTCAAATCGAAGCCTATTCTCAAGCGGGTTCATGAAATCTGGATCATCAATGAGCTTAGGTGAAAGAAAAGAGACGTTGTGTTTAAGCGCATGATCTCCGCATAAGAAAGACCATATTGGAAAGTTCTGATTAATTGGTCTGATTACTTTCACTTACTCTCGTCTC
>Ga0098047_10001319_pt1 | contig 10191 bp, 19 predicted proteins | sample 12_taG_FD_92585 | JGI IMG/M metagenome (GOLD analysis project Ga0098047, IMG submission 92585) | Marine viral communities from the Subarctic Pacific Ocean - 12_ETSP_OMZ_AT15267 metaG | ecosystem: Environmental > Aquatic > Marine > Oceanic | place: Subarctic Pacific Ocean | collected 2015-01-16 | reverse complement strand
TCGGAGATATACAGAATATTCTTGGTGGTATGAAGACTATCTTGATGGTAGATTAGATAAAAGTAAGGTTTCTTTGCTTTTATTGTATAATAAGATGTTTCATGACCTTCAGGTAAATGAATAACAATAAGGGTAGGTTCAGATTATGGACTTACCCTTTTATCAACACAAACTGCAAAACTGCAGTAGGGTTTACCCATGAAACTATTATAACAATGTATTTACCCTTTTTTTTGATTTATATCAGTAGACGGTACAGCACGTGCACAGTGCGTGGTACTGCATAAGCCAGGAGTCTCTTTGTCAAAGACTACCGTGGCACGACATCCTGCCTGTATGAATCATGCCCCAGTGCAGGTTGGGTGAGCTGGAATCCGCTTTAGGACAGGCTCATCCGACAGCTGGGGTGATTTACCCTTTTTTTTGTTGTTTAATAATCAAAACACCAAAAGGAGTATGCTATCATGGAAAGGTGTAAAAACTGCGGAAGTGTCTATCTGCATCAATCAGTAGGAAAGGATTTTTGTACAATCAACTGCTTTAAGTTCTTTCATAACAACGTAGAAGTTGATGATACATTCCATATTGTATCTAAGATCAGGGATCATAACGAAGAAGTCCCTGAACTGGACACTATGGACAAAGTATTTGCCTACAAAGAGCAACAGGCTCTGGTTGATTAGTGGACACAGCAACAAAGGGGAAAGTGCATAGTATGCGTTTTCCCCTTTTTTTGATATCATGGGTTATAAAAAGATCGTTAGTAGCCAAAAGCGAATCGATCTAACTTGAAGTGGACGCACTTCTTAAGCAATGATCGAAAAGTAACAACATTGCAGGTAGCCCGTATATTTAAAAAGACGGACGTTTCAAAAAACCTGCTTATTTTCCCATCCTATCATCCCTTACCCTTTTTTTTCATTGTTAATTAACCAACACAACAAGGAGTAAACTATGTTGAAGTTAAAGGACATCATAAGTAAGATACGTACAGGTATCCAGTTTCAGCGTTCTGAAGTAGTAAACGATGAATGGGTTAATGAAACTGTATTACTGAACCAGGTACAGGGAACCATGTTGCCTCAGAGTGAGAATGATCCTGCACCATCTGTATTCTATAATATGTGGGTACAAACTCACACTACAGATGAAGAGTTTGATAATACAATCGCTTATCTGAAGACCAGAAACCTTGAGATTATAACATCTGGAAACAGTGTGTATACTCATAAGGAAGATGGTGAAGAAGTATCGAACCGCTTCATGGTTGTGCCTACTAAGGCATAATAACAATAGGGAAAGGGCTAGCACCCTTTCCCTTTTTTTTCATTATTTAAAATCATAAGGATTACGCATGGCTAAAACATTAAAAGCAATGGTATTTCATGACATCAAAGAAGTCGAACTACTGATTAAGACACTTTATCAATCAGATACTTATATTGGTGATATGCCTAAAGAACAAGGAGATATGTTATTAGACTTAATTGACATATTGGATCAGGTAAGAGAAATGTTTCTCAAAGAAACAAAAAACAAGGAGAAATCCGATGGGTAGGTACTACTCTGGAGACATAGAAGGTAAGTTCTGGTTTGGAGTGCAAAACAGTATGGACGCTGAGTTCTTTGGCGGTAATTACTACCAGCCTGAAGAAGTAGAGTTCGTATTTGATCAAGAGGACTTATCTTCAATACAGAAAGGAATTAAAACTTGTAAAAAGGAACTGGGAAAAAACAAAGAACGCCTTGACACATTCTTTGATCTAAACATCATGTATAATGATAAGAAACTCAAAGAATACTGGCTGTCAAACCATAAAGAAGATATAGACATAAGTCATAATCTTGAATGGTATGCAAGACTGTTACTTGGAGAGCAAATACTGGAATGTGTAGAAAAACAAAGTGATTGTTCTTTTACAGCAGAACTTTAAACATAAAGGAAATACAAATGTATGATGACCTGAAACATAAATACAGTCTCCCCTGGAGATTTAAGAAATCATGGATTGAAGCACTTAAAAGTGGATATTATATACAAGGTACTGGAGTATTAAGATCAATAGACAATGACGGAGATGCTCAATATTGTTGTCTTGGTGTCGCTTGTGCAGTTGCTGGAGTTGAAGAAACAGAGATTAAAGGTGAATGGGTTGATGATTTCTTTGAAAAATATCAACCTGTACCAGAAGTCTTACATGGCGAAGCCGATGGAAATGAACTGGTTGAAGCATTAGCATCAATGAATGATAATGATAATCAATTTACTTTCAACGACATAGCGGACTGGATAGACGATAATGTAAAGGCTACTAAATGATTGACTGGATAGCAAAAGCAGAAAAACTTCTACTTGGACGCACTATCGTCAAGATAGAATGGATGTCCTCAGAAGAAACAGAGGATACAGGCTGGTATAAAAGACCAGTCTGTTTACAGCTCGATGATAAATCCTGGATATTTCCAGTAATGGATGATGAAGGCAACGATGGCGGTGCACTGAATTATTATAAGGCTGGAAAAACTGAAGTATTACCAGTAATAAACGTAGGAGTCGAAATTGGAGATTGACTACATTACAAAACCCTTTATAGCAGGATCAAATTGCTATTATGATAACCCAGAAAAACATAAAGAGTTTTGCGGATTGTCTATAAAGGTAGCAGAAATGATCCTCAACTTGCATAACAAGGATCGTATCGGAGAAATAGCGTTCTTGATAAGGGAATCTTATGACAGCTATGTAGCTGCAGAGACAGACAGTGATCCTATTGAAACACTCAAAGAAGAATGGAGTATAAAATGAAGAAAACTAAAAAAGGTAATCCAAACTGGTATAGGGGGATGCAGTCAGCAAATCCTTATGGAAGAAATGGTAAACCGTCTTTCATGCTTTTAGTTGGAAAGGGTTTAGAAAACTTTTTAAGTTCTCCTTTTAATAAATAACAGGTAATCCACATGCCAATGCCATTCGAGAAATATCCTGAACTCTTTCAGAGACACTCACACGGTATTACACTAAAAGATGCTATTCAAATGTATGAATGGCTTTTAGGAAATAATAAAATTTCAGAAAACGGAAGAGCACATCAGAGATTAAAACAATTAAGGCTGATGTATGATTCTGGCTTAAGGAATTTTCCAAGAAAAAAATGATGCTGGCTTATGTTAATGGACTCGAGGTCAACTGACTATAAGACACTTTGTAGTGAAAGGCTGCTAAGTTCTTCCGGATAGCGAAGAGAAGAACAAAAAGCCAGCATTTATAATGGGCGGGTAGGTAATTTATACCTTCTTGTCAAAGTGGTATAGTTATCCACAACTACATGCCCGCCCAAACAATTCCCTTTTATTTCATATTTACTGGAGTCATTATGAATAAATGGGAAACGTGCCCTCAATGCGGAGAAAAACTCACATTTACTGAAGTTAGATCAGAGCATTTTAACGGCTCAGAGCGTGAAATACGCTATGAAGACATAGCATGGTGTGAGCCATGCTGGGAAAACAAACAAACAAACCAGTGGTACTTTACCGCTGGAGAAATATATGACACATATCAACTTGATAACGACATTAAACAAATGAAGGAAGATCGAATTGAGTAAAAGCAGAACAATAGCCTATATCACATGGGCGATAGGAAATGTTCTCAAGATGACCAAGGATTATACCAATAAAGGAATAGACTGGGTGGCTAACAGACAGCGATACAACGTAGAAATAACATTGCAAGGCGTTGTTATGGATTCACGAAGCGGGCTTACAGCACCACAGATTATATCCTTACTGGATACGATGAGTAATTTTGGGAACTTAGAAATACACATAACAAACTCAGGAGAACCTGATGACAAAAGAGACGTTCATAGCAAAGGCTCTGAAGGAAGCAACAAAGGAGATCAAACCGATCAAACCATACATACCGACTCGGAATTCAGTATTTGATGAATTAAGGAGTATGGAAAAAGTGGAACTAACTGATTGGTTTAAGAACAACCGTCATTTCTACGATAAAATCGAAGATGGCGACAGACGACCTTTTATACTGAAGATGGTATCTAAACTGCAGTACGCTAACTTGCTGTTAAAATACGGTGTAAGAATTAACATCTCAGCATAGCGTACTCTGGGGATAGGGACTGTTGGAGCATGTCTTCGGCAGTCCCGCTTAATTGGAGAAAAAAATGATTAATGAAAATGACATCATATTTGATAACCTGGCTGAAGAAGTATTCCCATATCTGGACGAACTACGTGAAAGCGGAGTAACTAACATGTATGGAGCACATAAGTATGTCATGGAAGACTTTTGTATGGATAAAGCAATGGCAATTAAACTTGTACAGGCTTGGATGGAAACATTTAAGGAGAAAGACAATGCCGAATGAGACATGGTACATGAAACAGGCATATGGAGAGAAATACTGGGAAGCAGACGACTTTGCAGACTTCCTGAGATGGTATGTTAAAAAAGAACTGAACACAGAAGATGATTTACACTATCTTATAGACAATGTAATAGACATTGTTGAAAAGCCTTGGAAATCATTCTACAGAAAAGACTATCGTAATTATCTAAAGGAAAAATACGATGAATCATGAATTAAACAAGCTACAGCTTGAAGAATTTATAGAAAAGAGTCTTCTTGATATGAAATCAAGACTACAAGACACATTGTCGATTGTAATAGTACAACTTGACTGTTGTCAAAACAGGAAGAAACGAATTGAAGAAGAGATTGAGTTATATGAAAAAACGATGGAATATGAAGGACTGACATTTGACAATATAACACCATTAGAAGACAAAACAATTAGTATCCGTGACATTAATAAACAAATTTCAAAGGAAATGAAGGAGAAAGATCATGGCACACGAACTGCTTGATGAAACCATGTTTTATGTAGGTGAAACACCCTGGCATAAACTTGGAGTTAAACTACCTAATCCACCAACCATAGAAGAAGCACTGGTACATGGCAATTTGGACTGGGAAGTAAAGAAAGTTCCAACATATTATGATGCTCAAACTAAAATTGGAATGAGTTCATATCGTGCGTTGGCAGATATGCCAACTGGACACTTTGTAACCATTCGCCAGGATTTAACTGGTAACTGGTATCCATTAGGACATGTATCAGAACGATACGAAGTACTGCAGAATGCTGATGCTTTTGAACCATTTAAAGTATTACTTGATCATGGTTATACATTAGAAACTGCAGGTGCTATAGATAACGGTAAACGTGTATGGATTCTTGCAAAGAAACCATCTGTTCATATGGTAGGAGACGATAAACTACTGCAATTTGCTGTATTGATGAATTCGCATGACGGAAGCACACCAGTGTTTCTGCAGCCAACCGATGTACGGGTGGTCTGTAAGAATACACTTGATTGGGCTTTAGAAGGTAATAAGGCTATGCGATTCTCGATAAAACACACAACTGGCGTAAGTGATCGTCTCAAGGAAGTAGGTAAAATCCTTGATAAAGCAGACACAAACTGGGCTAAGGCACATGACATCATGAATATGATGCACGATCATAAAATAGATGAGAAGCAGGCTGAAGTCTATTTTGAAGCAGTAATACCATTTCTGCGTAATCGTGGAATGAGCGGTACTAACGAACTTGGTGTAGCACATAGAGATTTTGCCACACCAGTATTCGAACAGCTAAAGCAGAACTTTAAGTTCGGTGCAGGCAACAAAGGAGAAACACTCTGGGATGCCTATAATGCTGTAACTGAGTATTACGATCATCAGAAGACTTACAAGAACTGGATCAAAAATACACAGTTCGGTAAGGCTGCTGAATACAAACGTGGTGCATTTAAGTACGCATCACGCATAGTTCGTGGATCATCATTAAATACCGAACTAAGTGCATTAGCATAACTTAAATAAGACGTTAAAGGGCATGAATAATAAGTGATTAACACTAACAGTTGTTTCGACAAATAGCACCCTAGGTGGAAGACCCAACTGAAGCAACGAAACATCATGTCCTTTTCGTCTAATCCTTAAAAGGAACTCAAAAATGAATAAATTACCATCAGATGCTAGAGAAATGCGTCCTGTTTACAGTACAAAGGATTACGAAGCATTCGGTTTTATAACTGGTAATAGAAATATAAACAAACCGCATCTTGAAAAGCTGCGTAAATCAATGCTGGAGATGTATATCCCAGTACCTATTGTAGTAAATGAAAATCTTGAGATTATTGATGGACAGCATAGATTCGTTATCTGCAAAGAAGAAGGTATTGCTGTACATTTCATACAGATCAAAGGACTTAACCTCACTCATGTACAAAAGATCAATGAGCTTATGCGAGTATGGACTGCTGAAGCATTCATGCATTGCTATTGCGATCTTGCTCATGAAAATGAGTACGGTGAATACGATGATTATCTTGAATACAGGGAATTCAAGCGTAATTATGGCTTTGGTCATAATGAGACGCAGGCAATACTCACCAACCAAAAGATGTTCAGTGGTAATCTATCTGAACGTTTCAGGAATGGAACATTCAAGATTGTTGACATAAGAAAAGCAACAAATGTAGCCAAAAGGATTACAGATGTTGGTAAATACTATCAGGGAAACAAAAGAAGGGGCTTTGTTCTTGCAATGCTGCAGTGTTTTGCTATACCTGAATACAATCATGATCGTTTCTTAAGCAAGCTTAGTTATCAGACGTATAAACTGACTGATCAGCCGAACTATAAACAGTATCTGCAGATCATTCAGGACATCTACAACTATCATGCTAGAGAAGGTGACAGATTACTCCTGGTATCTCCCTAATTTCTCATATTGCTGTCTTTATCATTGAAGAAAAACAGCAGTATTTGTAACTTTCATGGTTAAAATAGAGAGGAAATAACATGATAGATGACACCCCAAAACATCCCTTCGAAATACTGCGTCCAATGGACTACAGTAAGTACGTTGAGAACAAATCTCACGGCAGTTTCGATGCGGATTACCTATCTTGGGCAGTGTGCTGGTCAAGGATTAAGTCTGTAGACCCTAACGCACACTACATCAAGCATCCAGTGGAGTTTTATCCCGATGGCTCTGCTGAAGTCCATATAACGCTGTTATATACAGATCAACACGGTGATGAAAGTGTTCATCATGAGTATCTGGCAGTAAGAGACTTCAGAATGCAGGCAGAAAACAATCCAAATGCTGTACAAATAGAGAACACTTTTCGCAGATGTGTAGCGAAAGCAGTATCAATGGCTACAGGATTTGGACTGGAACTGTGGTATAACGAAGACATAAGGGATTTAGACTATCGTAAAGAAACACTTATCAATGGACAGGCAACTGCCAAAGGTAAGATAACGGTAGATCAAAACGTAAAACTGGACAGATTATCTCGTGATCCTGTCTTCAAAGGTGATGGCTCTAATATGTCTACTCAAGTGAGAGACTTTATTGCCAGCGTGCCTACTGAAGAAGCAGCAGAAGAGAAAATCTCAAAACTACAAGATATAATCAAAAAGGAGAAGGCGAATGTCTGAAAGTAAAGGTGTATTTACAAGAACATCTAAGATAGTAGACGTAGTCGCTCGTTACAATGTTAAAGAGCCTTGGCAAAGGAGAGAAGATGATATTGTTCTCGAATTGACTCTTGACATTGGTAAAAGTTTTCAACCATCCATGCGAGTCGGTGGATTCTTCAACAGAAACGATGACGGCAGTGTAAAGAACTTTGGCACTGCTACTAAGGTGAAGATACTTGTTGAGTCTGCAGGACTTAACTGGGACACATCAGTAGATGAGAATAATCAGCTTACTGATACAGCCCTGGAAGCACTGCAAGGCAGTGATATCTGCACTTTATCGTATGTGTATGGGAAAACTAAGACAGGTAAGACAGGCTGGAGCTACTGGAACGAAGTGGCAAAAGCAGGTCAGGATGAAGTTCTTAAGAGAAAGTTCTTTACAGCCGTTGACAAAGGCTGGGTTAAGGACTATAGACCTGACGAACCTGATAGTTTTGATCCTACAAAACTGGAAGAATCCGAACCTAAAGGTTATCAACTCTAACGAGCACACCCTCATGTGGGGGAATTTAAAATAAGTCAAACGGTTGAGGTTGTCAATCGAAGAAACAACCAGAGATACGGTTGAGTTTTAAGTTCCCTCACTATTTTTCAACATAAAATGCGGAGTTCAAATGGACTACAGCAACTATTACGTAGAAGTTGCAATAGGAGATGTATCAGCAAGAAATACTGTTGTACAGTTCAATGAATTATATGAAATTGTCAAAAAGAACATCGGTAAAGAGATTTACAGAAGTATGTTTCTATATACTGAAGAGATTGCAGATCATATCGCAAAAAGCGGAAGTATAAAGAACTACGAAGGTGTTCAGGCTGTTGACAGGATTGTCTTTGATATTGATAAATCATCAGAAGACGGAGACGAAGTAAAGAACAAAACTTTCCAGGTGTATAGCAAGCTTATAGAGCTTGGAGCAAGGAAAGAACATGTTAATATATGGTTTAGTGGGCGTGGATTCCATGTGGTTATACCAAACCTTTATGGATTCAAACCCTCTACATATTTAGCAAGGGAAGTAAAATCAACTATAGTCCGTGATTTTAAGGACATGGTAGATTTAATATACGATCCCAAGCGTCTCATCAGATTGCCTTTTTCACTTAATAAAAAGACAAATCTGTATAAAAACTGGCTGCCAGCTGGTCAATTTCTTAAAATGAACTATAATGACATTGTAGAATATTGCAAAAACATATCCTATGATCAACCTCCAGTGGTTAACGGATTCAATCCGATATGGAAACCAATGGAATACAGTAGGGAAGAAGTACCTACTGAACGTAAAATACTTAAAAACGCCAAATATCCTACCAACAGTGATGTCACATGTGGACAGCACATAGTAAATAACGGTGCTAGAGTAACCAACAGGCACTTAACTTTACTTAGGCTGGTGTCTATATGGCGTAGGAAGGGTTTTACGCAGGAACAGTGTGTTTTGCTTGCACAAAACTGGATAAGTACATATCCTAAGAACTTTTCAAGCGAAGAAATAAACAGAGTAGTTGTTGATACATTCAGACAGGGATACCAATTTACATGCCAGGATGAAATACTTGAAGAACATTGCGATCCGAAATGCAAGTATTACAAGTCTAAAGACTATGGGCATGGTGTTAAACTGAAGAATGTAGATCAAATGATAGAGTCTTATAAGCAGTACATAGAAGACTCTAAATACAATAGCGAGTTTAATCTAAAGGACATTGTTGATATTAAAGACGATTATACATTTAAGGCTGGCGATCTGGCAATACTTGGCGGTAATACCAAGATTGGCAAGACAGCCTTTGTACAATGGATAATAGCACAATTTCCTGATGTAAAGACTGCGTTCATGTCATTAGAAGTAGGAGAAGACTTGATAAACAGAAGGTTTTTCCAATGTGTATTAAGTCTGGGCAAAGAAAATTTCAATGTATGGAATCATGAATACGATGATTATCTGAGAGAAAGTATGAATCATATACACACTACGTGTGATTCTCCAGATATTCGTGATTATGATAAGATCATTGAGATTTATGCTCCAAAATTGCTGGTTATAGATACGATAGACACTATACCAGCTAAATACTACACAGATGAATATGAGAGACAGAACTTTATTATAAAGGAACTAAAAAGCCTTGCCAATAAACATAAGATTATTATCTTTGGTATTTCTCACATCTCCAAGTATGCTGCACAGCAGTTGGAGAACGGAGAACGGCTAGGTATACACAGTTTCAAGGGAAACTCTGTTATTGAACAGAAAGCGGATAAGGTCATAGGATTTGAGAGTCAATTAGAAAATGAACGAATAAGGATTATATCTTCTCTGGGAACAAGAGATGAGAATCCGTTTGAGATCAAAATGTCTTTCAACTATGAAACTTTCAGCTTTGAACAGGTATAAATCTTCGGGGGAGGGCACATACTCCTCGTACAATGATAGATTCCGCACTATCAACGCTCTCCCCCATTTATCCATAATTAAGAGACGAATATGAATATAATACTATTTGGATTACCAATATTCAAATACGCTAAGATCATTAAGGAAGATTATAGAGGTATTAAAGTAATATTGTTTGGAGTATTAATGTTTACAGTAGGTAT
>Ga0098047_10001316_pt1 | contig 10203 bp, 8 predicted proteins | sample 12_taG_FD_92585 | JGI IMG/M metagenome (GOLD analysis project Ga0098047, IMG submission 92585) | Marine viral communities from the Subarctic Pacific Ocean - 12_ETSP_OMZ_AT15267 metaG | ecosystem: Environmental > Aquatic > Marine > Oceanic | place: Subarctic Pacific Ocean | collected 2015-01-16 | reverse complement strand
AGAGTATTAATAATGGAGAAATAAAAAGAAGATTCGTACAGGAATTGAATAAAGCAGGAGCTACGGCAATCGTAAAAGGAATGAAAGACTTATTTAAAAATAGATAAAATGGCAATTACAGGAACAGGAACACCACCTCAACAATACAGGACAGTATATAATCCAATCGAATATGTAATAACTTCGGATAAAACGGCACAAACCAGATTTAAATATGTTATCGAAGTATATGACGGAGCTACATTATTGGGAACGTTGAGAGTCCCCGCAGATCCTAATAATTACGGGAGGTGCGATATTCAGGGGATTGCAGAAAATTATCTTACTAAAGATTTGGGTGCAATTAATTCTACTGAAACTGCTGATGCTTTTACAGATAATCCAAATAGTTATAAAGAATTTACTGTAAAATTTGGAGAGGAGTATGAAACGGGAGGGGTGGTCGTGGTTACAATGTACCCTGCTTTTGACGAAGATATTATTACTTTCAATGGATCGTTACCTAATTATAGGGGATCAGATTTAAACTTTGTTGATTATCAAGTAACGGATTACTATGAGAATTTTACAGAGAATACAACAGATAGAAAATGGCTAACAAATGCACCTAAAGGATCAGGGGTTAATAAGTCAGACAATCAAAGCGTAGAGATTACTGACGAAGGATGGGTTTATTTTTTATACGATCATGGCTCAAATCCTGTTGATAGAGTTCAATGTATTACATACGATAGTTCGGGAAGTGTAATTGATACTTTTGATATTGATAATAATGTAAGTTCGCTAACAGACAAGAGTATGTTAAAAATTCCATGTTCGCCTAATGCAATAAATAATATAGATACTTCCGAATTTTCTGTTGGCACTCAGCCTGTAATTACAAATAGTGTAACATCATATAAAATATTTTTATTAGATACAATTGCAAGTGTAGTAAGCGAGGAGCTTTATTTCAATGTAGATAGCGAATGTAGATACGAAGTTAGAAGGCTTGAATTTCTTAATGCTTTAGGTGGGTTTGATTGCTTTAATTTTACAAAGGTCAGTAGAATGAGTGAAAAGGTAGAACGTAAATTTTACAAGCAAAATCCAGATAACATGACAAGCGGAGTAATTACTTATGCTCAAAGCGATAAGGAAAAAACGCAGTATCATACTAAGGGAACACCAAAGATGAAATTAACAAGCGATTGGGTAGATGCAGCAACTTTTAATTGGCTTGTTGAATTAATAGAAAGTCCTGAAATATATCTTTATGATAATGGACAAAGGATAGCAGTTCAAAACATAGAGGGAGATTGGGAGCAAAAAGTATCTGCTGCTGATACGGTGTTTAATTTAGAAATTACATTGGAATTTAGTATGGATAATTATAGACAAAGATTTTAATGAAAGAGGAATTATATATTAGTTATATTTCGAAAGAGATATTTATTACAGGAACTTCTACAAGCGATACAACAGACAAGCTTATAGATAGTGGCGCTTTGTTTATTACGGGTGCAACTCCAATAAGTGTTGGGGATCTTGTATTTAATACTGATACGGAATTGTCTGCTAAAGTTGTAAGTGTTGATAGCGATACGCAATTAACATTAAGTCTGGATATATTTCCTTCGGGCAGTTCTCCTATTGGATATAAGATATATAAAAAGATTACGGAAAGAGTTGAATTGCTTGAAAGCTTAAGACCGAATATCACTTTTAATATTGCGGATATATCGAAGCCAGATCAAAGGAAGGCTGATTACTCAAAGACAATAACCCTGCCCGGAAGTAAGACATTAAACAAAGTATTCGAATGGATTTTTGAGGTCAATGTAGATCTTCAGACTTTCAACCCTAATTTAAAAACCGATGTAATTTATTTAGTTAATGGAGAAACAAATCTCGATGGATATTTACAATTAAAGCAAGTTGATATATTAGATAATAATGATGTTGAATATCAATGTACTATTATTGGAAGGGTTGGTAATTTCATTAGTGAATTAGGGGACAAGGAGATTGACGATGTTGGTATGCTTTGGGGCAATTTAGATCATGATTATACTCAAGCAGTTCAACAAGCTTCATGGACGGCAACAGATGAATATACTTACCCCATGATTGACTATGGATTTAGCAATAATTTTTCAGGTATTCAATTTCATGTTAATCAATTGTTTCCGGCAGTATTCGTTAAGGAATATATCGACAGAATGTTTGCAGATATTGGCTTTACTTATGATAGTACGTTTTTTGATTCTGATCCATTTGAAAAGCTTATAATTCCTTTTAATTCTAAAGACTTCAAATTATCCTCTGACTCAATAGATGCGAGGTTGTTTACTTCTAATACGATTGAATATATACCACCGTATTCTCCATCGGCAAACACTCAGTTACTTAATTTTGCACAGACAACGCAAGTAGGAGATTTTGAAAGTGTTACTATGACTGTTGAAACAGATCCCAACTTAGTATTTAACCCAACGACAGGAATATATCAATGTAATCAAGCGGGAACGTATGATCTTTATTTTGAAGTAGATTTAACGGGAACGTTTGAGCCTTTAGATTCTGGTAGTTCTCCACCAACAACTGATGTAGATTGTATTTCAATTATAGTAGGATACCTTGCTATTAAACATACAACTTCAGCGGGAGTCCCTGTGGGCGGGATATTAGGATTAGGAACAATAGGTCTTGAAAAGTTTAATATTACTTATACGGACACTATTCCTTTTGGAACGACAACAGTAACAACAACGGGAACGACATATCCCGACAATGATTATGTAGAAGAAACGTCAAATTTTGCTATGTCTACCCAAGGATTAACAGGATTATATGCTTCATGTACTTATTCGACAACTGATCCAAGGTCAGGAGCTACGCAACCGAATAGATATATTGTAAAAGCTTCAAATGTATTTATGAATACGAATGATAAAATCAGTTTATCTATTGGGGCAAATACTTATACTCATACTGACCAAGGAAATTTATATGGAGGGCATGTCGAGTTTCGTTATATAGATACAGGCTCAGGGCTTATCACATATTATAACGGGAATATATCATTAAATATTTCAGGTGGAATCTTTAGAAATAGAGTAGTAAATAACTCCTATGCTGAAGGGAATACAATTAATATGTTTGATGCTATACCTAAGAAGATAAAGCAAAAGGATTTTTTCATGTCTATTGTCAAGATGTTCAATCTATATATTGAGCCAGACAAGAGCGATGAAAGTAATGTATTCATTGAGCCGAGAGACGATTTTTATAATACTACAATTCAGGATTGGTCACAGAAATTAGATGTTTCAAAAGAGCTTGAATTTTTACCGATGGGGGCTTTAGATTCAAAAGAATATTTATTTACTTACAAGCAAGATAAAGATTATTACAACGAACTCTATACAGATAATTGGAATGAAACATACGGGCAAAGAAAAGAGGAGGTCGATAATGATTTTATAAATAAGACTTTCAAAACTGAAACAATATTCAGCCCAACTCCAAGCGTAGGACAGGATTATTACGACAGGGTAATACCAACGATTATTAAATATGATAGTAATAGTGGGACAGTTAATACGGAATCTAATATTAGAATTTTATACTATGGTGGTTTAAAAACTTCAGATTTTACGTGGAGTCATAGAAGTAGCTTGGTCGCTCATGATACGCAAATAACATATCCGTATGCAGGACATTATTCTGATCCTTATAGCCCTACGGTAGATATTAATTTCGGATTAACAAAAGAAATATATTGGGACGATACTTATAATGATATTATTTGGACGGACAATAATCTTTACAATGCTTATTATAAAAAGTTCATTGAAGAAATTACAGATATTAATTCGAAGATTGTCAGAGGTTGGTTTTATTTAAATTCATCTGATATAAGGAATTTATCTTTTAAGAATCTTTTTTGGTTTGATAATGCTTATTTCAGGCTGAATAAAATTGAGAATTATAATCCAGATAATCCGATTACGAAATGTGAATTTCTAAAGATCAAAGATGCTGATCCATTTTCTGCGACAACAGATACGGCAACGGGAGGTATTGACCAAAAGATGGGAACTGAAAACGTACCATTATTTAAAAGAGGACAGGAGAGATTGGTGGACGATAACGTATTGAGTCACAGGGATATATCCGTTAAAGGAATTGAGAATTATATAGATCCAAGTGCAAAGAATATAGATATTAATGGGGATAATAATTTTATCTTTTCTGGAAGTGAAAACATATTTATTACAGGAAACGGAAATTCAGTAGAGGGTGCAAAAGATGTAACGTTAATCAACACTAACGATGTTCAGGTTATTAATAGTGGAGTAACATATATAAACAATGTAATTCAGGGGGTTGGTAGTGTTGTTGTTATTACGTCTTCAACACCAGCAGATGAAAGCATAGTTACTTACGAAGTAGATACAACGGGTGGAAATGTATTATTGACATTACCTTCAGGTCCAACGATTGGTAAGGTTTGGAACGTTAAATTAATTGAGGCTTCAAATTCCTGTTCCATAAGAACTGCGGGAAGTGAAACAATAGATGGAGCATCGTCAGCGAATATAACAGTATTAAATACTACGGTAACCGTACAATTTGATGGAGTTAATTATATAATTATTTAAGATCATGGCAGAAACAGTAGCATTAAAAATAAATGTAGATGCAGGGAATAGTGTAAAAACTTTAGGCACTCTTGAAGAGGAAATACGGGATATAGGAGTAGAAATGCTTGAGGTTAATAAAATTAATATTGAGTTCAAAAATGAGTTAAAACAGTTAGAGGCAGTTTATAGAAAAATCCCTAAAAGTTCTTTATCGGCACGAAAGAAGATAAAGGGAGATATGGATGTTTTAAAAGAGGCAATAACAGACAATAATCTTGCTTTACAAGACTTCCGATTAAAGAAGCAGGAAGTTAATCAAATGAAGAAAGATCTTAAAAAAGTGTCCCATCATTTTGAAAGGTCTATGGATAGCGTATTAGGGTTTGCTTCAGCTTTAGGAGAAACGGCTGCGGGATTCATGCTGCTTACAGGAGCTTCTGAAGAAAGCACCCATAAAATAGAAAAAGCATTGGGAGTAATGTTTGCTTTTGAGGGGATGGCAAAAAGCGTAACTTCTGCTATGAGAGTATGGAATGAAAGTATAAAAGGATCAGCAGTTGCAACTAAATTAATGGCAGGAGCTCAAGCACTTTTAAATTTCGTAACAAGTGCGGGGACAACTGCAATGAAATTCTTTAGAATTGCTTTAATAAGCACAGGGATCGGAGCATTAATTGTAGGTGTTGGATTATTGATTGCAAATTTTGAAACAATTATAGGTTGGGTTAAAAAAGCTTATAAATCAATGAGTACAATGGGGAAGGTTATATTAGGAGTTTTAATGCCCCCTATTGGAGTTCTTATGTTAGCTTTTGAGGGATTAATGTATGTACTTGAAAAGCTTGGTATTGTAGAAAGCGAGGAAGTTAAAAAGTCCAGAAAATTAAGGCAAGATCAAAGAGATGAACAAAAAAGATTAACAAAAGAAAGGATTGAATTTTTAGAAAGAGCAATTGAAAAAGAAATTGCTTTAAGAGATAAAATAATAGGTGCTTATGATAGAGAAATTGCAATTGCAAGGTCTTTAGGAAAAGTAACAGAAGATATTGAAAGGGAAAAATTACAAGCTATAATAGACAGTTATAAGGATGAAAAAATATTAAAAGATAAAGCTTTTAAGGAGGAGGAGGATATACATAATAAAGCAATAAAAGCTAATAATGAAATTTGGAGACAATCTAAAATAGCGGGACAGAAAAGAATAGATGCAGAAAAAGAAAAATGGGATAAAATTAATGCTGAACATGATGAATTTGCAGAAAAATTCAAAGATGTTGAAGCAGATCTTGAAATATTTGAAAATAATTTAAGCAAAGATAAAGAAGATAGGGAAGATGAAAAGGCAGCGGCAAGGAAAGAAAGAAACAAAGAAAGAAAGAGGCTCGAAGAAGAAAGACTTGAAACAGAAAAACAAGCAATATTTGATCTTCAGGTAGCACAGAAACAGGCAGACGCAGAAGACATACTTGATGAACAAAAGAAGGCAGAGGCATTAATAGAGATTGAAAGATTCAAGCATGAAAAGGAACTTGAAAATATAGAACTTACAAATGCTGAAAAGGAATTGCTTGAGTTTGAATATCAACAAAGGATTGCAGATATTTCGCAGGGTTTTGTAGATGCAGAGTTTGAAAGGGAACAGGCAGAGAAAGAAAGACTTGCAGAAATAAAAAAGGAAGCGGAAGAAAAGGAAAAAGAAGCAAAAAAAGAAAAAGATGCTCAAGATGAAATAGACAAAGACAAAAGAATTGCACGTGAAAAAGAAGTACAAGATGCAAAGTTTGATCTTGCATTGGGAGGTATAGGTGCTTTGATGCAGATAAACGATGCTTTTGCAGGTCAGACAGAAGCACAACAAAAGAAATCTTTTGAAAGGAATAAAAAATTACAAATTGCTCAAGCTTTGATTTCAGCAAGTCAAGGGATTGTAAATATACTCTCTGCTTCTTCGCTTATTCCCGAACCTTTAGCAACGATTTATAAGGCGGGGCAAATAGGAATATTAGCGGGAGTAACGGCAGCACAAATATCAAAGATTAGTCAAGCTCAATTTTCTGGTGGAGGAAGTTTAAATACTCCTAATATTTCAGGAGGTGGAAACTTTGGAGGAGGTGCACCTCAACTTCAGCCTATTACAAATACTTCGACATTAGTGCCTCAAGAGGCTCAACAGGTTTATGTAACAGAAACAGATATTAGTAATACTCAAAATAAGGTAGCAGTCATTGAAGGACAGGCGACCATTAAATAAATATAATTATGGAACTATTAGAATTAATAATTGACGAAGAAGATGAGAGCGGTGTAGATTACATTGCACTTGTAGATCAACCTGCCGTAGAGAAATTATGGTTGGCTTTCAATAAACAGAAGGAAATAGATTTAAAATTTAAGATCCAAGATGCAGACAAAAGAATTGTATCCGGTTTTTTTATGATTGCAGACCTCCCAATAATGAGAGCAAATGAAAATGGAGAGAAATTTTATGTAGTATTTAAAAAAGATACTATAAATAAAATTGTTAATAAATTTTTCAAGCAAGGATATTCAAACAATATAAACATCATGCACGATAAAAGTAATGAAGCAAACGGGGTGTATGTAATTGAAAGTTTAATCATTGACAAGGAAAGAGGTATTAATACTCCAAAAGGATTTGATGAAGTGCCTGACGGAAGTTGGTGGGGATCAATGAGAGTGGAAAACGATTTAGTCTGGCAGCAAATAAAAGATGGCGTATTTAATGGCTTTAGTGTAGAAGGGCTTTTTAGTCAAGATAACCCGAGAGATATTAAAGAAAAAATAATCACGAAAATACGGGACGTAGTAAAAAATTATAAAAAAAAGTAATATATTTTTTAAAAAGTTAATTATTTCACATATATAGTATTAAAGACTTTAACTTATGAATGACGTTAGACAATTATTTCAAGACATTAAAAGTGTATTTAAATCCGAAGGTGTAGATATAGAAACACCAACGAAGGAAACAGAAAAAGTAACTTCAACAGATGAAAAAGAAGATACTGAAACAGAAGTAAAAGAAACTACAAAAGAAAAATTCGAAGATGTTGTACTCGAGGATGGATCGGTTGCTCAAATCGAGCCTGACGTATCTTTAGGTGCTGCAATGGTCGTAGCAATCGAGGACGAGTTAGTTCCTGCTCCTGATGGAGATTGGGCTTTAGCAGACGGAAGGGTTGTAACAACTGAAGGCGGAGTAATTGTAGCAGTTTCAGAGCCAGAGCTTGAAGAAGACGAAGAAGTACCTTCTGTAACAGAAGAAGTAGAAGAAGTTGAGGTAATGAAAAACAAACCTTTAACTGAAGATCAAAGAAAAGAGGCTAAAAAAATCATTGAGTCAATAATTACTGAAAAGCATTTTTCTACAAAAGAAGATTACGAGGTAATATTAGATACTAATATTAAATTAGCTTCAAAAGTGGCAAAGTTAGAAACTGCGTTTGCGGGATTATTAGAATTAACGGAAAAGTTGGTAAATGAGCCAACTACAAATTCTGTTAAAAAACAAAAAAGCGGATTCCAGAAATTGAAAAAAAATGGGAAATCTGATTTAATAGATAAATTGAAATCAAAAAATATTATTAACTAAATAAAAACTTAAAATTATGGCTTTTGACGTTAGCGCATTACCAGCGTACACAGAACAAAATGCAATGGAGCTTATTGTAGCTTCAGTTGCAGAGGGACAATTAGCGAGATATTCGCAAATTCAAACGGGAGTAAAAAGCCCGACTACAATAAACATCCTTGACACCGATGTCGTATTTCAAACGGACGGTTGTTCGAGATCAGCAGACGGGACTACAACTTTAACTCAGCGTACTATTACTCCGGGAGCAGTCGCAATCCACGAAGATCTTTGTATGACGGACTTGGCGGCAACGTATGAAAGTGTTATGTTAAAGCAAGGATTAACTAACGAAAAAGAAGAAATTCCTTTTGCTGAATTGTATTTTAATTTGAAGGTTAAAAAGATTCAAGAGTCTATTGCAATTGCAGATTGGCAAGGCGATATTCTTTCAGGATCAGCACAATTGAGCCAGTATGATGGACTTGATAAACAAATTTTAGCTGCGGGAACGGCAGTAAACGGAAACCCAACAGGAATTACAGTTGCTACGGGATATACTTCTGCAACTATTATCAGTATCTTTTTAGGTATGGCAGAATTAATGCCTACTAATATTGCAGGATCTGACGATTTGAAATTGTATTGTGCACCTGCTCAATTCTTACTTTACCAAAGAGCAATTGCAGATGGTAATTATTTCCATTATGTAAGTGAAGGACAATTTTATTCTATGCCTTTAATTGGATTCCCTAACATTGAAGTTGTTAGCGATCCGGGAATGACTACTATTGGTGGAGGTACTACTAATAACTGTTATATAATGAGAGCATCTAACGTACACATTGGAGTTGATCTTCCAGAGGAAGAAAGTACTGACGTTAGAAGTTGGTATGATCCAAATGATCGGATATACAAGGTAACGATTGCTTTCCGTAGAGGATTGAATGTTGCTTTTCCTGACGAAATAGTAAGATTCGCATTAGTATAATATTAATATTTAAGGGAGTATAAAAGCTCCCTTTTTAAAACTATAAAAACATGGCTTGTAATTTATCAGCAGGATTTACTCGGGATTGCTCGGACTCAGTTGGCGGCATCGAGGAACTGTATTTGTTGCCGAGGGATTCGGTATCAACATTTACAGAATCAGGACACGAAATAACTGCAATCACAGATGGCGGTGCAACGTGGTACAAATATGAACTTAAAAAAGAAGTTGGAAGTATTGTTGCAACTACTACAATTGATCCTGCAAACGGAACAAGATTTAGCGAGGGAGTTGTAGCATTTTCAATTAATAAATTTAGTGCTACAAAAAGCAACGAGCTTCGCTTGATGGTGCTTGGACGTTTGGCAATTATTGTAAAGGACAACAACGGTGTATATTGGGGCTTAGGCTTTCAATCTTATGCTGAAGGACAATCTTTAGTAGCCAATACCGGTACGAGCTTTGGAGATCGTTCGGGCTACGATATAGAACTTATGTCAAAGGAGGCGGAAACACCCTATGAAGTGTCTGCTGCTACAATCGCCACTTTAACGATTGACGTATAAATTTCTACTTTTCTTCATAAATCAGAACGGGGATGCTTTTTAGTATCCCTTTTTTTTTTAATTTGTCAAATATTTCACATATATTAAATAAATAAAAGACTGAAATTATGTTTAAAAAGGGATTAAATGGTCAAGTTTGGCATGGAAAAGGCTTTAAAATCGAAATAAAAGAAGAAAATAAGGCTATTTTAAAAAAATTAGGTGCAGATGTATTCGAGCCTAAAAAGAGTAAAAAGGCAAAGGACAATGATAGTTCTGAATAAAAATGCAACGACAATTTTTGTAGCGACACTTTGGGAAAAAACAACCTTAACGGGAACTTATTATTATCTTTTTCAATTTACGTCAGCTCAAACGAAGGTCGATTATTATACTATAATAGCGGATATTTCTACTAATATAGATCGTTATAATATGTTTTCTTTT
>Ga0098047_10001313_pt1 | contig 10216 bp, 8 predicted proteins | sample 12_taG_FD_92585 | JGI IMG/M metagenome (GOLD analysis project Ga0098047, IMG submission 92585) | Marine viral communities from the Subarctic Pacific Ocean - 12_ETSP_OMZ_AT15267 metaG | ecosystem: Environmental > Aquatic > Marine > Oceanic | place: Subarctic Pacific Ocean | collected 2015-01-16 | reverse complement strand
CTTGGCGGTGCCGGGGCCGATGCCGTTTTTCTTGATGTCAGCGAGAGCATCCTGAACAGCCTTGGTTGGACCCCTGCCGTCGATTCCGTTCAGCAAACTGGCGGGGCTGTCGTCCTTCTTTCCATCGCCCTTATCTCCACCCTTACTCACCGTGTGCTTGGACTTGTCAGCACCAGGGTGGTCTTTGAGATACTTCTTCAGGGCTTCGGGAGAGGCGTGCTCCATAGCCATCTTCAACCCAGTAAGGATGGCTCTACGCTTCTCGTCCCCTTTAGGAAGGTCGGCGGCCATACGAATAAGGCGGGTCTTGTCTGAAACTGTCATGGGGTTCTCCTGGCGTGCCCGATGAGGGATTGTTGCGTTGAGGGCATCTACCATTCCTGAGGTGTCCATGGCTTCGATGTCATCCTCTTCGAGGATGGGGTCCCACTCATCAATATCTGGGGGATGGGGGTGTTGGTGAGGAAGCGACCGCTTCTCATCCTCACCTCACGAATGTCGATAGGTCATGGCTTTACGGTCTGACATGGAGATTCCCACAAGGTTGCTGTGCTTCTGCACAGATAGGGAGCCTACCGACTCAGAATCTGCCGCCGTCGTCTTCCTCTGGCTTCTTGAAGTCGAGGCCGATGTTCTTGGCGATGAGTTCCGCAGCATCAGAGTTCTCGGCCAGGGCACGACCTACATCCCCGTAGATTCCGCGCATGGCCTCGTTGAAGGTCGGGTCGTTGACCGTGAAGAGGTCCCGCTGAATCTTCCGGCGTACATCCACCGGGTCCAAGTTGAGCAGTTCGAGGATGGTGTCCACGTCGAGGCTGCCCTTGGTGTAGAGGTTGTAAAGGGCATCGAAGGTGTCCCTGTTGTCCCGCAGGGCAAGCCGCGTGAACGACAGGCCAGGGATGATCACCTGCTCTTCCCCAAACTCATCCTCTTCCACGAAGCCCATGCGAGCGCACATTGGCTTGAAGAAGTGTTCTTGTACGAGGTCTTGGAGTTGCTCTCGAAGCAACATGTAGCGGGTGTTGATGACTTCCAGGTTGATCCGGTCACCGCTGTACTGGGACTCTCCTGAAAGCAGACCTTCGGTGACTCCCAGCCCCGCGTAAAGCTGGCGGTCGGTGAGGTCGTACTCGCTGCTGAGGTCCAGGAGCCGTTGGTCTGCCCCCATCTCATTCCACTCAACCGGGAAGTTAGCGATGATGGAGTAGTCCGGGTCTTGGAGCGCCATGTCCACCTGCTCACGCAAGGCTTCCACGTCCGAGATGTCCAAGTCCTCGCCACTAACGATGCGAATGGGCGTCATGTGCCGCGAGGCAATACTGGTTTGGGCCTGACGGAGCTTGTCTCTGTAAACCAGAGACCGCATACACCGCTCAAGGATGGAGCGCCCCCGCAGGTCATAGTCAGACTTCCGGTTCGCCATGTAGTAGATGAAGCTCCCGGCATCAGGGTCTGTGTTGAGGGGGATGTTGTCCCCTCCCGCTACAGCCAGAACGACATCAGGGGGCATCGACTTCACGATGCGAATCGCATCCTCGTCCCCTTGCCGGGACTTTTCGATGATGTCCTTGGTCTTCGAGTCTGGAATCAACTCGAAGATTCGCTCATCCGTGAAGTTGAAAGCCTCCATCTTGACTTGTTCAGGGGGCAACACCCGAAGAGAGGTCCAGCCTTTGTAGTTCTTCTGGAGCCATTCCACGGCGCGTTCAGAGGCGTTTTCACGCTCTTGCTCTTCTTCGACAACCTCCCCATCCTCGGTGAGTTCCCGGTGCATCTCCTTACGCACTTCGTCGGGCATGTCAGGATTATCGTCCTCAACCCAGATGAAGACTTCACCGATGAGGTTTCTCTCATGGACAATGCCGATCAACCGTTGGAGCAGCCCGATCTTCTTGGCCCAGCGTTCACAGAACCGCGTGGCAGCTACAGCGAGGTCCCGATTCTTGGCCTGCGGGGTGGAAATCCGAATCTTCGAGAGCGGAAGTTCCGTATGGAGATCGATGGCCTGCCCAACGAAAGGCTCGTTTCGGTAGAAGAAACGGTAGTAGTTCCATTGTTCGTGGAGACTTTGGGGAAGCTCCAGGAAGTCGGTGCTGAGTTCAGGGGAGTAGAAGTTGCCGCCCACCCCCTCCATGGTGTCTGCATGGCCCAGGCCCGTGGTCATGGAAGCAGTACGCATACGCATGGAGCCAGTGACTTTGCGAGGCTTGCCGGACTTGGCCTTTTTCTTCCCGTCGCCGTTTTTGACCTTCCCAACAGTAGGAGGCTGATCACCTTTCGTGGTCATCCGTCACTCCTTTGGGCTTCCCGCTCAGCCTGTCTTTCAGCTTTTCGTTCAGCACGCCATCGCTCAGCCCGAGTTTCTTCGGGAATCAGGTCAGGATCTTCACCGGAGCCATAACGGCTCTCGACGGTCCCCACCTCTGCCAACATTCCCAGTGCTCGATGCAACTCGTCTTCAACTCGACGTTTACGAGGGCGTCCGGCAGTCCGGTTTTGGCGAAGCTGTTCCAAGGCCAGTCCCACATGACGTGAAGCCTCGTCCAGATGCCGGGTGATCTGGCGATCTGTTTCAGAGGTGGCTGTTCTGGCCCGGTATCTGCTCAAAATAACCTCAGAACTTCATGTCCATGCACAACCTGTTGGCGTTGAGTGCCGCTGGCACCGCCGACACGATACCGACTACTATGGGGGAAGCGATCCCCACCAAGGCCAGTTGACCGTCTGCGTCATTGCACAGCAGCCCGTTCTCACTGACCTTCAGGTCATCGTTGAGGTTGTAAGCGATTGCGCCTCCTGTTCGTGTACCCCCAGCCAGGGCTACTGTCTCATACACTCGGAAGAAGGCTCGTGTACCCCCGTTTATCATCGTCATCACGTTCTGGCCCCCGATTCCGTGGCGGGACTGCTGTGCAATCCAGTTCTCTGGGGAGCCGGGGCCTGTCCCGTAGGGAGGCGCGAGGTCATAGTTCTCGGACTGGAAAAGGATGAACCCTGCCGCTGCTGTGCCGTCGCTGGCCTCCACGATGAAATCGTCGTTGCCTGCGACGTACATGACGAACCGGCCTCCGCGCCAGCCTGCTGCTCGTAGGAGGGGTCCAACAGTGACGGGAAACCTGTCACCGGGGAACATCAGTTCCACATCAAGGACGTCGTCAATGTTAGAGTTCTGGATAGCCACTGTCTGCTCCTACGGGAGTCCATTCATAGGGACGCTACCGTACAAGAGTTTCTGACCACTCCGTGGAGAAGGAGACCTCGATGCCCGCTCAATGAATGAGGTTGTTATTTGTTGATGCTCGTGGTCACGCTCGGCCAAGCGTTCACGGGCAGAGCTTGGAAGGCGGTCGGACACCTGGGTCTCCGATGCAGCAAACGGGGTGTTCCAGGACATCCAGGATTACGGGGAGCCTCCCCTCAATAATATGCTGAAGCCCCGGCTCTCCTCAGGAGGGTCGGGGTTTCTTTTTACGCGAGCACTCTTTGGAGCAGCGTGTCAGCCAGGACGTTGAGGGGATGCTCGAAGTCGAAGGCAAGGCTCTCATCTTCGACAAAGAGCCGGACGCGGAGTTCCAAGCCATTGGTCAGGGCCAGAGCCATTCCAAGACCCTTCTCACACCATTCGCCATCGGGAAGGCTGAGGCCGCAGAACATCTCTACATCGTTGCAGATGAGGCGGTCGTGGATGCGCTCGACATCAGCGGTGAACTGGTCCCTGCTGATGGTGAACTCTTCCGCGAAGAACTCGATGTCATCCCGCTCGCAGTCGATGTGCTCGATGACGTTCCCTGTGGAACGCACCAACTCGGTGATGAGGGTGAGCTTTGCGGAGGTGCCCTCAAGAAGGCGCTCAAGACGCTGGGCAGCTTCAAACTTCTGGGTCCTGTCGATGGTTTCAAGCATGTCCTTTCCTTGGTTGTATTCTCTACGGGCGAAACCCGGAGCGGGAACCCCACCGCTACAACAACGGCCTTTGCTTTCCGGCCCTCGTGAGACGAGTGAACCACCCAAAACCGGACAGTTCCTGGTGAGATTTCTGACACCTCTCGAAAACCCAGGTTGAACCTGATGATTCAAGAGGAAGGGGTCCTGACAGTTTTACCGGTTGTCCGGTTCTTGGATTCAGGTGTCACAACAGAATCCTCAACTCCTAAGGAGGAGGCGCTGATTCAGGAGCCTGAATCAGCGCCGGTTCTTCTTTGGGATGGCCCTGGAAGAAGAAACTCCACGCCGCCCAGCCATCTTCGGGGTCCGTCCAAAACGAGAGTTGTTCCCTGCATACTGAGGAACACCTCTCCGATGACCGAGTATCGCGTGCTGCTTGTTCGCGTTCTGGGTGGCACACCACACCATCCGCACCAGGGCATCCGAGAAGTCATCGTGCTTCCCGTCTATTTGGGGAGCCTCCACCCGGATGATGTACTTACTGACTACCTCTGCTTGAAGCTCCAACAACTCACTGATGTAAGAGCAATGGTCCTCGTTATCCGCGATGGGCCAGTCATAAAGCACCAGCCGTTGATCCAGCATGTGGTCCTTGAAGTTCTGGAACATCTGACTCGATAGTATCCGGGTGTGGTGGACCGACTTGAGTTGGCTCAAGCCACGCTTCTTGAGGGCCTGCTCCAGAGGGATTCCTGCCCATTGGTCGAAGATGCCTGCCGAGATGTAGAACCTCTTGGCGAGCCTCTCGATCCAATCTGCAACGTCATCGAACTCCAGCCGCTCTTGTCCGACGTAGTCACCCTCTCCTGCACTGATGCGTTCGATGTAGTCCAAGACCACGTTGCCGTCGGCGTCGTTGTGTCCGATAGCCAAGGCTGAGTAGTCGCCCACAAGGGCAATATCAACGCCCATGAAGTGTGGGGAACGGGGTGGCGCTTGTGTCTTGGGGCGCGTTCCAGGCTTGATGCAGGCGATAAGGTCCTTGCTCTCCTCGATCCAGCCACGGGTCCGGTCGGAAAACTCGCCGCCGTACTCCGTGAAGAACACGCGGGGGTCTTTGACGTAGTGCTTCTCAAACTCCGTGGCCGGGACGGTGGGGTTCACCTCCCAAGTAGGGGCCTCGATGCAGAGCATGTTTTGGGCGGCCTTGCCTCCGCGCATCCCGATTTGGAAGAGCTTGTAGAACTGCCCTTGCCTCCCCAAAGGAGAGGAGATGAGGATGATGCGGCCCTCTACGGGGCCGATGGGCTTCCTCGCGTCCAGGGGATCTTTGTGTGAGAAGGCTGAGGTCGAGGGGGTGACGGCGTTGTACACCTCCTCGGCACCTGACTGGCCTTTGTCCGTGAAGTGCGCGACCTCATCCAGAATCACCACGATGTTACCGGCACCGCGAAGTCCTTTTGCCACGCAGGACCGGAAGGTCACCTTGATGGAAAACCTGGACCTGGGGTTATCCGTGTAGTGTCCAAACTTCTCGATGTCTTGGGGAGTCTGGAAGGTCGCAAAGCTCTGGGTGGCGTTCGCCAGATAGGTGGCGAAGAAGTCACAGTTCACAAAGTGCCCGTGGCATTCCCGGTAAAGCAGCCCTGCTTGGTCCTTGTCGGTAGCTACGCTGATGATTTGGATGACGTTGGAATCAGGCAGCCCGTAGAACTCTTGGGGATGGCCCTTGCTGATGAGCTTGTAGGTCTCGTAGGCAGCGATGCAGGCTGAGATGGTGGTCTTACCGGAACGCCGTCCGATGCTCAGAATCATCTCCCTGCGCTCGTGCCCTGGCACGAGTGCCTCGACGTTGGAGCGTTTGTTGTCGTAGAGGTATTTCAGGTAGCCCGCTTCAGTGAACACCTGGACGTTCTCACGACGCCAATCACTGATCGGGACTCGGTGGGCGTAGTAGCCGTCGGTGTCTACGAGAAGGGCGTCGTAGGCAGGGTGGTCCTCTGGGACAGGCGTGTCCAAGGGGAAGTTGAACGCATTGTCATCCAGAGCAAGGCCGTAGTGGACCTTTAGGATGACCTTCTGTACCGGAAAGAGCTTCATCCCAAGGCCCCACGGGGCCTCGATGAACGTGATGATGTCTACCGTCTCCGTCGCATCGTCTACGTCCCGCCTGCCGATGTTGATGGCGAGGTCCGCAAGGTTCACACTTTCTCCCGCATCCGGGCCTTGGCTTCTTCCTTCCAGGTGTCAGCGAGGCGCTTGCTGATCTTGGCGAAGACCGTTTCAACGTGCTCTTGCCTCAAGCCTGCGTCATCCATTGCTCCTCGGAGGGTTTCCAGGATGAAGGCAAAGAGGGCCTCGAAGGCTGGGGAGTCCAGATCGATGGTTCCCCCAAGGTTCTTGTCCCTTCTCTTGAGCCAAGTGTCTGCGGTCATCTTCAGAACTCGTGCTCTCTTGACTGCCAAGGAGGACGTGTCCTGTCCGTGACGTTCTGCTTCAGCCTTCTCGAAGGCAATCGAAGCTGCTTCCTGGGCCAGCGAAGCCAGGAGCGTGTCCATGACCTCCTCGTTTTCGGCACCGGAAAGCGTCGTGCTCAGGAGATGGTCTGCTTTGAGGTGGTCCGATCTGGCTTCCATGACCTCCTCGACATTGTCAGAGACCGGGGTCAAGCGAGTCACCTTGCGTCCAGGCTTGCCTCGCATGACGATTGGCTTGCCTGTGTTGGACAAGAGAACCTCATCATTGTCGAGGTCAATGTCGTCCGGGCGCTTGTAGATGGTCTTGTTGTCGGACCCTCTCACCTGCACACGTCGTGTGCTTGATGGAAGCGCGGCCAGGATTTGCTCTCTATCTTCTCGGGTTTGGATTGCTGGGGCTGCGGACATAGACCCTCCTTATCAACTTATACTCGGAGGACCGATGAACGGCTCAGCACTCTGCAAAGTTCCTGTGGCTGGAATGAGGCCAAACATGGCGGGACTCCCGCCGCCAGCGAGGAACACAATGTCGTTCCCGCCAGGGCCTGCTGGCCCAGTAAACGTGATGACGGACCCCGCTGGTCCACCCGCTGTGAACCCAGGCAAGTTGTTGATTGCTGTGGAGAGGTTGGTCGCTGTCGTGGCTGTGTCCCCGGAGGCAACTATGAAATCATAGTCGGTCACGAGCTTGTACTCCCCGATCTGGATCCATGATTCAACGGCTGGTGTGACAGCAGCAACTACGGTGATCTCTCCAGTAGAGGCCACGAAGGTGTCAGCCGTGTTGAATGTGGCGAGGCCCTGCCGTGTCGTGAGGCCGGGGGTGCTGGGATCGCCGTCGTTCCGATCATCCCCGCGTCCAGCTACTTCAGGAAACATCTGAATCCGGTAGCTCTCTCGGACTTTCACAGGATTACCTGCAACCCCTCGTGACGGATCACTGCCTCCGGTGAGGCCGGGGGTCAGCATCGTGAACGGTCTTTGTGCTGTGACGAGCTTTCCCATGGGGTTCTCCTTTAGAACTGGATGTCAAAGTCGGTGTCTTCGGGGGCCTGCTTCAGTTTAGCAGCCGCTGTCTTGGCAACGCGGGGGTCGAACCGGGGGGAGAAGCTCACTCCCCAACCAGAGATGCCGTCCTCAATGTTAGGGACCCATTCCACATCCAGGAGAATGTCCTTGGGGTTGAAAACGTCACCTCCCGGATCACGGGACCTACCCCTTCCGCTGTAAGACGAAATGCTCTCTTCAGCGTAGTGTGTAGCGAGCAGTTCCTGGAGGTCCTTCTCGATGTCTCTGGCCTTCATTCTCTTTCGGGGGTCCGCGAAATAGACGAGGTCCATTTCCACGAGTTCCTTCATGGCCTTTTCCAAAGGCTCCCTCTCAGAGAAAATCGTAGTGCCTGAAGGAGTTCTCCCCGCCTCTTTCACGCGGGCTGCTTCAGCCTTGGCCTCGTCAGCCTGGGACTGGTCTTCGGCAGCCTCTGATTCAGCGTCGAACTTCTCGGCTTCCTGCTCGGAAGCCAACCGAAGTCTCTTGAAGGCGTTGTAGATTTTCATTGTCATGGCGCGGTTGAATGCAGTGTACTCAAACAGGTTCTCCGCATCCCGGTCTGTCACTTCATCTTCGATTTCAGCGGCAGAAACGCCATAATGGAGGGCCAAGTGCGCCAAGATCCGGCTCTTTTTGTGAAGCGGCAAGCTATTCAAATACTTTGCGTTGGCAGCACCAGAGCCAGCAGCGGTCTTGGCCTGCTGCTCGGAAGCCTTCAGCAACGGAAGCAAGGCCGCCCTAAGCTCAGGATTTTCACTCGCCAGCCGGATGGTTCTTTCGCGCAGGGAAGCAGACATAGAAGCCGTTCTGGCGAGGCGCATGGCGTCCTGGAAGACCTGCTGGATGTCGCGGTCCTTCATCAAGGTCTGCTGGAGGCGCTCATCGTTGGCGAGTGCTCGCTCCATGGCTGGAAGCACCTTGTCCCGGAAGGTTCGGCCTGCCACCTGCCGGGAGATTTCGGTCCCTGTCATTCGGGAGATTGCTTCAGCCAGAGGCTGCTGGTCGATGCCCATCCCTCGGGCAGATGGGTTCAGGAGTCCTGGGTCATTGAGGACAGCATCCCAGACTGCTTCTTGGCCTGGGCCTCGAAGCTCCTTGCGAACTGCGCGGTCAATGGTCTGAAGCATCCCAGGCTTGTTCACCACGGAGATGCTCAAAGCAGTCTCCGAAGTTCCGGGGTCACTGTAAAACCTGTCGATCATGGATGCCTGATCGAAGCCCTCATCGCCAAAGCCTTCATCAATGCTCACATCATGGCGAGAGTCGATGACGTCCATGGCCCGTGCTTTTGCCCATGATCGCAGCGTCCCGGCGAGGCCCTTCATGTCTACGCGGCCTGCTTTGAGGGCGTTTGCCAGCTTCTTCCCCAGGCGACGGTAGATGGACCCTCCAGATACCTCGTCCATGTTCACGATGGTCAAGCCCGCAATCAGGGCCTGGGCGATCTCGTCAGAAGTGTAGGAGGTTCCTTTGATTTGGCCCGCTCCTCCGATGACGGCTCCGTACAAGTCGTAGTCCCGCCGCATGTCGAAAAACTGCGGGTTGATGTCGGGGAAGTTTTGCTGGATGTCGGGAAATGTGGCAACAGGACGCTGGCTGAGAGAGCCGGGGCGCATGTTCAATGCCCCCTCCAACACTGTGGCGCGAGCAAACAGGTCGTCCTGAATCCGGGCTTCCTTGAGAAGGTTTGCCAGCTTGCCCTGCAAAGGGTGACCTTCAGGAAGGCTCTCTGCAAAAAACTGTGTCCGTGCTGTGATGTTTGTCATGCCCGCCTCAACTGAATCTTTCAGGGGTTCCCGCTCGAAGGCTGCTCCGTAGAGAGTCCATAGACCTACCCACGCTCATAAGAGGCTTAGCGATAGACAGAAAAAAATCGCCACTCCAGCCTCGCCTAAAGGCGATTCCATGTTACTCTCCTCATGTTGCGTCCTCGACTCGCTCGGTAAGAGCACTCGTCACCGTCGCAGCGCACTAAACCCCACCAAGACCTTTCGCAGTTCACTGCCCCAGGTCGAGAAGAGGAACCGATGACTGAAGAAACCAAGTTGAGAGTTCGGACTGTACGTCTCATTGAAGTGATCGACGCGGTCCAATCCAACCTTCGCCTTTCAAGCCCGTCCACCACCGTTGATGCCTGTGATGCCGCTGTGAAGGCAGCCTTCGCCTCTCTCGGAGAGGAGCAGGGTTGTGGACGCAAGCTCTTCAATCGGGATGTCGTTTACGGTCATGGCTATCGAGGTCAATCTGCGGTTAGAGAGTTTGCTACGGACCTCCATGCTGCCTTCAATGGGCGTATGGGTCCGTTGCTCAAGCGTGTTCGAGAAGCCGACCAGGAAGCTGTGGTAACCACCATCCAAGGACTTGTGACCACGCGAGGCTGGTTGGATGAGCGGATTGCCAATGGGCTGGTTCAGCGACTCAGCTTCAAGGTCCACCAGCGGTTCCCGTTGGAGACCAGGGACGAGATCCGTGGCGTCGTTCACCTTGCTCTCGCCGTGTGGGCGGCAGAAGGTAGCTTTGATGCTCACCTTCGGAGAGGGTATCAGCCCAGCTTGACCAACATGACCGACTGGATTGGTCTGAAGGTCATCAACGTACTTCGGCGTCGTGGACAGGATGCTCTTCTGAGAGAGGTGCGGGGATCGCGGACAGACCGTGAGTTCAAGGCTGATGGGAAGATCGCAGCCGATGCTCTCGATGTGACCTCCTTCGATGTTGTGAAGGACTATGACGAGGATGGGGTTCCCACCGGAGAGACAATGATCGTGGATCGCTCCACGGACGAGGACTCGGGGATCGATCCT
>Ga0098047_10001310_pt1 | contig 10224 bp, 10 predicted proteins | sample 12_taG_FD_92585 | JGI IMG/M metagenome (GOLD analysis project Ga0098047, IMG submission 92585) | Marine viral communities from the Subarctic Pacific Ocean - 12_ETSP_OMZ_AT15267 metaG | ecosystem: Environmental > Aquatic > Marine > Oceanic | place: Subarctic Pacific Ocean | collected 2015-01-16 | reverse complement strand
GTTGTTCCTGATGGTACAGTTGCTCCAACAACAGTTAACTTACCTGTTGCTAAAAGTACTAAACCATTAGTTCCATCTGTTCCAGTTGCATCATAATCTCCTGCTACTGCATCAGAGTCTATCATAAAACGATAAACAACTCCATCATCAGCTTTAACTGCTATAGTTTGACTAGGCAATAGAAATCTTGGACCACAATTAGCTTGGATTCTACCATACTGATTGTAACCACAAGTAAAATTCATATCTTCAGTTGTATCATTCCCATGAGTTATTGCTCCTTGAGCTGCTACATCTGCCTGTATAGTCATATTACGTCTTTGCCACTGATGTCTCTGTTCTAAAAACTTAAAAACAGGGTCATTAGTGGCTTTTTTTGCCACCTTCGATAAATATACGAAGAATGGACTTTGCTGTGGAGCTAATTCTGCAACACGCTCACCAAAATTAAATTTACGTCTAGTATCATTAATCGTGATGCCGTCTTGAATAATATTAGGTCCGCCAGCATTTGAATAAAATGTTGCCATTATTCCATCCTTATTTTACCCGCCCTCAACTATACTTTCGTATCTTCAGTTGGGTCATTAAAGTTATTTCCAAGGGTTTTTACTATTAAAATCCCCTATCAAATTATCCATTACCTTGTCTTCAAAACTTTTTCCATCAACATTAGATTGACCAGAAGGCATGACTCCCATAGGAGATGGTACTTGCTGTGCATTCTGAATTTGTTTGAAATCTTGACTTGGAGCAGAAGTAGGTTGTTGTTTACTGCCTCCACTTTGAAGTCTATATAATTGAACAAGATTATCGATAGTAATAGAATTAGGGTCTGACATTTTTTTCATAAAATCAACAGCTTGAGTTTCATCCATACCATAATGCCCCATTACATGAGATTTAACTTCGCTTGCTTGAGCAGCAGTTTTTTGAGCAGCTTCGTGCCTTTTAACATCCTCTACTCTAGCAGTTTCTAACTTGTTAAATTTCTCTTCTATAACGGCAGTTTGATATTGACTTTTTAAACTATGATATTCATTTATATTTTCACGCCATTCATCTAATTCATCTTGATACCTAGCACTTTCGCTAGCAGGGTCACTATATGCTTCCTCTCTATTAAAAGTCCTAGGTTTTTTTGGTCTTTCAGGAGGCAATGGAAAATCTTCAACTTTTTCTACAGGTTCAGCAGGCTGTTGTACAGGTTGCTGTTGAACTTGCTGTTGTTTAACAGTCTCTAATTCATTTTTATATTTATCTGCTTGAGATTGCCAGTATTGATACCTTTTCTCATCATTGTCAATATTTGTCTGAACTTGAGGTTGTTGAATAGTTTCATTTACAGGGGCAACAGGTTCTCCACCTTCTATAGGTGGAAATGTTTCCCCTTCTCCTTTGTTACCAGTATTAGTAAAAGCACTTGCAATATCTTCAGAACCCTCAGTTGAATTGTTTCCAAATACAGCTTCTTCTAAAGAATTGTATTGAGTTTCATCCGTAATTTTTTGAGGGGTATCTGTTTGTATATTATCTTGTGTCATTTCTTACTCCTTTTAGCTGCTCCCTTTCCACCAGAAGGAGGTGAGCCAAGTTGTTTTGCAGAGTCTTTTATCTGCTGTTTAACAGTGGATAAATTATCACCAAGTCGTTGCTCGTAAAGAGTTCCTGCAGCTTTAGCTTTATTACTAACCTGGTCAAGACCTCCTTTAAATTTCTCAACTTCGACTTTCTTTCTAAGATTAACAGCTTCTCTATCTCTTGTTTGTAAATCACCTTTAAGCTGTTTAATGTGTTCGCTCGCTTGCTTTAACTGTCCTTGCAATTTAGCAATTTCATCAATTCTCTGTAAGACTCCTTCCATATCAAATACTTCTGTCTTCTTGAGAACTTCTTGTCTATCTATTAGACCCTTCTGATATGCATCCATATAAAATTCTAATTCTGCATATCTATTACTTGGTAAAGTTGAACCTGACACAACTATAACATCATATTTGCCAATAGTTATATCATTCATAACCTTTATTTCACCAGTTTTATCATCTACTAACTTTTTATTTATAACATAATCATTAATAGAGTTATTAGGTTGTATTACCCTAAATATTTTTCTTCCTGTATATAATTGCTGCATTAAAGGAATTGCTAATTGACCTATTCTAGTTAATGCTGCTTCAATATCAGCTAACTTTGATTTCATTTTCCTTTGTCCAAACTCATCTATACTTATAGTAGCTTTATAAGTTTGCGGAGCTGCTCCAGAATTACCCATCATTAATTCATATAATCCTAAAGCATGGTCAATATCACTTTTTGCAGTTTGTTCATTAGTATATAATTCATTTGGAAGAGGAGTAGGTTGAACAGGTAATGGTGCTCCATCTGTAGGGTCAAATGGTATAGCAACTCCTGGTTGAGCCCACTTTTCTTCAAATTCTTTCATATCGACACTTCCTTCTGGGACAAGTATCTTCGTATTTGTACTTGTGGTAGCATGAGCTATTATCAAAGAACGTGTTTTATTTATATATTCCTGTAATCCCTTTATCATCCTAACATCAGAAATTGGATAAGGAGTCCTTGTATGAACATTCATAATAGGAATAATAGGATACTTCTCTAAAGGTAAAACTCTCGAATACAATTTTTTGTCTCCTACAATAACACATTGTTGTATTTTTTGCATTGTTATCTCTACAATTTCAATTGTTTGCTGCTCAACTAAAAACTCATAAGTAATTTCTTTTATATCAATAGGTTCAGGAAGTTGAGTTCCTGCTGTATCTCCCATTCCTGCTTGAACCATTTGAGCTGATTCTTGTTTATGAGCTTGTGCTTGCATTTGTTGTAATTGGTCAAACAATTGCATAGCCTTCTCTTCATCTGTAATTATTTGACCTTGTATTATCCAAGCCTTTCTTTCTAAATATTCAGCATATTCTTCTTCGTCTAAAAGTTCCTCTTTACCAGAAAACTTTTCAAATGTTCTAAATTGAGGAATATCTACCTTGTAATATCTTTCATAGCCTCTTACATATTCACTATCGCCTAATGTACCAACATCTTCTGGGAACTGCACTTCTCCATCATCTTCGCGTTCAGTAGCAGGTGCATTAAAATCTAAATTGGATGCTGTACCTGCACTAGAAGCTGCATTATCAATTTTAGTTTTATACATAGGCCATAAAGCCTTTGCTTGTTCTTTTGTAAATAACTTAGATATTATAATATTTTCTGCATCGTCAAAAAATCTATGCCTACTGTTAGGGTCGACATAAACATCTAAAGGGTCAACATCGTGAAAACAAACCTCACCTTTACCCATATCCATCATTGGGTCTTGATATACATGTAAAAAACCAAGCCCCATAACATAATAATCATCAACAGCTTGCCTGATAACACTTCTTCCATCTGAAATATCATACATATATGACAAAAGAGCACTCATAACTTGAGCCACCTTATTATCAGAATCTTCTCTAGGAGCAGCTCTAAATGAAGGTCTATTAGCAGTAAGCATCGCTTTTGCTGATTCTACTGCAGGATGTATTCTATTTATAACAATAGCAGCTTGCCCTCTAGATTCAAGAGTTTCTCTTTGTTCAGCGGTCCATTGACGACCCAATCTAAACTCCTTGTCTTCTTTAGCCTGTTGTGCCCAAGTATCCCTCTTAGAAGAATACTTATCAAACAAGTCTAATGTTTCGTCTACAACCTTTTTATTTGATTTTTGGTCTATTTTGGTATATGCCATCTGCTTAATTTACGAATTATAATGTCATCCAATCAAGAGTTTTCTTTTTATTTCTCCATTCCTCTTTAGAAAGTTTAATAAGTTCGCTTCTTCTACATGGTTTTGCTCCATCTAAAGCAGTCCATATAGCATCCATAATATCATCATGTTTACCTTTAGGATAGGATAAAAATTCTTGTTGTGCTTTAATATCTTCAGACCTAAAGTAAAACTTGCCTTTTGCAAGTAACGGAACTAAGGATAAAAGTCTCTCTGATTTAGAATTTCTAGGTTTAACACCTGATTCTAATCCAGGTATATATAACATTTCTTCTTTCATTATTTCTCTAACTGCTGTTCGTAAAGCTTCTTGATAACCTACTGTCTCAACCTTAACTCTACGAGGTTTAAATTTTTTATATGTATCTATAATAAGTTGTGGCTGTTGTGCTGGAGATATCTTATTTCTATAAATGTCGATAATATATTTGTTATTTTCATTATCAATAGCAAGAGTAGTGATAACAAAGAAATCAGCCCTAGCAGACAAAGAACTTGCAGGGTCCACTCCAGTATACAATTCAACGGGTTTAACCTTTTCATTTTCTTCTCCAAAATTTTTAACCAAACAATTCTGTCCATCTATTCTCTTATAATCCCAGGTATGAAGTTTTATCCATTTAGGTTGAAATGGAGCATCATCTGGAGATTGAGCTATATTCATATACTCTTGATAAAAGCCATTAAGATTTCCTACAGAAGAAAATTCATCTTTAATTGAAAGTATCCTTTCTTTTGGAAACCTTTCAGGCCAAATACTCTCTTCATTATCATTCCATATTGAGTACCACAATACTTCCCAAGCACTTGACTCTTTTGCCCAACACAAGAAACAATCCTCTGATATAACTGTTCCTATCATTGCAATTCTTCCTTCATCAGACAAAGATGGTATAACTGCTTCAGTCATCCACTTTCTATTTTTTGCTCTGGCTTCTGGAGTATATGCATTTAACTCTGATTCAAAGTCATCTACTATAATAAGATTAGGCCTTGTATCACCTTCAATAAATCCTCTAACTCTCTGACCTGTTCCAACAGCTACTATTCTAGTTCCATTAGCAAGTACTATATCTGTATGAGTCCATCTTCTAGCTGTATTGGGACCCATATCTCCAAATACTTCTTTAAACTTATCTGAATGAGTCAAATGATACTTAATACGAGATAGAAAATTTATAGATTGTGCTTGTGATTCTGATATGATAACCATAAATAGGTCTTCATCAGTCCTTTTAAATGCCGCCTTCCATAAAGGGAAGATAAGAGTAGTAACAGTAGACTTAGCAGTTCCACGAGGAGCTGCTATTAAAACCCTTCTTATTGCATCATCTGATAAATTTTTATATACCTCTCCATGAAATGGAGGTGTTACTTTCTTTAAAGCAGTAGGAAAACAATGTTTCCCAAATAAAGCCATATTATTGCGAAGTTTCTTTAAAGCCTGTAATTGCCCATATTTTTCTTCGTAATCCATTATTTCTTTTTCTTTAAAGACGCATCTAATTTTTTAATTAAATCTGCTTTAGAACTACCTGACAATCTTTTAAAAACCTTTCTAAAATCTGTTTGTTTTATATTAAGTAAATTATGAATTTTCTTTAGATATTTTTCTGGCAATCCTCTTGGAAATATGATTTGGTCTACATTACCAGTTTTTAACATATTTTTCAACCGTTTTGGATTCCATCCAGAAAAGTCTACCTCAGGATTTTTAGTATATTTTTGAACTTTATTCCAAGGCAAATCAAACTCCATAACTCTTGGAGATGTCTTTGCGTGCTTCTTACCCATACTTTTAGCATACCACTCTGCTACTTCTCTTCCAGTCTTGCCTGGAGAAGTATAAAGATATTTACTTTTTGTTCCTCCGTGAATTAGTCCATCTATAGCTTTGGCGTATTCCTTTTTAGGAATCCCTCTAAATAATTTTAAACCTCCATATGCACCTGTAACCATATCTAGTAAATCACGTTGAGTGAATCCTGACCCAGGAGTAATTTCTTGACCCATCCTTTCATTATGAGCAGTATTAGATTCTTTTAATTTACCCCATGCTTGTCTAAGAAGATTATTCAATCCTCCCATATCTTCTGGTCTATTAGTATATTTATCAACATACTTTCCAGCACTTGCTCCAGTATAATCAGGATTATTATATAATTTGCTTACTTCAGCCATTATTTGTCTTCATAGTCCATTATAAGTCAATCGCCTCCAATGCCGTGCCATAGATTCTTCTGAAGTACCTGTGAATTTTTTCCCCATTTATTCCTCAGAAATAGTAGTTTTAGTAGCAATTAACTTGTCTTCTTCTTCCCTTAATTCATCTATAAGCTTAACATTGCTAGTAGCTTCTATCTGTTCTGTAGTCTTAATTAAATGTTTATCCTTCATTCCATGCATATCCTGAAGATTCTCTATAGCTCTCATAAGATTTGTAACATCACCCTTATCCCTGGCTGTTTTAATCGTTTTCTCAAACAAATCGAGTGTATAATCTTCGGTTAATCCATGTTCACTTAATAACTTTTGCAATTCATCTCTTACCATACCTTTGAATTTCTCCTTTTTCATTCTTCTTTTCCACATCATTCTTTGATTATCACTTGGATTATCAAATACATGGTCTATAGTTTTATCAAAGTTCATAGTCTGAGCATAAACCATAGCTAGATTCTTCATTTTTTGTCCATTTAAAAGAACTTCCCAGTTAGTTTTTCCACTAATAGTAGTATTGGATTTACGACCATTAGCTCTAAAGTGTACAGAACTGTACTTAGGATTAAAAAAAGTGTAACCGTAAGGAAAACGAACGTAAATGCTAGTAGGCTTATAAATGGACCTGGAGATGACCTTAGCCACATAGTTGTCGTCTGATATCCCATATTCTCCCTCTTTAGCCTTTCTCCAGTGTTTATAAGTTAATTCATCTTTATCTGCCTCTTCCTGGCGATAAATCTTATATGTTGTAGGAGCTTTATCTCCCTTATGATGTATATTTATCGTATACATTAATATTGAAAAGCATCATTAACCTTATTATAATCATTCATAACAGATGCAACTTGATTTTCATTTTGATACACTTCTAAATCCTTATTAAATGAACCTAATCGTTCATTATACACATCAGAGCCTTCTTCTCCGCCTTTCCAATGTTCTTTAGCCCACCAATTGCCTAAATCTGATGTAGCTTCTTTTGTTAGTGATGCAGTCTCATCATACCTTTTATCAGCTAAAAACATCATTCTTTGTTGTTCTTCACTTAATTGAGACGCATCAAAACCTATAGAAGGGTCTCCCATTCCTTCTTGAATTAACCAATCTGGAATTTCTGTTCCTCCAAAACCACCCGCTTCTTCAGGAGAAGTATACCAATTAGCTAATCTATTTCTAGCAGTCATACCTCCAGCTTGGGCATAATTACCTTTCTTATCCTTAAATGTTTTCTCATATTGAAACAAACCTTGTCCAGGACCGCCGCCTTCTTGAGATACATTCTTGCCCTTAGATTCATGATAAGCTACCTTGCCCATTATATCCTCTAGTCCTGCTTGGTCTTGTCTCCAATGCCTTCCAAATTGGCTCATCATTTTTCCATAATCAGTATTAGCCATAGATACTATCCTCATCTTCATCACCTAAGAAATCATACTCATAACCACCTTCCATCATACCTTGACCTAGGCTAGCTAGGCTATCTCCAAACTTCTTCAATCCCGCTTGTGTTTTCTTCTTCTTTGCAGCAGCAGCCGCCGCCCCCCCATCAATATCAGTGCTAGCAGCAGCTAATAAATTATTTGTAGGAGTTGCTTGTTCATCTATTTGGTTTAATGAAAGCTCTGAAGGGCCCCCTTCTCCTATTCCACTGGTATCAATAATATTTCCTGATAAGTCGTTCTCTTGAAATGTTAAATTATGGTCAAATACTTGAGGAAAACCACTGCCTCCAAAATTAGTATAAGCATTACCCTGATTAGCGACTTGTAGTAGAGAACCATCATTTTGTCCACCTGGATAATTAATTGGGATTTGTTCTTGTGGGTCAACAGCTTGAGTTTGTGCCCATGGATTTGATGTAGGAACAACCGTATTATTAGTACCAGGTATTGTTCCAATGTTCTGGTCTACGTTGTAAGTAGGAAAACCCCCAATTCCTTGGTCTACAGGATACTGAGTCTGTGTTCCAATGCCTTGGTCTGCTAATTGTTTGTTTTTATCCCAAAAACCTGGGTCATATGTATCTTGTTTCGATACTCCCCGTAAATCTCTTTTAAATTGGTTTTTTTCGAAAATACTTGCCATATATACTCCTATTTAGCCTAATTTTAGTGTAATTACCACTATAATATACAAACAATTACCTATTACTTACTAATTATATATTAGAATATAAGGGTAAGGCAACTCTTAGTACTGTTGTTTGTCTTTCATTTAGACATTAGCTACTATATACTTACCTATATATACTAACCTATATAAATATAATCAAAAAAATATATTTTGCAAGACTTTTCTTTTAAAAAGGACAATTAATAGTCAAATCAGGTCGAGAAGTTGAATTTTAAAAAAAATATAAAAAGATTGGGTGCACTTGATATACTAACTGGCGGTACCCATCAATTTCAACGGGGTGGACATTGATTTTCGTTGAAATTGCTATTCCCTTACAACTTCGTTCGCATACCGCGAACAAAGTTCCACTGTTATCTATGCTATTTAAACTTAACTTAAGGAGTATGAGTGATGGATAAATTATTTGATTATTTAAAAGATTGTGGTGTCGTTGTTATAGTTACTACTAAGGGTGTACTTATACCCTCAGAAGATTGTAGTAAGATAGATGTTGCTACTATTAGTGGTCTATTACCTGATGAGTATCGTTGTAGTGAGTTACCTAAGCAATATAGAGATGACCCTTGTGGCTCTGTATTCATAGGCTTGCAGGTTAAGAGAGATACTCAGAAGATGTTAGATACAGCCAAGGCTAAGTTATTAGGCTTAGGTAAGTAGTAAGGGTATTAGAAGGGGGGGATTAGTTTCCCTCCCTTTTCTTTATTAAGTAATACATAATTGCAAATGTTTGATAATAAACAGCACAGTAGTGCAAAGGACAAGATATGAAGTATAAATTCAAGTTAGTGGTATTTAATAAACTAAGTATGTTAGATAGATGGGTAAAAGGATTTAACATATTAGATGATAATGTTAATTCATATAAAGTATTTTATTTTATGGAATTAAAGCAAATGTTACAAAGAGCAAAGGCTTTTAATTACGATAACTATAAGTTTGAAATGATTGATTTAGAAGACCATAGTTTAATGAATTATGATTGTGAAGTACATAATCGATATCTTCAGGAGTTTGAGCATTATGAAGATGAAAGTAATTGGATTGCAGGTAGATATGTACCTAATTATGAAATATAAACAACTGCACAGTAGTGTAAAGGATAAAATGTGAATAAAGAATACAGAGTAGTAAATTTATTAAATGGTTTAGTTCAATTGGTAATAGCAGACAACAAGTGGCAAGCAATGCAACTTGGTATTAAGTGGTTTGGTACGAAGAAAGTTGGACTTATACAATAGGTAATCTAGATACCTATTAAAAATGCAATGTATCTATGATAGATACAACAATTATAACTGTTAGAGAAAGTAAGGGAACTGAAGGACTAACACAAATGAGTAGAGTTTAATGCATTCTCTACTCTATTTACAATTAACTAATTTAAGGGGAAATAACAATGGGATATAATAATTTTATACCTAATTGGACTAAACAGCAGTTCATTAAATGGGCTGTAAAGAGGTTTTGTGGGAGCAAAGCAAGGTTTAGTAATATGAAGAAGAAACAATTAATAGCTATTTATTTAAATAGTTAAGATTTAGGTGAACATAAGTAACATGTGTACAGTGTTATAAACTGTTCTAATGGTTAACGATGTATAAATGCTTTATCCTAAGGCATCATCGACATTTATTCAGGGATACCTGACAGGCTCATCAAATGATGACTGAAAGACATATGTGTTATGAGTGGTGGAGTGGCAATAACCAAATGAGAAATCATTTAGGCCCTCTTTAACTGTACTACGTAGGCGAGTGCTATGGTACAGGTATGATAACGGAAGACATTCCTATAGTAATGTATTGGTCCGCAAGACTGATATTAGCTATGTTGCGATAGTAACTATTATACAAGAGTAATTTGCTCAAACATTTCTCCTGGGGGGTGATTCCCCTAGGAACCAGCCTAATAATTTATAATGACAGTAAAACCAGAGTAGGTGGACATACATAGGGTCATTATAAGGGAGTCTGAGAGGTCCATTGAAGGCTCCCACTAATTTAAAGATATAAGAATTTAGAAAGGTTAAGCGTTAAACTGCCTCCTCAGATAACTTGTTATTATTT
>Ga0098047_10001306_pt1 | contig 10233 bp, 8 predicted proteins | sample 12_taG_FD_92585 | JGI IMG/M metagenome (GOLD analysis project Ga0098047, IMG submission 92585) | Marine viral communities from the Subarctic Pacific Ocean - 12_ETSP_OMZ_AT15267 metaG | ecosystem: Environmental > Aquatic > Marine > Oceanic | place: Subarctic Pacific Ocean | collected 2015-01-16 | reverse complement strand
TGAAAAAACTAGCAGGAATAAAATAAATACATTATAGGAGGTATTAAAAAATGTCTAGTATCGTAGAAAGGTTGACGGAAGGTATCGTCAATCGTGATATGCGTGCCGAAGGTAACGCATTACTAACTAAGTGGGAGCGCACCGGTCTTTTGGAAGGTATCGGTGCAGATCGCTCTCGACAAGCTATGGCTCGTTTGCTTGAGAATCAAGCTAAAGAGCTTCTCCGTGAGGCCAGCACAATGGCTGGTGGAGATGTCGAAGGTTTCGCAGCCGTCGCATTCCCCATCGTCCGTCGCGTCTTCGCGGGTCTGATCGCAAACGATCTCGTTAGCGTTCAGCCGATGAGTCTACCCAGTGGTCTCATCTTCTTCCTGGATTTCACCACATCCACTAATGGACCAGGTCTTCCCCGTTTGGGCTATGGCGCAACCGAGGAATCCCTTTACGGTGGTGGTGTGATTGGCTCCCAGTTGACAGGTGGTGTCGATCTTACTGGTACGAATGCCGAAGCGGGGCCTTACGCCTTGAACAACGGTTATTCTTCACCAACTGGTTCCACGAATGCTCTAGTAACCAGCCAAGCCACTCAGGGTTGGGTTCTGATTGCTACGGGTTGTGTGGGCCAGGTCGCCGGCCAACTTCCATGTCCGCAGACTGTTCAAGTGCAGACTACCTTAGATAGTTTGTGCCGTTACGATCCCGACTTGTCTGGTTCGCTGGTTGCTGTGTTTGAAACCACAGGCGCCGCAGGCCTTGGACAGCTAGATATTCAGAACTTGGTTGCATGTCAGGCTGATTCCCAAGCAGCTGCTCTTACACCAGGTACAGGTTCTGCCATCTTAGTGCGACGCGTAACAGACGTGGCTTCTGGTTCTGCTACACAAGATCCGAGCAACGCCGCGTACAAGTTTACGATGGTCTTTACCCAGGCTAGCGGTAGTGTACTGATGCACGGTGCCGGTTCGGCAGCCGCGGGCTCTACCGAGGGACTCCTAGGAGCGGTCACCGGAGCGGCTTGCAACTGGACGCTCAACTTCCCCATCGATGATAACTTCCAAAACGCTACTGCTCTTGGTTCCATCATTGGTACTACGGAGTGGGGATTGGAAAACAACGCTCTCATCCCAGAAATCGACATTAAGGTTGATTCAGTGGCTGTGACCGCTATGACCAAGAAGCTCAAGGCTAAGTGGACGCCAGAGTTGGGACAGGATCTAAATGCCTATCACAACCTTGACGCCGAAGTCGAGCTTACCAGCATTCTCTCCGAGCAGATTGCTCTTGAGATTGATCGTGAGATTCTTGAAGATCTCGTCCAGGGCGCTACTGCCGGTACTTATTACTGGTCTCGTGCACCCGGTCTCTTCGTGAACCGCACAACTGGTCAAGAAATCGGTGCATCTTCGGCTGCTCCGGACTTCACCGGTACGGTCTCTGAGTGGTATGAGACTCTAGCTGAAACCATCAACGATGTGTCTGCACAGATTCATCGTAAGACTCTCCGTGGTGGAGCAAACTTCGTGGTCACGAGCCCCGAGATTGCCAACATCCTTGAGTTCACTGCTGGTTTCCGCGCGAGCGTTACCGCTGATGACGAGACTGGCTCCATTGGTGCTGTGAAGGTTGGTTCGCTGACTAAGAAGTTCGATGTTTATGTCGATCCTTACTTCCCACGTACCCTGGTACTCGTTGGTCGCCGTGGAGGTTCATTCCTTGAAAGCGGTTATGTATATGCACCTTATGTGCCACTACAGACCACTCCCACGATCTTTGGTCCAGAGGACTTCGTGCCACGCAAGGGTGTGATGACTCGTTACGCCAAGAAGATGGTTCGACCCGATATGTACGGTCTTGTCATTGTGCGTGGTCTCTTGGGTGAGGCAGGCGCTACTAGTTAAAAACTAGCATAGCAAAATAAATGTAAAGCCTCCTTCTTCGGAAGGGGGCTTTCGTTTCTCTGGACTACTTATAAGTGAATCAAAAGATTCATCCCATGTTAAATGACATGATTATAAATGGAGGGTTATAAAAATGGGAACTAAAAGAGTAGGCTTGGCGAGAACCCAAGCACTGATTCAGAATTTAAAGAGAGAGTTGACCACGACTGGACTCACGATGACAAACTTGAGGGTTGATCGTTTGGCTCAGAAATTTTCTGCGGCCGCGGCCCCAGGAGCGAGCACACAAACTATCACTATAGCACAATTACTAACAGGCATTCTGTCTGATGATCCCGAAGGAAACGCTACTTGGACACTTCCAACGGCTGCGCTCGCAGTTGCTGGTGTGCCTGGTGTGGCCATCGGCGATTGCATTGACTTTGCAGTTGTTAATGACGCTACTACCACTGTAGATGAAAAAATTACACTTGCAATGGGCACCGGCGGAACGGCCGTCGGGCTTATGGTTGTAGACAGTCAGTTAGTTGCTGGCATTCGGAGTGCTGGGAGTGGCATGTTTAGAATTAGATTTACAGGTGTAGCATCTGGTTCAGCAGCATATGTTTGTTATAGACTTGCTTAAATAATATCCACACGGATTAACTAAAATATATCTTTATATTTCTCCCCCTCTTCGGAGGGGGTTTTTCTTTTAAAACCACGATCTGCTCAATTTTTTTCGTCTCCAATTTTTTGAGATTTTCGGTTTCGCGAGAATAATACTATTTACTATATTATAAAGGAGAATTCCCATGGGAAAGAAAAGAAGACTTAAGTCTGCCAAAAGAAAGTTTAGTGCCAAGCACGCTAACCATCCGCGGATGCAGCTTATAAATAATTCAACAGATGTAGAGCCTGAAGTGATAGAGGTCGCCGCATCCACGCCCCTCATTACTCATGAAGAAAGTGTAGAAGCCGCTCTATCTACGGTTTTGCAGGCTACGCCAGAAGTAGAGGTGCCTCCTCCCATTGTTAAACCCAAGCGCACCCGCAAGACAAAAAAGAGGCAAACTAAAAGCAGAAGTGTATAAAATTTCTCTCTTTAGAAAAGAACGCCTTCGACCTCGGGGTTTTGTATGGGGACTTACTAATTAAAGAGGGAGAAATGCACACATGCCAACCAGCTTACAGCCACGGTCACAGACTAGCACCGTTATTTTAACTCAAACAGGTTCAGTTACGCAAGTGGCTGTAGCAGTTCCCTTTGGAATGTACACGGGTTCGGTGGAGTTTTTAAGCGGAGCGGCCACTCAAGTTGCATATGTTTACAAGAAGCTTGGTGGCGATGTCGTTGACATTGAATTGACACCGGCAAATGTTTATGCAGCCTATGAAGAAGCCGTTTTAGAATATTCTTATATTATTAACCTTCATCAGAGTAAGAATGTATTGTCTGATGTGTTAGGCAATACTACCGGCACTTTTGATCATCGGGGAGAAATGGAGGCCGGCCCTCTCTCATCGAGCTTGGCTGGTGATAGCGTAGCTCTCAAATATCCTCGTTTTAAGTTTGAATACGCCCGCAATATTGGCGAAAATATGATATCGGTGGGTGGTTTAGGCGGAACTGTTCCTCAATATTCTGCTTCTTTTACTCCTACCCCTGGGGTACAAGATTATGATTTGCAGAGTATTATTTCCTCATCGGCTGCTACAGGAGTTAATGACAATGGCCAAGCTGTTTCTTTTGCCAATGCATTGGGCGCCGCCGGATCCGGATCAGCCCATGTGACGATCACACAGGTGTTTTACAAGTCCCCACGCGCGATGTGGCGTTTTTATGGTTATTACGGGGGTGTTGGTGTGGTAGGGAATTATTCGACTTATGGTCAATATGCAGATGACGCCACTTTTGAATTAATTCCCACTTGGCAAAATAAATTACAAGCTATTATGTATGAGGATTCATTATACACGCGCACCTCCCATTATTCTTACGAGTTAATCAACAATAAGTTGCGCCTTTACCCCGATCCAAGTTATTGGGATTTTGGGGCGCTTGATAGAATTTGGGTAAGATTCTATGTGGATTCTGATGCCTGGGATGAAGACGCAGGTTATCGTAGCGGGGTTAATGGGGTGAATAATGCAAATACTATTCCATTTGGTAATATTCCCTATCGTAACATTAATTCTATTGGTAAACAATGGATACGCAAGTATTGTTTAGCTTTGTGTAAAGAAATGCTCGGACAAATCAGAGGGAAATTTGCCACATTGCCCATCCCGGGCGAAAGCGTTACCCTTAATCATGCCGAATTGTTATCACAAGCAAAAGAAGAACAAACTGCTTTGAAAGATAAGTTACGCGAGCTATTAAAAGAGATGGAATACACTGAACTCGTTAAGCTTGATGGCGAGAAGGCGAACGCTGCTGTGGAGGTATTAAAGAATTCACCGGTACCAATTTTTGTGGGGTAATAAATAATGTCAGATGAATGGAACACACCAAAGGCACCGCCTCCCCCTCTTTTTCTGGGTAAGAAAGAGCGCGATTTAGTAAAACAGGTAAATGACGAACTCATTGAGAAGGTAATTGGCCAGCAGATTCTTTATTACCCTGTAGATTTAGAGCGTACCAACTTTCATGAATTATACGGGGAAGCCATTAAAAAAACATTTTTGCCCCCCGTACGAGTCTTCGCATTAGTTGAATTTACCGCTTTTGAAACAACATATATGGAAAATGTGGGGGTTGACAAAATATGGGAGATCAATGTGCACTTTCACCGCCGGCGCTTAGAGGAAGATCAAAACATGGATGTAAGAGAAGGAGATTTTGTCTTATATGGGGCTACATATTATGAAATCGTAAAGCTTGTAGAAAACAAACAGTTGTTTGGACAAGTTAACCACATGTTTGAAATATCGGCCATGTGTAAACGAGCAAGGAGAGGACTATTCAATGCTACCTGAGAATTTTGATTTTGCCATGCTGCCCGATACGACCCCCGAGATCACCTTGAAAGAGGTGGGAATGCTAGCTTCCACTATTGAAAATATTGATTACGCTATTACTTCGTGGCTAAAGGAGGATTTAGATTTGCGCGCCAATACGAACGAAGGTTTTGTTCGCGTTCCTGTATTATGGCAAACTCCTGAAAGATCATTTCAAATCAAAAATAAAAAGGAGTTACGAGATGATGCTGGGGCTCTTAAGCTCCCGCTAATCAGCATTGAGCGTACAGGCATTGTTAAAGATCCCACCCGAAAAGGATCCTTTCAAGCTCATTTGTATTCAGAAGACAATAATGGAAGGTCCGGACGGATTGTCATTGCCAAACAAATAGTTCAGGATAAGACGCGTAATTTTGCGGTGGTGCCCGCCACGCGCGACTTAGATACGGGGGGGCGCCAACAGCTTCATTATCCGAGAGTCAACAAGAAGGTGGTTATTCGGAGCCTTTCTATTCCAATTCCTGTGTATATCAATGTAGATTATAAGATTATAGTAAAATCAGAGTATCAACAACAAATGAATGAAATAACAGCCCCATTTATGGGGAGGACCGGCCAAATTAATGCATTTACCATGACCAGGAATGGCCACTTATATGAGGCTTTTATTGATCAAGGCTTTGTGCAATCCAACAACATTAATAATTTGGCAGAAGAAATGAGAATGTACACCTCAGAGATTACTATCCGGGTTTTGGGGTATCTTATCGGCGAGGGCGATAACGATGATCGACCGATTGTTAGGATTCACGAGAACATTGTGGAGGTAACTTTTCCTAATGAAGGAGCAGTTCCGGAAGGAGAGAGCGACTTTTTTCTTTAGTTCAGGACCTACTTTTGAGATTAAAAATACTACTTAATTAATGATTACGCCATCATTTACCCCTATTTTGACCAGAGGAGCTTCGTAATGTCAGTTAAAAGTTTTAAATTTGTATCTCCTGGAGTGTTTATTAACGAAATAGACAACTCCTTTATTCCAAGAACCCCCGACGCAATAGGTCCTGTTGTGATAGGCCGCTCAAGTCGCGGTTTAGCAATGCAGCCTGTAAAAGTAGAAGCATACTCAGATTTTGTTGAAATGTTTGGGGACACAGTTCCTGGCTTTGGAGGAGGCGATATCTCTCGAGCCGGCAACTATCAATCTCCCATGTATGGAACCTATGCCGCTAAAGCTTTTTTGAACTCTGGAGTAGCGCCTCTTACATATATTAGATTGCTTGGTCAGCAAGATGCTAGCAACGATGGTGCGATGGACTCCATGGCGGGATGGCAGACTACTCGACGCCAAATTACAGAAAATCCAGAGACTAACGGGGGCGCATATGCATTGTGGCTATTCCCCTCGGGCTCCGACACATTAACTGATGGTGTATTAGGTACCGGAAGCTTGGGAGCTATCTTTTATGTGGAAGATGGCACCATTACTTTAAGTGGTTCTATTTATGGTGGCCACGCCCGGACTGGTCCTGTCTACGCCTCCCCCACTGCGGTTACCGCCTCTACTGGTTGTGTGATTGGCAATGATGGCAATAATCTTTTTACTGTAGTTGTTAGTGGTGCCCAGGCGGGTATTGAAAACATTAGATTTGGATTTGATGACACGAGCGAGAACTTTATTCGCAAGAAGTTTAATACTAACCCTCAACTGGTAAGCGGCGCCTATTTTTATGCACCCGGCTCTGCGAAGTCATATTGGCTCGGTCAATCTTATGAGCAAGAAGTCCGAGATGCAAGCCTCGAGGGAAACGCGTTGGGCATTATGCTGGCCATTCAAAGTGGCAGCACAAGCGCGTTTGCTGCTGGTCCCGCCTACATGAAGAACCAAGCTTCCGTGGAAGCTAAGGCAGGCTGGTTCATGAGTCAGGATCTTGGGCCCCCCGCAGATTATGTTCCTTTTAATAAACAACGCTTATTTCGCCTAGTGGGCCGCGGCCATGGCGAGTGGCTGCAACGAAATGCTAAAGTTTCAATCGCTAATATTCGCCAATCTACAACCACTACGACGGATTATGGAACTTTCTCAGTTATCATTCGTAGTTTGAGTGATACCGATAGTGCAGTTCAGGTTATAGAGCGTTATGACCAACTCACTTTAGATCCAACGTCCCCCGATTATATTGCTCGCAAAATTGGCGACAAGTATACTCAGTGGGATACCGTCGAGCGACGCCTGAAAGAATATGGAGATTACGACAACCAATCTAAGTTTGTTTATGTAGAAATGAACAACGATGTAGATGCAGGTGCGACCGATGCCACATTGTTGCCTTTTGGGTATTTTTCGCCGCCGCGCTTTAGAAGTATTTATGATGTGGCGACCACTGGCTCTTGCGCCACTGCCCCTGGCCAGGACCCCGCTTTTGGGGCTACCCCGGGAGATGGCTCTATCCTAGGTAAAGTCACTTTCTTAACGGGCGCCCTAGGGATCGTGGATCATGTACCCGGAGCCGGCTCCAGCGGCCTCGGTAACGCAGCCTTCCTTAGCGGAGGCATTGGCTCTAATACAGGCGAGGGAGCTAGCTTATATGGCGATTTATCGGGTTCCTTTCTGTTTCCATCTGTTAGACTGCGTCATTCAGCATCTGATGGGGGGTTCAGCGACCCCACAAAAGCTTATTTTGGGATGCAAACTACGCGGACTTCCACCAGCACGACCTATGATAGAAGTATCCCCGATTTTCATACCCTTCTTTATAGCGGCTATGGGGGGGGCGGTGGCACTAATGCGACGGCGCCCTATACTGTCGCCGGGGTAGAGGACTATGCATATGTATTCTCCCTTGATAATATTATTAAAAGTCCAAGTGTGGGGAATGCGTATTATTATGAATCTGGGTCCCGAGTCGCCGAAACAGCATACACCTCAGCTTCCTATACTGATTTACTAAATGCGGGGGTCAATAAGTTTACTGCTCCTTTCTTCGGTGGTTTTGACGGATTCGACATCAAGAAGCCCGATCCCCTTTATAATGATGGAATTGCGGCAGGGGCGACCAATGAAACGAGTTATGCATTTTACACCTACAAGCGCGCCATTGACACAGTGGCCGATCCAGAGTCTGTTAACATGAACCTCTTAACCACCCCAGGGTTGACCCAAGACACTCTTACCGGTCATATGATTAATGTTTGTGAAGACCGCGCGGATTCCTTGGCGCTCATTGATCTTGCGAATGTATACATCCCAGCACACGAAGTCTATAAGTCTTCTAAGGTGGATAGAATTGGCACCACCCCAACTACAGCCGCCACGGCTCTTCGAGATCGCATGATTGATTCGAGCTATGGAGCTACATTTTACCCATGGGTCCAAACCCGCGACGAAAATACGGGCGCCCTTCTCTGGATTCCACCCAGTGTTGCGATGATGGGGGTTTTGGCGAGTTCAGAAGCCGCTTCAGAAATCTGGTTCGCTCCCGCTGGGTTTAACCGCGGCGGCTTAACTCAGGGCGCCGCCGGAATTCCTGTTAGCGGAGTTACACAGCGTCTGACTTCTAAAGAGAGAGACACTCTGTATGAGAGTCGTATTAATCCCATCGCCTCTTTCCCCTCCAACGGAATAGTTGTTTTCGGTCAGAAGACACTCCAAGAGCGCCAATCCGCTCTTGATAGAATTAATGTCAGAAGACTTGTTATTTACTTAAAGAAGCAAATTTCGATTCTTTCTACACAAATTCTCTTTGAACAAAATGTTCAGGCAACTTGGAATCGTTTCATCGCTCTCGTTGAACCCTTCCTTGCTAACGTGAAAATTCGATTTGGAATCACCGACTATCGTCTCATTCTTGACGAGAGTACCACTACTCCAGATCTTATCGATCAGAACATTATGTACGCAAAGATTATGATTAAGCCCGCCAGAGCCATTGAATACATTGCTATCGACTTTGTTATCATGTCTACGGGGGCTTCGTTCGAAGATTAAAGTTGTGGGGGTTTTTCCCCCACCCCACTATTTAAAAATAGATATAGGAGTTCTCAAACATGCCATTCTGGTCAACAAATTTCGGTGAAGATACCACTTTAAAAGATCCCAAGAGACAATTTAGGTTTTATGTGGAGTTTCAGGGCATTGCAGCCCCCATTGGTGGCGCCACTTTGTGGTATGCCAAGACAGCGGCAAAGCCTAGCTTTCAGGTGGCCTCTACCGAACACAATTATTTAAATCATGTGTTTAAGTATCCGGGAAAAGTAACATGGCAAGATATAGGTATAACTTTGGTTGATCCAGTTGATCCCGACATGTCAGCTACGCTATCTGATATTCTTGTTCAATCGGGTTATTCTCCCCCCACTGATCCTACGAGCGATCAAATGGGTACTATTTCTAAAGCGAAAGCGGCGGGGGCCCTCGGAACAGTTATAATTACACAAATCGATTCAAATGGTGCAGAATTAGAAAAATGGACACTTTGGAACTCTTTCATAACGGAAGTTAAGTATGGTGACCTGGCTTATGGTACAGATGATTTGACAGAGCTTTCTCTCACTCTTGCATACGATTGGGCCCGAGTCCAGACATTTGCCAATGGTTCCGTCGCAGTGGCGGGGAACGGCGCCACAGACTTCTTCAATGTCTAAATAAATTTAAAAGAGGTGTATATTGTCACGAAATAAAGAACGCGTCGGTGGCGTTCAACAACACGATACAAGCCCCCCTCCACCCGCAATGCACTCTGAAAGTGGTGGTGGTTTTGCTTTTGTCGTTCCCACCGAGTTTGTAGAATTGCCTTCTGAAGGTAAGTTTTACCCCGTTGGTCATCCGTTGCATGGCCAGGATAGTATAGAAATTCGTCAAATGACCGCAAAAGAAGAAGATATGCTCACATCGAGAACGCTTCTTAAAAAAGGTGTAGCCCTCGATAGGGTGGTCGAAAACCTAATTGTGAACAAGAGCATCGATCCTACATCATTGCTTATTGGCGATAAAAATGCTATTATTGTTGCGCTTCGCGTATCTGGTTATGGCAATCAGTATGATACTAATGTAACATGTCCAATGTGCGGAGAAAGCCAAGACTATTCTTTTGACTTGAACACTGCGGTCATTTATAAAGGCGATGAAGTTTCTAACACTGTCGAAGTAGTAGATAATTCAGACGGTACATTTAATACCACCCTTCCCAAGACACAAGTGGCAGTCACATTTCGATTACTTACTGCTAAAGATGAAAAACATTTATTAGATGGAATAGAAGCAGATCGGAAGCAAAAGATACACGAAAGAAGCATAACGCGCCAGATTGTGCATATTGCGACTGCCGTTAATGGCGATTCTTCTGCGGAAGCTATCAACTATTTGGTGGAGAATATTCCCTCTACTGATTCTCGA
>Ga0098047_10001305_pt1 | contig 10234 bp, 20 predicted proteins | sample 12_taG_FD_92585 | JGI IMG/M metagenome (GOLD analysis project Ga0098047, IMG submission 92585) | Marine viral communities from the Subarctic Pacific Ocean - 12_ETSP_OMZ_AT15267 metaG | ecosystem: Environmental > Aquatic > Marine > Oceanic | place: Subarctic Pacific Ocean | collected 2015-01-16 | reverse complement strand
TAGGTATAATCATAGGATTTGTATTCTTAGTCGTGAAATGTAACGAAGAAGAATCAAAAGATTTGACAAGAGTCAATGATCATACCGAAACCATTGTAATAGACGGTTGTGAATATGAAGTCTATAAAAACATCGTTGGCTATAAAGGGTTCTTCGGAATGGCTCACAAAGGTCAATGTAAAAAATGTATAACTTTGTTAAATCAAAGGGACTAAAATGGACATTGAGAATGCAATCACAGAACTAAAGGAAGCTAAAGATATAATCGATCAATTGCCAGTATTTGGCGATGGATCACCAGCTATACCTTTTATCAGCGAAGTATGGCATTGTAATCCATGCGGTTATATACGAAGTCTGAAATGGATAGATGCTGAAAGAGTTGCAGACGGAGTAGATGAAACTAATGTGCCTTATGTTTATAAGGATAGAGGGTATAAAGAGACTGATGGATATATAAGTATAGAGTCTTGTTATCCCAGTTTTGAGACCTGTCGATATGCTGATCGTCAACGAAAAGCCAATATGGGCGATATTTAATTTCTAAATAAAATAAATTAGTTGTTGAATGTGACTGAAAGTATGGTATAATCCGTTCATGGAAAAATACGGAATAAACAAAGAACGTAAAGACCAATGGATAAAACCTGTAAGTATTTACGAAGAATGGGAAAAGAAATTTAAGAAAAATGAAGGATAACTAAAATCATCGTCGTAAATAGACGATATAGAAGGTAGAGAATATTATGAAAACGAATTTTAGACAGCAAGAAAATAACAATACATGGCATACGGCAAATGAAGCCGTAGTCGGAGATATTGGTATGTAAGTAGGTTGCTGTCAGAAATAGGACGAAAAAGACAACAACCTAAGAAAAAGGTTGTTTTTTTTATGCCGCAAAGTTAAAACTGAATACATGGTGTCTGTAGTTCAATTGGTTAGAATTTCTGATTGTGAGTCAGAGGACACGGATTCGAATTCCGTCAGATACCCGTTAAAATGTCAAGCGATAGGTTTGACAATATGATTTTTTAAAATTAAATATTCTAATTTGTTAGTTGTCTAATAATCTTGCTAACAGAGGCAAATGCTTCTTTTACTTTTGCTTTCGTTGAAACAAGATCAGGGATTACTATTAAATTTATCTTTTTTTGTTGTGCTAATATCTGTTTTTTTGCATCTAACTCTTGGACTCTATCTAGTTTAGCTTGTCCATAAATAGGTTTAAAATGAACTATGCCGTTCCATTCGATACCTAGTTTAAGAGACGGAATAGCGATGTCTATTTCTAAACCATCTAATAACTTTTTGTCATTTGGGATAAACTTTAGGTTAGTAAATTCTTTTTCTAACATTTCAAATAACATTATTTCTACTTTAGATCGTCTAGATTTGCGTTTAAGAGTATTATTATAAGATGCAGCACAAGAGGAATTGCAAAATATGTTTTTGGTTTTGTTTTTTTTAGTTTCTTTAAACCTTCTGCTTACTATCTTGCCACAGTTTGTACATGGTTTTTTAAAGTATAGAGTTTTATCATAATCTATTTTACATTGTTGGGAGCAATATTTTGAGTTAAAATCTATTCTTGTGATAAAATCTTTGTTACATTGTTTACAAGTGAATTTTTTACCTTTTCTTCTGCCGTGTCCTGGCTCGTTGAAAAATATAATTTCTTCGTTGGTATGTTTTGATGTTCCATAGTGAGATGGTAAGAATTTTTTACTGTCTGGACAAGTGCTGGTAAGACTTTGTGCTGATATCTTACATGCCTTAGAACAAAAATGAACACCGTGTTTGGAGTTATTCAGTTTTGATTTTGTTCTTTCAAAAACTCTACTACAAGTAGAACATGTAAGTTTTATTTGTTTTTGTTTAGATTTTGATGAGCAGTTAACAGAACAATATTTTTGTTTGCCGTTTAATCTTCTTATTGTTTTTACTCCACAATATTCGCAAACATGATATTCGCCTTTACGTTTAACTCCGCATTCGATAAAATAGATGTCTTTCATAATATCTCCTTTAATACTATATTATTAAATTATTGGGTTAGTCCTTCTTTAAACTTGATTATTTTTTTATTATTTATTGTTTAAGGTTTAAATCAACATGACTCCAAATTAGAATATTGACAAACCGGCATGGTGTAACAGTAGCATTGCGGTCTCCAAAACCGTTGGCGCGGGTGCAAATCCTGCTGCCGGTGTTCTTTAAAACGATAGAAAGGCTCCAGAATGGACGAAAATACAGGAAATATAACATTGTCCGATAGAGACAGAGATATCTTCTTAGAAGAGCTAGAAACGCCTTCTGAGCCTAATGAGAAACTTAAAAACGCAGCAAAAAGACATAAAGAAATGATAATTGAATAAAATTCGGGCGACGAGGAAGAAAGTTAATCCGCCTGTCCTACACACAGGAAATACTGGGAGCGTTACCCAGGTTGCCCATTAACTAAACAGGCGGTTCGTCTAGCGGCTAAGGCACATGCTCGACACGCATGATATCGAGAGTTCGAATCTCTCATCGCCTATTAAAACAAAAAAGGAAAATGATTAAAATGAAAATGAAGCAAAGAATATACGAAGATGAAAACGGTAGATGTCTAGTAGCAGTGAAAGGGCAAACTTGCTCCGCTCCAAAAACAAGAGAATTTAAAGACTTTACGAAAAGAGTAGCTGAATTAGCTCACGGAATTAAATCTGATAGTTGGGATGATGTTAAAAAAGTCTTCCCAGAACTAGAACAAGAAAGACAGTTAGTAGAAAAAGTGGTTGACGAAAATGTTAAAGTAGATTATATTGAATTAATACTTGTTTAAAGGATGAAACGATGGACATAGATATAGATGAATTAACAAGATCATTGCTTAGACTCGTACTTGTACAGTCAGAATATAATAAGGCTTTCGAAGAGTATGAAGGATACTCGTGGGATTGGGCTGGCGGACACATAATTGAAGAATTAAGTGACGCCAAAAAAGACTTCAAAAAGTTGATGGACGGATATATCGATCAACGAGTAGAAGCTAAAATACGAGAATATGATCTTAACGAATATCAAAACTAAATAAGCTTTCTGTAGATGGCGAAGGTCATCTTAAAGAAGGGGTGTGTTTTCTTGGGGAGTAGGATAGTCATGCAGTCCTGCTCCCCGAGGGAAATGGAAATGATTGAACGATAGGTTTAATTACGTTATTTTAAAAATTTAATATTAATTTGTTAGTTGTTTGATGCTGCTTTATATTTTTCATAGCATGACATAGAACAAAATTTATTGTTGCAGTTTGCTTTTTTCGTTGTTTATCTCTCCAGATTAATCGAGAAAAACTTTTGTTACAGTGCTTACAAGTTAATGTTAAAGATTTTGTTTTCATAATAATACGATAAAAACACCGTTACTCCTTTTTAAAAATTTCGAGTCTCTGTGTTGGCGTAAAAATAAGTTCCCCGTATCATATAGTGGCTAGTATGAAGGATTGTCTATCCTTTCACACCGGTTCGAGTCCGGTTGCGGGGGTTAGCGTAAGTTTAATAGATAGTTTAATGGTAGAACGTCCGGGCTATAACCGGGAGATGAGAGTTCAAATCTCTCAATATTAAGCTTTATTTTGACGGTTTAGTTTAACATGGTAAAACACTCGCCATCCAAGGCGGGAGAAAAAGGTTCAAGCCCTTTTCTGTCAGTTTGAAAGGAAATAGTTATGAATAATTGGTTAGAAGTAATTGATAAAATAAAATATTTGAGAGAATATGATCTTTATGAATACGAAGACGAAAGACCATCAGAAAAATCAATAATGATATCTTTTAAATTAATACTAAAAATAAAAGATGGAACTATACCAATGAGAGTAGCTCCTTGCGGAGATAATGGATTAGCCTTCGAATGGAAATCAGGAAATATATTCGAAACAATATATGTTATAAATGATGAAGTAGAACATGTAATCTTTAAAAATTGTAAAGTCGTAGATAGATACAAAATAGAAATTTAATATAGATGCTCCCATAGTTTACGTTGGTTAGAATCCCTGATTTTCAGTCAGGAGGACTCGGATCGTCACCGAGTGGGAGTAGTTGAAAAGTAAATAAAGAAGCTCCTGTCGTCTAGTCAGGTTAGGATAAAAGACCTTCAATCTTTAGACCCCGGTTCGAATCCGGGTGGGAGCGTTCATTCCTCTATAGTATAATTGGTAATACGAACGATTGTTGATCGTTTTTTCTAGGTTCGAGTCCTAGTGGAGGAGTCCAGAGTAGCTCAGTTGGTATGTAGCGAACGGCTGTTAACCGTTAGGTCACTGGTTCGATCCCAGTCTCTGGAGTTAGTTGTGGCTCAGAAGCTCATTGGTAGAGCGTTCGCCTGTTAAGCGAATGGAAGGTTTTGGGTTCGATTCCCCCCCTGGGCCTGTTTTAAAACTGAATATTTGTACTCGTAGCGGAGAGGAATAGCAGCAGGGAACTTGAAAATGGTTTGTGGACATTAGTTATACTGTGTATAGGTTAGACACTATTAAACGTAAGGTTCGACTCCTTACCGAGTACATCATAATTGCTGTCATGCGAAGCGATCCTTGAGGCTCAAGAGTAGCGTAACCAACCGTTTCCCTCTCTCAATCGAAAGCGACGATGACAGCACCTGGGCTGGCATGTACCAAGGAAGGCGAGGATGCTTTGCAAGGATTTTCCTGCTAAATACTAGTTCTGAACGATAGGTTCAGTAATGTTCTTTAAAAATTAAATATTTACAGTGATAATGTTGAATACAAGATGCGGGGTCGAAGCTTATTAGGGAAAGTTATTTTAATAAAGGAATTGAGCTATTGATTTAGAACATAATAATATAAGGAGATATTATTATGGAAAAGTCAAAATTAGAAGCGATGATAAAAAAAGGTAAGAGTACATATGCTATAGCTAAAGAAATAGGTAAAGGACAAACGACAGTAAGATATTGGTTGAAAAAATATGGTTTATCAACAAGACTAAATAGATCTAATCCTTCATATTTGTGTAAATATTGCGGCGAAACTGAAAAAGATAAAATGGTTAATATGGGAAAAGGGAGACGTTGTAAGTGTAGGTGTAAAAAATGCCATAGTAAAAAAACGAATGAACGTCAAAGTCGTAACAGACTTTTTGCTGTAAAATATAAGAACGGTAAATGTATTAGATGTGGTTATAGTAAATGTATTCATGCTTTAGACTTTCATCACAGAGATCCATCAGAAAAAGATGCTGAATGGGGAACAATGAGAAATTGGAGCAAAGAACGGTTAATTAAAGAAATTGATAAATGCGACTTATTGTGTTGCAGATGTCATAGAGAGAAGCATGCTGGTTTGTGGTAAAAGCTAAATACGGGGCTGTGATGAAATTGGGATCATAATAGACCTGCAATCTATTTTTCAGGGTTCGAGTCCCTGCGGCTCCATTGGATTTATATTATGAAAAGTTTTAAAAAATTAGGTTTTAATACTTATAATGAATATTTAAAAAGTGATTTATGGATTGGCATTAGAAGTAAAGTACTTAAAAATGCAGGTTATAAGTGTAAAGTATGCGAACATAAAGCTACTGTAGTACATCATAAATGTTATTTTTTGCCTGTAATGGAAGGCAAAAGGATATCATCGTTAATTGCTTTATGTAGTTCTTGTCACAACAAAATAGAGTTTGATGATGAAGGAAATAAAATAAAAAAACTTCATAAAGTAAACAATAGATTGAATGTTTTGCTGGGAAAGGGTAAAACCGTTAAAAGAGCAAAGACGAGAAAAAAAGGTAAGAAGAGAAGAGAAAGTTTAATTAAAAAAATGTCTGAATATAAATCCACAAGATGAAAAACACTGGCTCGTACCTCAACGGCAGAGGGATCGGCTGATAACCGATTCATGAAAGTTCGATTCTTTCCGAGCCAATTACAGGAGTATAGTTTAAAGGTAGAACGCCAAGCCGATAACTTGTGTCTTATGGAGGTTCGACTCCTCCTCAACCTAGTAAATTTTAAAATAAAGAAGGAATTCGAACCATTAAAGTTAATGTATAGATAACTTTAATACAGGAGGTTCGAATGACATCTTATGATGATTTAGCTAATTGGCGAAACAGAGTAAAAAGGAAACTTATAGAGTATAAAGGTGGTAAGTGTGAAAAATGTGGTTATAATAAATGCGATAGAGCATTAGATTTCCATCATGATGATCCTAATAAAAAAGATTTTTCAGTAAGCTCTAATGGTTGGAGTTTTGAGAGAAGAAAAAAAGAAGTCGATAAATGTTCTTTGTTATGTTCTAATTGCCATAGAGAAGTTCACGACAAACTAGTTTTTGAAAGAAGAAAAGAAAGAGAAAAATTACAAAGAAAATTTTTAAAGAAGAAAATTTGTGTTCATTGTAAGAAGAAATTCAAACCCAGAAAAATAGAACAAAAATATTGTTCTATTAAATGTCGTTCTTTGTTTTCATATGGGATAGAAGGTGAACGACCAAATAAAGAACAATTAAAAAAAGAAATTGAAACTATGTCTTGGTGTGCGATAGGTAGAAAATATGGTGTTTCGGATAACGCTGTTAGAAAGTGGGCTAAGAAACACAAACTTATAAAATAATTAGGTATTCCTAGTCATGAAAAACGAGGATGAAAAATGGATAAATTACAGAGAGATATTGATATTATTGTCGCATGTAGAAGTAGTGAAATGCACAATGCTTTTGTTATGATGCGAAGGTATAAGATATCTATGGAAGAGATGGCATCTATATGCAAAGATATAAAAAAAGATAAAGTATATTACGAAAAAGTATCTGCTCAGGCAGACATACGACTGTCGAAATTAAAAGAAAGTTCTGCCCTTTTAACGGAAATGTTTAAAAAACATAACTAAAAGTTTTATTTTTGCGAAATTTTAACAAAGGATGAAAATGGCAAAGAAAGAAACTGATAAAGAAAAAGTTCAAAGACGTACACAAGGCATCTTTAATAAGTTTGAATATGCCTCTGTCTTACGAGAAAAATTCAACACTATCGCCGTTAAATTGATACGCGAAGAAAGAGCTAGATGCACAAAGGAGCATAGAAATCATAGTGAACGTATGATTGAAGAACGGTATAAACTTGTAAAAGGAATACAAGAAGATCATAAAGAACAGATGAAAAAAATGAAAAAGAAGTATGAAAAGAAAATACACGATATGGAATGGATAGATTATTAAGATTAAAGACATAACGGACGCTAAAAAGAATGGAGTCAAATGGTTAATGGCTTCTGGCGTTAAAGATGAAGAGGCTTTAAAACTTGCAGATAAGTTTGTGAAAAAGGCTAAAGAGGTTAAAAATGACTATCAAAAATTTGATTAAAAATAGAACTGTATTGTTTGAGTATTACCGAGAAGAAAAACTGTGGTACATAGTTGAAGGGACTAAATTTATTTTCCCTGTACCTATCTCTGATATTGGCATGGCTACGTTCAAACGGACAGATAAAGCTATAATGTTCATGAGATATATTAGAAAGCATTATGAACTGTTGGACGAAAGAACAATAGAACAATTAGTAGGATAAGTTTATGAAGAAAGTTGAAAATGGGTGTTAGAGCTTGTGACAAAAATGGTTGTACAAACGTAATGTGCGATAGATCTTCGAAGCTTGGTTACATTTGTAATGAATGCTTTGAAAAGCTTGTTAAAGACTTTTCTACTGATTATAATGGATGTGATTCTTATGAGTTTTGGGATGATATTTTCCCTGAGATAGATAGAGATTATGGTCATCCTAGTAATTGGGATTAAAAATATGGTACGGTAACTCAGTCTGGTAGAGTGCGACATTGAAAATGTTGTGGTCGGCAGTTCAAATCTGCCCCGTACCACTTTAAAAATACGGGACGGTAACTCAGCGTAGGTAGAGTGCTTGGCTGAAAACTAAGTGGTCATCGGTTCGACCCCGATTCGTCCCATTGAAAATATTGGCTGATAGAGTCGATAATATGGTAGATGATTATAAGTGAATAGGGTGTAGTTCATCAAAGTAATTTTGATGAACAGTACGTTGAAAAAAGTAATCACAAGCTAGTTTACAAAGACTAGCTTGTTTATAGACCTGTGTTGTAATGGTAGCATTGAAAACTTTGAATTTTCCGGTCCAAGTTCGAATCTTGGCAGGTCTGTTTTTAAGGAAGGAGAAGATATGAATATGTTTCGAAGAATAAATAGCAATTCATTATCTCGATGTTTTAGTCGAGGTTACTATGAATTTGTTGAAGCTAAGAAGATATATTGTGGTTCAACTTGTTGGAGTAGGCATGGAAGATGTTTTTCAGAGTCTATAGATTCTGCTTGCTCTTATATTGGACGTAATTTGCGTAGTTATTCTCCATGCTCTTCAAGGTTTGCAAGAGAGATTAGATTCAATTGGATTGCAAGTCAAGATTTTGCTAGATCGTTTGCGAGAGACGGAACAATATATACCTTACCAGCTTAAACAATTTTAACACGCTACCGTAACTCAATTGGAAGAGTGCCATTCCTGTAAAATGGACGTTGTGGGTTCGACTCCCTCCGGTAGCCCTTTTTTTTTGTGGCGAAATTTTATAATACAATATAGATTATGAAAATGATATTAAGGGCAAATTGTAACTTTGTTCGCAAATCTAAATGTAGTGACAGTTTGTTTAAATTCCTTATAGGGGATTTATGTATTCCGTTTAAGGAACATTCTCTATATTCAATAGATTGGCAATCGGGAATATATTTTTCTTCTGCTTTTTCTGCTGGATTAAGATGCTCTGTTCTTGGTCGTAGACAAGTATAATTGGCTAGTGTTTGTGTTTAAAATTTCGCATATAATAAAAATATGAAAATGATAATGAGAACAAATATAATTCCGCAATCAGATTTACATAAATGTAGTTATGCTTCTTTGAATAGGTTTGCTAGATCGCAAACGAGTGAGCGATCTGGTTATTGGTCTTGTGCTAGTGAGAAGTTGTTCTCTTTCATGGACAAATCATAGAAATTTTAGCGTTAATGAGAGATGGAGATGACGATTTGTGATTTAATTTTATGATATAATAGAGGAAGTTGTAGTCTTATTTTTTAATTATAATTTGGAGAGTTAATGGACAAACAAGAAAAATTGGTGGGTATATATAATATCCTTTTTCCTCGTAGAACAGTAATCGGTAGCGCAGAGATGTTCTTCAAGAGCATAGGCGTATCCGATTTAACAAAAAAACAAAAGGAAGAGTTTGCTGCTATTAATGACAAGATGTATAACGCTCAGGTTGCTGAGTTCACAAAAAATTTAGATATACGTTTTACGGAGAATGAGGTTAGTCGTTTATTCTCTTTTTATAGTAGCGTAGTATTTGCTCAATGGAATACTTTCAATCATGGGTTTTTCCCTAAGCTCATGAATTTTCAATTCGAGGGTGGAGATGAGATCCAAAGCGAGTTTAATGATTTTATGCAATCTATTGTTGAAGAAAATGGTCCCGACGATGGAGAATCTGCTGGCGGTATGCCATTCTAAGAAAGGATTAAGATGAAAGAATTACTCAAATGTTTAGGACTAGGGGTTTTGGCTCTATTGGCATTTTTTCTTGCATGTGGTATTTTTGGTGCGATTTTGATGGGCATCATATATTTCTTTGGCATATATGGTCTTGCTGTACTTGCAGGAATCCTTATTTTTATTATGGTCTGTAACGGAATCTACATTTGTCGTAATGGACATGATTTCCCGATTTTTAAATAAGTTACAATAGAGTTGAAAGGGAAGAATGATGAAAGAAGTATTTAAATGTGCAGTATTCGCATTGTTGTTTTTAATTGTTATTGCTGCTATCTTTGGATCTTTAGGTTTAATTGTTTGGGGCATATTAAGTTGGCTTGGACCAATTGGGCTTGTTTATTTTCTTGGTGTTATTATATATATGTGGATATGTGTTACTATATACATTTTGAGAAATTGCGGTCCTGAAAAAATATTTTAAGAAAAAATGATTTTGTTGTTGAATGTGTCTCAGATTATGGTATACTGCTTACTCGGACGTAACGCTGTTTGAAAATAAAATATTGAAATACCCATCGTCATCGGGTATTTAAATCGGTTTGCTCCAGAAAATCGGGCGACTGACTTCCGTAAGGGAGATAGATGAAAGCTTAGTGTCAACTGATAGGTTCATCCCTTGATGTTGATACGATGAAAGCGGATAGCAAACAGTGTAGC
>Ga0098047_10001304_pt1 | contig 10234 bp, 8 predicted proteins | sample 12_taG_FD_92585 | JGI IMG/M metagenome (GOLD analysis project Ga0098047, IMG submission 92585) | Marine viral communities from the Subarctic Pacific Ocean - 12_ETSP_OMZ_AT15267 metaG | ecosystem: Environmental > Aquatic > Marine > Oceanic | place: Subarctic Pacific Ocean | collected 2015-01-16 | reverse complement strand
TGACCTTTCTTGTGGACGATTTTCTTAAAGTAGTCTGCTTTCTTCCCACAGTTTTGTGACATCATCTTGAAGATCTTTTGATCTAGGCGGTCGGCTTCTGCAGCGTCAGCTTTAAGCTCTTCCACTTTTCCGAACCCACCGCTGCTAACATCATGGATCATGACTGTCGCATCTGGTGCCATGTATCGATGGCCGTCTTCTCCAAAAGTGAAGAGAATAGCACCGCATGACATAGCTTTGCCCTCCACAATGGTAGCAACAGGGAGATCTGCACACTTGATGTCTGAGATCATTGACATCAAAGAATAGACTTGACCTCCGTAAGAGTCAATCACGATAGGAATGATGTTTTGCCCAGAGTTATGAGCAGATGCCATATCCTGTGTGAACTTCTTTGCTGCATCCTCAGTGAACTTGTTAACCCTGACTACGATGGGGTTGTGTACTAACTTTACTTCGCTAATGCGACCGTCAATTTTGACCTGTTTCTTCAATTTTACCTCTTTTTATCTTATCCGCAGACACCGTGACCGCAGCTTAGGCAAGTGACACATCCCTCTTGATAGATCAGTGTACCTTCGGCGCTGCATGTCTCACACACCTTACTGGAAGCCTTCGTTCCATCCTCGATATAGTTCTTGAGAACTCGCGCAATGACACGGGAGAAACAGAACATATCTGCCTCCCTATCTTTCTGAAGCTGCTCGACCATGAATGAGACTGGCGCGCCGTGGCGAAGTGCCAAAGAAATGGTCCGAGTGAATGCTGAGTAATTGGGGTTGTCAAATACTTCCACCACATCTTTGATGCAGAACTCATCTCCTTCATGTCCAAACCGAAGGTCGTAAATTGAGTTCTTTGTCTTTCGTGGCCTCTTAGTAAGCGTGCCTCTTTTGTAGTAGCGAGGAATCTCAATCTTGTTGGCCATTCCGCCAAAGATCTCGTAAGGCTTGCCATCCATTAGACCCATAATGATGGTCCATTTTTCACCTCGGATGGAAGCATGGTGAATGTCGCATTCTAAAACTTCAGATCTCTTTGGGGCCGGGGTCTCATAAAAGCCGTCTTGGTTCTTTGCAGCTGCGTCATCAGAAACCAGCACTCCTGCACGAGAACCATCTCGATAAACGGTCACACCTTTTAGGCCTTGCTTCCAGCCTCGCCAGTAAACCTTCTTGACATCGTCAATAGAGGCATCCTTGGGGAGATTGATCGTCTTGCTGATTGCATGGCACACCCATCGTTGTGCTGCTGCCTGGATATCTACTGCAGACTCCCATACAATCTCATTAGCAGTTGAGCCTGCGTAAGGACTGTCTTTGATCTCAGTTCTGTCGGCGGTGGTCATCCACTTCTTGAAGTTGTGGTGATAAACATCAAACTCCTGCCACTTATCGCCGAGGTCATCAATGAAATCAACTTGGGCTTCAGGATCATTGGGATTGATCTTCTTGCGCCTCGTGTACTTGAGCATGAAAGCAGGTTCAATTCCAGAGGTGGTCTGCGTTAACGTGGAGACACTTCCGCACGGGGCCGTTGTGGTTAAGGCAATATTACGCCTACCGTGCTTTCTGTGCAAATGTCGTAACTGTGGATAGGCTTTAAAGAGGCGCTCCATAAAGGGGTGCCCCTCCTCTTGCTTGTAGTTATAAACCGGAAAGGCTCCGCGTTCCGCAGCGAGATGACATGAGCTCTTGAAGGCACCCACTGCAAGCGTCCGATAGATGTCCTCTGTCTCTTGAATGCTGTTAGGAGATCCGTATTGGAGATTTAGCATCGCTAGAGTGTCACCTAATCCTGTCACGCCAAGGCCGGTTCGTCGGCCGTCAAGCGCCGCCTTGCGGATCTTCTGCCAAAGCTCAAGCTCAACTCGCTTAGTGTCCTTTGACTCAGGATCCTTCTTAATCTTCTTGATGATGCGATCGACACACTCAATCTCAAGATCGATCAAGTCGTCCATCAACCTTTGAGCCTTCTGCGCGTGAGAGCTGAATAGTTCATAATCGAATCGTGCATTATCCTCGAAAGGATTTTCAACAAAAGAGGTCAGGTTGAGGAGCAGCAGACGGCAGCTATCGTAAGCAGATAGTGTAATCTCACTGCACGGATTGGTGCTGATGGTGTGAAAACCCTGGTCCTTGTAGATCTGCGCGGGTGTGTAATTAAGAACGTTGTCCCAAAAGAGAAGGCCGGGTTCAGCTGCTCCGTGAGCTGACTCAATTATCTGGTCCCAGATATCGGATGCAGAAGCCTGCTGGGTTACGACCCTTTCCTCTTCGGGCTCAACTGGGAAGCGTAACTCGTAGTCAGTATCATTCTCGACAGCCTTCATGAACTCGTCAGTTAGTCGGATCGAGATGTTAGCACCGGTGACCTTTGATAGATCACGCTTAATGTTGATGAATGTCTCAATGTCTGGGTGGTGAATTGAGATGGTGAGCATCAGAGCTCCTCGTCGGCCGCCCTGTGCTACCTCCCGACAGGAGTTGGAGAATCGCTCCATGAAGACGCCGATGCCGTCAGTCGTCTTGGCAGCATTGGAGGTTCGCAACCCTCTTGGTCGGATGGAGGAGATATCAAATCCAACACCTCCTCGACGCTTCATGATCTGCACTTGCTCCTGATCTGCTTTTAGGATACCCCCGTAAGAATCCTGCGGGTTATCTACAACAAAACAGTTGGACAGAGATTGAATCTGGTGTGGGTTACCAATACCTGACATGGGTGATCCCTGCGGTACAACGTATTTAAAATCCTTGAGAAGGTCGTAGATCTCACGCTCAGGCATGGCATTGTCATACTTGCCTTCAATGCGAGCGAACTCGCGAGCTAGCCGCCTGTGCATCTGGTCAGGATTTGTCTCGAGAAAGTTTCCCTGGTCGTCTTGCAAAGCATACTTCGTGGCGAACACAGAAGCTGCTAGCTCATCTCCCTTGAAATACTCTAAGCTCTCCGAGAAAACGTCATCATAGGTTGCCATCTTCTACGACTTACCTTCTTCCTTTTCCTTATTATCTTTTACTTCAACTCTGCTTACTTGTTTCCACTTTTGTTGCAAAAGATGTTTCAAGTCGCCTTCATTCTTTTTCTTTGCGTCCATGAAGGTCATTTCTTCTGAATTTTCTAATATACTAAACCTGCTCATTGCCGTATTGAGCTTTACAGGAAATACGATTCCGTCACGTCCTGCGCGGTTCTTAGCGATATAGAGGCGCCCAAAGCCTTCAGCTTTTTCCGCGGGCTTACGAGATATGGAGATTACAACATCTGCAACTTGAGCTTTACCGTAAGATTCTGACATGTTTTCCAGGCCTACAATATCAGAGTTGGCTGAATCTCTGTTGGACTGGGATGCTGTCCAAATGGGCATGGCTTTTTCCATAGCCAGGTTGCGAAGATCTTCATAGACCTTCTTAAGCTCGTGCCTCATTGAGTCATACTGGCGGGATGACCTCATGATGTCGGCGTAATCGATGATCAGAACATGAGGAATAAATCCTTTTAAGCTTAGCTTTTCTATGTGGGATCGAAGTGTCTGGACCGTTGCAGTTCCTGTTGGATACTCCTTGATCATCAGCTTTCCAAGGTCTTCCCCTCTTTCCTTGTAGTATTCGATGACTTCGTCCTTGCGATCCTGAACTTCGTTGCTAGGGATCTGGCAAAGGTTGGAATCGTAACGAAGGCCCGTGCCTGTCTCAGTAAGCTCAAAGGTGTAATGTATTACGTTAAATCCTGCGCGCAAAGCTGCGCAACCGAGATTTACCAGCATGTGTGACTTTCCAACTCCTGTAGGTGCTGTAATGACACCGATCTCACCTTTTCCTAACCCACCATTGAGGATATCTTTCGCATCAATCTTGTCAATGCCCGTTGGAATAGGCGATCGACTAACTCGAACAAACCGAGCTTCCATATCCTCAAAGAAGTCGTGCCCAACGGAGGGCGTGGTACCAACTGACAGCGCATTTCTCATCAGATCCATCACCGAGTCGAACTTATCGACTTGAATGAGGTCAACTGCTTCTTCTAGTGCGCCACGGAAGGCCTGCTTACGACAGAAGTCGAGAGCCTTATCCTTGACGTATTCCAAGTCTCCCATGTTGGGATTGTGGCGGATACGCTGGAGATACTCAACGATCTGGTCGCGGAGGATTGTATCATTACCTGTCTTCAGGTCATCACGAATGATAGAGACAAGAAGAGGAAGGGTTGGGAAATCCTTGTATTTCTGGTGGTAAGTGAAGTATCGATCCGCCAGGAACCTAAGATACTTTAGGTCAAAGAACTGGGTGTTGATCACCTCAGCCATTTGTTCTGCCCACATGCTGTCTGTGAGGAGCCCTTGAACGATTTTTTCTTGGAAGTCTTTTCCATAAGACGCGAATGATATACCGGACTCTTGTGCCACGTAGAACCTCTTAATCTAGGTAAGTAAAGCTAAGGAAAAGCGATTCGACGTCAAAGTTTTGGATGCCTTCGGCAATCAGATCTCTCATCATCCCGATCTTATTCCCCTTTGGTTCAAATGTATCTACGATTTGTTCGATTTGATTCACTTGACCCGCCGCTAAATTTCGCGAATCTAAATATGTCAGGCGCCAGTTACGTTCCAAGATGTCAAAGTTGTCTGCTATCTCTCGGTAGATCTTAATTTTTCCCTCTGCGTGAGCAGACGCATACTCAAATATTTTTTTGATATCAGCTTCTTCGTCTTCTGCAAGGAAGGAAAATCTTTTAGACATTGTCTTGTAGCCAGCACCCTTGATCCCGGCGATGTTGTCAGAGCTATCACCGACTGCCGCTTTAGCGACGCAGTAGTTGCTAGCGCTTACGCCTAAAAGCTCAGGGATGTGATCGTGAGTTACAATCTCTTTGCGGCCTAGACGAAAGATCCTTGTATTGTCATTTAAGAGCTGGTAATAATCTTGATCTGAAGACACTATCACTTTGGGCAGATCACGTAGTTTGTACTTGCAGAGATAGCCAATGACATCGTCGCCCTCACAGTCACCTACATAGAGCTGACAGATTGGCATCTTTTTCATCATGCTAATCAAAGTAGCAATCTGGCTATTTCGATTCTGCTGAGTGTCGGGAATGTCCTGCTCGTAGAACTTGTTCATGCGCGCAGGCTTTTTACCCTTCTTATATTCCGGGTAGATGGCCCTTCTCCTAGAAGAACCTCCGCCTTCCCACACGACGTAGATCTGCCTAGGGCTAAAGCGATCGATGATGTTACGCATCGACTTTAAGAAACCGACCACACCCCCGACGTGATGACCGTGCTTGCTAATCGACGGATTGGCCGAATAGACACGCAGAAATAGGTTCATCGCGTCGAAGATGAGGACAGGTCTATCTTCCAGAGGAGCCAAAACCTTTACTACCTCGCTCAGATGTGCGCACAGTATCCGCTTCTATGAAGCATGTTTTGTTGCTCATAGTTTTTGCATGGACCTCATAGACGACAATCTGGGCAACTCTGTCACCCTTCTTGAACTCGTAAGGAGTATCTCCGCCGTTATAGAGCATCACACCCATCTCTCCCCGGTAAGTCGGGTCGATTATGCCACCCACCGGGAAAACACAGTGCTTGCTAGCTAATCCACTTCGACCCTCGATCTTGAGCAAGATCTGGCTGTGGATGTCGTTAGCAAAAGGATTCTCAGCTAGAATCAAACCCGTAGGTGCTACTGCAACTTTTCCAGGTTGAATGATGCCGTCTTCAACTGCCGCAAGGTCCCATCCCACATCACCAACTTTTTGGCGTGGGATTACTGCGTCTGGATGTGTCTTTTTTACTTTGATGTATAGGCTCAACTTAGATCATTCTCCGCCAAATCCATTGCAACTGCTCGAACTTCCTCGTAAGAGTCAGTATCAAAATCAGGATTACTCTGGAACTTCTTTACCAAGATGTGTTCCAGCATCAACTCAATATGTGGGCTATAGTCAGGGTTCTTAAGTAGATCTTCCATGCCACTCTTGGTGAACTTTTTCTCTACTAAGACTTCTCCGGTCTTTTCATCAGAGACCGCCAGCGTCTTCCAGGCACCTGAACCTTCAATTGAGTATGTCTTTCCATCTACAGTTACATCTTCAGAAGATCGCAGTAAATCGGTGACTTGCTCATGCTCTTTGACACCCACGCCGAAGTGGATCTCAAACTGACACGTCCTGAACGGTGGCGCTACCTTGTTCTTGATAGATTTTGCTGACACATTAATGCCGACAACATCACCGTCTTTGTTTTTGATAGGCGAGCCGGCGCCCAGCTTAATTCGTACAGACGAGTGAAAAGGAAGTGCCATACCACCCGGCGTAGTTGTAGGATCTCCATACATTACACCGATCTTCGTTCTCGTCTGGTTCAAAGCGATAAAGAGCGTGTTCGTGTTTCCAATGACTTGCGTAATCTTGCGCATACCCTTCGAGATGGCGCGAGCTTGCAGACCTATGGAGTCCTTATCATAGTCACCTACAAGCTCCGCTTTGGGGGAAGATGCAGCGACTGAATCCCACACAATGGTGATAGGAACCTTTTTATTTAAGCCCCTTGCCTTGGCGATTGTGGACTCAGCAACAGCAAATACTTCTTCAGTGCAGGCTGTTTCAATGAAGACGAAGCGCTTGGAGACATCGATGCCTAGCAGCCCTAGGTTTTCCACCGAAGTGCCGTTTTCTGTGTCGATATAAACCACAACACCGCCCATCGCCTGCGTATTGCGGGCGATTTGTAGGGCGATATGTGATTTACCGATCGAAGGAGGGCCGAAGATTTCTACGATCCTGCCACAAGGAAGTCCGCCTCCCTTACGATTAGCAACAATGTAATCCAGCTGTCGGATGCCTGTGGACACCCAAGCCTTCACGTGAGTTGGCGACTCATCAACGCTGAGATTGTAAGCAATTCTGCTTCCGTGATCTTTGTTCAGTGACTTGATGAGATCCGCTGTGAAGTCGTCAGAAACTTTTGACTTTCTTCCTGCGGGTTTCTTTGCCATCTCTTCTCCTAGTCGTCGCCGAGTAGATCAGCGAACGCGTCATCGAGCGAAGTGTATGACTTCGACTCAGTGGTGGTCTTGGTAGTGCTTTCAGTAGCGGGAGCACTTGTAGTCGTAGTCTTAGTGGAGGACCCTCCGGTCATGCCGTCATCATCTGCTGACGAAGATCCGTTGAGCCAATCATTGACCTTCTTCTCAATCTCTTCATAGGATTCGAGCTTGTAGATCTCGTCCAAGTTGGGAATATTGGAAGTCCACTCCTCGATCTTCTTGGCGTCGGAGTTAAGTTTGCTGACCTTACCTCGAGGCATCACAGATGTCTTGGCCCAGTTTTGTCCAGGAGGCTTAGACAGGGTAACCTTGATGTCACGACCTTCGAGTGGGTCAGTGATATCACCGTAGTCAGGATCAAGCATGATGTTGAGGATGTCCTGATACACCATCTTGCCGAACGACCACAACTGGACGCCCTTATCTTCTTCGCCGCGGACGACGACAGGCGCGTAGCCGCGCATCTTTGGATAGAGGCGCTTGCAGAGCTCAGCCGACTCGGGCGAGCCTTCATCACGAAGCTTGTTGATTAGCTCCTGAATGGGATCAGGCTTACCGAACTGCTTCGGTGCCAGAATGCCTCGGTTCTCACCTACATTGTAGTAGAACCAACGCTCTTTAAAGGGTTGCCCGTCGTTATCAGCAAAGGGCACAATCCGAATGGTATGCTCACCCTCTTCTGGGCGCCAAAAGGCAGAGCCTCGACGTCCGTTGCCAGAGAGTTGAGCAACCTTGCGACGAATCGCATCAAAATCAATAGCCATCTTTTTCTCCTTGTAGCTTGATGGTCAGGTGTATTCTAACCTAGCTTACAAGGATGTTCAATGTAGAATCTAACTTTTGCGTGATCTCTTACGCGGCTTTTTCATGGGCTTGACCTTAAGAGTGTCCTTGCCTACGACCTGCACCGGTGATCCGTTAATAGCGTGCATATAAGAAGCCCACGAAGGAGGCTGATCTGGGCCTCGATTTGACATGCCAAGAGGAAGAGAGAATCCTGCTACTGCAGCGGCGCCAGAGGCTTCATCTACTTCATCCTCGTCATCATCATCATCTTCTTTCATGAGTTCATAGGTTAGGGCTTTAATGCCTTTCTTATCGGCTTCCGAAATAATTGCCCTAACGAAGCTTCGAAGCAAATTTTCATTTACGCCCAAGCTTACTGCACCTTGCATTGTTTTAGCCGGGCCTGAATCTCTATATGACCTCGTTGTAGAAGTATAATAATTCCCGGCTTTGCCTACAGTTCCGTCGCGGTCCTTAAAGTCTTCCATGTCTTCCTCGGTGTAGCTATTTTGCATTAGCCTACTAGCAGTAACAGAAGGCGCAGAGCTTGGCTGGCCTGTTTGCCCAACCATAAAAGGTTTTGGGGGATACCCTAAAATGTACCTAGCATTTCCTGGTCGTGCTGATAAAGCTCCTCCGCCTGTCTGCCCAATACTGGAGGGTCGGTCCATTGACCGCTTGATATATTTGGGTTTCCACGGCTTAAGCTTTGGCATGTAGATAAGTATTGACTTAAAACGGAACTGGAATACTATCTTCTCGAGAACGTGCCTGAACTAATTTATTTGCTGAGGTGATTATGAGGGCCAGGGAAGGTTCGCGCATGGAGTAAAGGCGGGTGTCATCTGTCAGGCCGTCTGCAAGTAGAATAGCCATCCATTCATCATAGCTCACCTTGACACCAAACTTTTGGAGAAGGTATAAGCTTCGGTGAGTTGTTCGCATGTGGCGAAGCTTGTCGTTAAACTTATAGTTCTCACCTAAGTTTTCCTTGCGCCAATTATTATCCTGCGGGAGATAAAGGTCTTGTTCGTCATCTCCAACCTTGCCGATCAGGCAAAACAGAGAGCACAAGATCACTGACTCGTTGGGGACCTCGATGCCGCAGCCCTTGGCGATCTTGTAACTAGCCTCAAGGATCTTTAGCGAGTGATCGAGGAGACCGCCAGGAAAAGAGTTGAAATACTCATCGCGCTCCGAGGAAGGAGCCATGACAAGTCGCTCTCCAAGCTTGTCGATCAGAGAATTGAGCTTCTTAGATCTCTTCCCTGTCTTTCCAGTGAGAGCCTTGAACTTCTCAAAATCAGCTTGCATCTTCTCGATATCTAAATCCATTATAACTCCTCAATATCTAAATAAAAATTGCTTTCAAATCCCGTGATGTTCTTTAAGGGATCACACAACCTTTCTACTTCTTCTTTTTCTTCTGGGTTTACATCAATAAGGAGCGCATCATGAATAACAAAAATAGGCACGCTTTTCATTTTATTATCTTTCATCTTCTTGACAATGCGACGAAATCCTTCAAGAGCAACATCGACTGCAGTGCTTTGAACAAAGTTATTATAAAGGACATGACGTGGTGCGTCCTGACTTACTCGAATTGGTCGTCCATAGAAATTTGTTATGTAGCCAAGATCCTCAAGCTCTTGACTTAGCTTTTCACTTATAATTGATGCACCAAAGTAATCATCAAGTCTTCGGATTATAGTATCGAGCTCATAGCCTTTTCTATTTGTTATCTCTTTCATTCTAGCTTTTCCGCCGCCATAGAGAAGACAGATAGTTGCAAGCTTCGCGGTTTGACGAGAAACTGATGCAGAAAAAATCTCTTTATTGATAAGGCTGTAGATATCTTGGGGCGGGTTTTTGCCGATCAGCGAAAGGGCGATTCTTGGCTCAAGGCTTGTGAAATCAATTTGCTTTAAATAACCCTCGTGAAATCTTGATGCAAGTATTCCGCGAAGATTTTTCTTAACTGTTAAGATCTGCGGGCCTGATTTTATGGTTAGTCTTCCGGTCTTAGTTCCCGTCAAAGAATAGCATGCTTTTTGGCATTCTCCCAACCTGTTAGGGTGAAACGTTTGCAAGACTGACTTGTTGGAGATTGTTCCGCTTACTGCGGTCAAAAACTTAGCTTGCGACACATGAGCTATTGACAAGTTATCCAGAAGCTTTCTGTTAGGATTAAAATGTGAATCTAAGTATCCCATAAAATCTGACGTTAAAATCACCTGGAGATCATCCAGAACCCCCTGGAGATGCTTTACAAATTCGCTTTTAGGTAGAACTAAAGACCACGGAATGCGCTTCGTTTGTTTCGAGACCATTTGCATGGCTTTTTGATATTTTTCATCTGGGGAAAATTTGATCTTCTTGGGAAAGATTAAATG
>Ga0098047_10001300_pt1 | contig 10247 bp, 1 predicted proteins | sample 12_taG_FD_92585 | JGI IMG/M metagenome (GOLD analysis project Ga0098047, IMG submission 92585) | Marine viral communities from the Subarctic Pacific Ocean - 12_ETSP_OMZ_AT15267 metaG | ecosystem: Environmental > Aquatic > Marine > Oceanic | place: Subarctic Pacific Ocean | collected 2015-01-16 | reverse complement strand
TTCTCTTTCTTCTTCACTACCTTTAAAAGTTCCGTCTTCAATAGCTTGTTTGTCTTTTTCTAATAAAAGTAAAGCTTCTTTTCTTTGGTCATTATAAAACATATTGAGTTGCTGCACATCATTATTTTCTACAGCTTCTTTAAATGTGTTTATATCAAATACATCATCTTCTCTACCATGCTTGTTTTTTAATTCTAAATATTCTAAAGCTAATTTTGTTGTTTCTGCTTGTTCTTCTAATTCTGCTATTCTTTTATCATCTCCAGCAGCGGCTCTTATAGCACTTTCTTGAGTCTTAAGTTTCTGCTTTAAATCGTTTCTTAATTTTAGTTCTGAATCAGGAGTACTCCATACTGCTTTTGCGTCTTCTACTTGTAGGTTTGTAAGTCTATGTTCTTTCCCTTTTTCTGATATTTTTTCATATTCATTATAATATTCACCTTCTATTTCTTCCCACTCTTTGTTATAATCACTCTCATTCATGCCATCTTTAAGAGTAGTACCGTCTTCTTTATAATATTTATTTTTAAGTTCAAGAAATTTATCATCTCTTATTTTTTCAATCTTCTCTATTTCTGGGTCTACATATTTTGCTTCATTCTCGTCTTTTTCTTTTTCACTTCTTTTTTCTTTTTCTGCATTAGTTTCTCTTATACCTGTAATTTTATAGTTATCTTCTCTTTCTAATTCTTTAACTTCTTCTTCTACTTCTTGCGAATGTAATTCATCGTCTGTAAAATCTCCTTTACCAGCAGCTATATTAACATCTCTTTGTCTTTGTTCTTCTTTCTTTGATTCATGTAACTCATTAAGGTCCCATCCGTCATACTCGTTTTTAAGTTCTTCTAGTTCCTTATCTTGTAATGCGCTTTTTTCCTCTAAATTTAGTAAGTCATTATACCTTTTTGTGTCAAATTCTCTTTTTCTTCTTTCTTTATTTGTTTCAAATACTCCTGTCTCTTCTTTATTAACTTTTTTCTCTTCTTCCTCTTTAATTTGTATTTTATCCTTTATACCATCATATACGTCATCCCAATATCCCTCCACTGTATCATATTCTTCTAATGGAACTCCTTCATATTTTTCAGCTATATCTGGATTTTCAGCAAATATTTCGTCAATATGATTTTGATTTTCTTCTAGAAATTTTATATCTTCTCTATCTACGGTTTCAAAATCTACATTACTTTTAGCGTCAGATTCTAAGTTGTCTGGATTATTCTTATAGTGTTCCATCAATTCATCATCATTTTCTGCTGCTGCTTCATCTAGAATCTTTTGTTTTTCTATTTCTATTTTTTCTTTATATTGCATGTCAATTGCCTCTTCCACTTCCATTTCCTTGCCATCTTTTTCAGCATATATAAAAGAGTCTTCAAACCCCTCATATTTAAGTTCTTCTTCTATTTTTTTAGCGTCTTCATGCGAATCAGACTTATAGGCAATATACTTATAAAAAATTCCTTTATAATGAACTTTTTCAATTGTGTATCCCTTTTCTTCTAATTTATTTAATTTTTCTTGAGTTTCTTCGTTTACATTTTCTTTCCAAAAACCAATTTGTACTATATATTTAAATCCTTTTTTATCTGCGTCCACTACCTCTTCTGTATCGCTCTTCACTACTTCTTCTGTATCGCTCTCCACTACTTCTTCTGATGAAGGTGTAAATGTAGTAGCTGATGTTCTTATATCATCACCAGTCATATTAGTTTCACTTCCTTCTGTTGTGTTTATTATATCTTCAGCAAATTTAGGATTATCTTCAGCTGCTTTTCTAAATGTCTCTATGACTTTTTTATCTTCTGAAGAAGCTACCGACATAACTTTATCATAGTCCTTACCTTCTTTAAATGTATATGTGCCATCTTCATTCTTTACATATTCTCCTATTTCAAAAGTTTGTTCTCCTATAATTGGTATAGTTTTTTTACCAATTAATTTATTTCCTTCTAAATAAGCTATAGTTTTTCCTTCGCTATTTTTAATTTCAGCTTTTCCTTCTCCTACAGTTCCATCTATAGAATAATTATCTAAAATATCTTGTTCTTCTTCTGTTAGTGTAGATGTTTTTAATTTTTCTTCTTGATTTTCTAATTCTATAAGTAAGTCATCATCCTCAGTATCTTCTTCGGGGATATGAATTGATTCATTATCTATGTTAAAACTTTCATATTTATCAAGTTGTTTACCATACTTGTCTGCAATTTCATCTTCTTTTCTTTTTTTCTCTAATAGTCTTTCAGCGGCATCTTCAGATTTAAAATTTTCCATATGCTCTTGAATCTCTAAATCTTCTTGTATTTTTCTTTCTTTTTCTTTTTCAATTTTTTCTGAAGCAAAATTTGTTAAATCTTCAACAGAATTTTCATTTAAAAGTTTATTGTAGTTTTTTTCAACAACAACTTTAATATCTTCATTAGACATTCCATCTACAATATCACCATCGTCTACACCTTGTCTATACGCTATACTTCTTAAAGCTTTTTCTGTTTCTGATGTTGGAAGTTTCTCTTTGTATTCTCTTATAAAGATATCTTCACTTCCCTTATACTCCATGTTGTTATCTATAAATTCTTTTGCTTTATTAGCTTCTTCTTCACTATTAGCAATAATCACATCTTGAAATTTTCCTTTATTTATTCTTATTACAACTTTATATCCCTCCTCTTCTAATTTAAGTTTTTCAGCTGATGTTATATTACTTTCTCTAGTTCTATAAGTATCTAACACTACTTCATGAGCGCCTGTAGTTTTTTCTTTTTCTTTTTTATCTTTTTTTTCTCTATCTATCCACTCATCAATAATTAAGGTTCCTCCTTCATAACTTACAAATTTATTATTCCTTTCATCATAAGGGGTTATTACTGTCCCTCCTATTGCCTCAGATTCCTCTATATGATTGTATTGTCCATTATAATTTATAATGTCTCCATCTTTTAGTGTTCCATTATCATAATCTCTTTTTATGTCTTCAGAAGATTCATATTTAGGAGCAGCTTCTAACATTTCTGGTGTTGGATTTATTTGTCCAGTTGGCATGTTGTATGCACTTCGTTCTTCAGATACTGTTATATCTTTTTCAGTGGTTGTTCCGCTATAACCGCTTTCATTATATAATGCTGTTATTTCTCCTCCACCTTCTTTATTTAAATTATCTGTTGATATTATATTAGTAGGATGGTGCTTTCTAGCTTTATTTTCTGTTTCATATTCTTTAGTAGCAACATTTTCTTCATAAAAATCAGATGTGTTATAATCGTTTTCTACAAATGTCTTACTATCGGCTCCCCAATAATGAGCCTTTTTATATACCCCTTCCCCATTTGTAAATTTTTTTCTTGAAGAAAAATCTTCTCCATATTCACTAACTATTTCTGTTTCACCAAATCCAGCTTCAGAATTTCCGTCTCTTGTCTGAACTTCAAAATGAATATGACCTAAACCAATCTCATATTCATCAAGTATTAATATATTATGTTTTTTTGCCCATTCTGATGCTTTTTTAGTTAGTACCCAGTCTTTCATACTATCTTTCTTGAAAGTATCTGGGTTGTATTGTGTCCCAAATAAAAATGTCATTAACTTAGGATTAGCGTAATGTGAAATATCACAAGCAGAAGCATGACCATGAGGACTTCCTTCGCTATATGCGTCTTTTCCGTTACTCCATGTGTGCTCTCTATCACGATATAAACTATTTGTACTAATATCAATACCCTGTTCTAATAGGTCTTCCAGAGCGTAGTAAAGTTCACCTCTAACCTCTTCTGTAACTTTACCTCTTGTTGTAAGTTTACCTCGTTTTTTTGGGTCTCCGTTTGCCATTATGAATACATATTATTTGATTTCCATTTATTTATATTTTTCTGAGCTGCTAAAGCAATTTCTTTATCTGACATAGTAGATTTAAATTGTTCAGATGCATGGTCATATATTCCAGCTCCATGTCTCACTCTAAAAGATAAAGGACCTCCTCCTGCATATATTGTTCCTTCTTTATCTACAGGCATAGGATTGTTTTTATGTGTTTCTACTCCAGGGGTTATTCTACCTCCTCTCATAGCTTTTCTAATTGGAGCAGCAGCTTTAGAATAGTTTTTTTCTTTTAAACCTTGTTCTACCACATTTTGGTCATTTACAACTAATTCATTACCTGTAAATTCTGCTATAACATCATTTTTTAAATTTCCTCCTGTATTATATTTATATTTAGAATATTTCATTCCCTGAGAAGCGGCGTATCCTCCATACACTGTATTTCCTGTTTGTCTTCTTTGAGCAAGACTTTCTGCAGCGTGTTTACTTCTAGCGTCTGATATATATCCTTCATAACTTTGTCTTATATCTCTATTATATTCACCTTGTTTTCTTTTCATTTTTTTCTGTTTCCCACTTCTAAATAAATATCCAAGACCTGCTGCCGCAATTGGTAGCCATGGAGCTGCCGCTGATAAAGCTGGCATTGCAGTCATTACAGCTTGTGTTGATAAATAATCTCCTGCGCCCATTCCTAAAGCTTCTCCAGTACCATATGTATAAGGATTTTTATCGTTAGCTAAACTATAAGCTATAGAACCTAAAACACCAGCGGTTCCTGCGTTTAAATTAGAACCTGGTAAAGGTTTCATACCAGCCATCGATGTAGCGTATGGTGTAGGAGCAGCTGCAACTGGTGGAGCTGCAGCTACGTATCCTGCCTGACCCGCTGTTCCCACTGCTTCGGTAGCAGCTACTGCGGGAGTGCCCATTATATTTTGATATGCTCCAGTTCCTTTAATTCCTGCGTCTAAAGCAGTAAGAAGACCTCCTCTTGTTTTTATATCTCCAACCACTTTATCTTTAGGAATAGTACCAGCTAATTTGTCTGCTTCCGTATAAAATTCTTGACCTCCAAATATTTGTTTATTGCCAGTTAACTTACCAGCTTGAGATACATTTTGATAAGCTGAAATTCCTTTTTCAAGAGTTGTTGGTTTTTTATATACATCTTCTGGAATTATATCAGTTTTTGACAACGCTTCTTGTTGAGCTGATTTCAAAGCTTCTTTAGCATCAAATCCAGTATAACCTGCTGAAGAATATGGATTAACTGGATTATATGTTGTTGAAACTCTATTTCTATCTTTAAATTGTTGGAGTATGTCTAAATAATTTGGCATAATTAATGATATTAGTTAAAAGATTTGCGGTACTTAGCTAGTATTGCAAAGATATTAAATTTATTTGTACTTCTCGTACTGTATTTTATTTTTATATATGTCCCTCTTTGTCTTGGTCCCGCCGATGTAGTATTACGTAATGGGAATCTTAAAATTCCTTCTTGATATTTTACAGCTGTATCATTATCTATACTTATAATAGCGGAAGGTATAATTTCAGTTTCAAAACTAGATAATGAATTTGTTAAATTAACTTTATCAGGAGTCATAATTATTCTAGCGTTATCAAATACTTTTGATACAGACGGAATTTCGTTTATTACTTTTGTTATAGAACTCATAGCCACTTCTAATGCAGGATATTGTTCTTCAAAAAATACTGTTTTAAGACCATGTGTTTGTTTATCCCATTGCCATGTAGATAGCCAATTTCTATTATATCTAATTCCTGCAGGGTCACGATAAGCATTATCTATTGGAGTTACATCGTATTCTGTAGAAACAACATACCCTCCTATACCCATCCATTTAGAAGGAGTTACAGAATAATATGATGTAAATGCATTTATAGATTCACTATATACAATAGTTTTAGAATATGTATCAAATATTTTATATAAAAAGCCATACTTGTTAAGTCTTTCAGTAAATGTTCTATTTCCATAATTATCTGAATCTGGATTTTTATCCATAACAGAAGAATGTAATGTAATTAATAATTCATTATTACTATAATCAAAAACACTTGTTATACCACAAAATCTTAATGTATTGTCAGATATATAATTTCTATCTACTTTATATTTTGAACTTAAATCTCCTCGATTTTTAATCATATCATAGAAGAATTGTCTTTGTCCTAAATCATCTGATAATATTCTTAACTCATTTCCATTAAATTGTAATAATTTACCATATGTATTGTCTATATAATATAAAGCGTTTTCTGTTGCAACAACACTATCCATATGTCTTGTCCCATATTTAGTTGATATATATAAATGATTTTCTACAGTATCTCCTGTTCCTGTCATTAAAGATGTACCAATTTCATCCGCAATCATAGATATAGGGTTTACTAATAATTTAGATAAAGATGTTTCTTGTAAAACATAAAGCTCATTTTTAAATTTCATTAGTCTTGTAATTTCTCCATATTCACTTTCCATGCCATGAAAATTTGCAAATTTAAACACCCTAAATGAATCTGATGGTTCTCCTGATATTTTAGTTTCTGAATAAGCTATTTCATAAGGAAGATTTAAAGCTTTGCATGTAGATTCTTCATCTATCATTATAGCTGATTTCATATTATTTTCTTGAGAATAAACATCATTATATTCCCATTGATTTGTATCTGTCATTCCATCATCTAACGTTACATCTCCAACACGCATATCTCCTGCTGATAAATGAAATCCCATTCTCATATCTGTATTAACACTTGATTCTACAGGAAACATCTGAAATCTTGCCATAGACCTTTCTTCATAAGGAATTGATGTTTTCTGATGACTATATAATGTAATAAATGTATCTCCTCCAAACACACTAGATAAATGAGATTCTTTTGATACTCCTGATAAATCTTTTAAAATAGGGTGAAAATTACCACATGGTATATATCTTGTATTTTCTATAGCTCCCTTACTTGCTCCTCCATATGGATTTGAAGGTCTATATATTGTACATAAGAATTTAAAAGGAATATATGAACGACCACCAAGATGAGAATCATCAGAAGTATTTCTCTGATTTGCCAATGCTCCTTGAGAAATTGTAGGAAACCCTTTTGCCACTCCATTAGCAACTCCATGCCAATGTCTATTTTCTAATATTGCTGATAAATTTCTTGGGTTTAATAATCCTCTTCTACTTCCAGCCTTTCCTCCATCTCCATTAATTTGTAAAACAATAGTTCGTAATCCTTGTTGCATTGTAGAAATAGTATCATATGTTCTGTCCGAACCGTTAGTATCACTTTCTATCTGATGCGAGACTCCATCAGTTGGATTACCACTATTATGTTCACTTGACAAACATCCAAATAGAACACTATTTCCTCCGCTAAAATAAGTTGGAGTGCTATCTTGTTGTGCCTCTCTATACCCCCATTCTACATATCCTAATGTATTATTTGAAAAACCAGACATACTTCCAACATCAAACGCACGCACACCTGCTCTAAAAAACGAACCTGGCAATACTTCTCCTGGCCCTATTTCCGCAGCTTCTAGTATATCATGATAATATATATCATGATGTTTAGCTGGAAAATAGTTTGTGTCTCCATCAAATGGGTCTCCTACACCAGAATCTGTTTTCATTTCTTCATTCCATCCATTCGCATAAGCTTTACCTCCATCTACAGACATTCCTATTCCCCAATATGTATCGTATATATAATATTTAGCAAATAAAGCTCCATTATTGTCTAACCAATCACCTACTCTTCTATACTTACTATACTTTAAACAATGAGATATGTGACTTATACCAGTCGCTGGGCTATATCCCCATTTCTCTGCAAAGATTGTAGCGCCTTCTATATAGTCATCTAATGCAGAATCTAAAGGAGAAGAAGTATGTCCTGAATGATTATCATATCCTCTAGAAAAATTTTGTAGGCCAACTGTGTAATTTTTTCTTCTTTCGTCATATTGTAATTTCATTAAAGCATCCACTCTTATTTTATCTCCTGGTCTAAAATCATAAGAAGACAATCCAAACGCACTATCTGGACAATCAATCGTAAAAACACTTCCTTGAACTGGCAAGGAGATTCCTCCTTTTAACGGATGTTTATAGTCGATGTTACTACTCGGTACTCCATTTGCAAGATTTGAATTAGGTATTATTTCATAACTTCCAAAATAAGCACTATGTCTTTTTTGTACATTAAGACTTCCAGGCGTTCTTGCAGTTAAAGCATTAATGTACGGGTAACCAGACCCAACTGGAGTTGCTAACATAGCAGTTGTCTGGCCTACAGTAATCAAGTTATCCATTTTATCAGTACCTCCTGTGCACTGAGCTTCTTCATAATCTGGAAACCCTCTAATATTATTTATATAATGAGCACCCGAACGTAAAATCTGTCCATCAGTTAGTGTAGAGTCAAAGTAGGGAAATGCTAAATTTGAATTTTCAGCTAAACCAACATATCCATTTAAATAAGAATCATATGGTAAATGAGTAGTGTAGTTGGTAGAATCTACGATTATATTTGATATAACATCTGTACCTTGAGGATGGTCTTCATCCGTTATTTGCTTCCATTGAACATATCCTCTAGTAAGACTTGTAGAGCCATAAGCTATTGTTTGATTTAAAATACCTTGTTGAATTACACTTTTATCTGATTCTGTTCTTTCAGCTCTCACCACTCTAAATCCAGATATTTTTTCTCTTACATCACTTGGTATTCTAAATTCAAAATTTACATATAAATCCAATGAATAATGTTTGTCATTATGATTTTCGTTATCATATTTAAAAGGAAGTTGCTTTAGACGTGTAGAGGGGTCGTATATAGAAGGATTATCATTAATATATCTAGGACTACTCCACCCTAATCCTAAAGAGCCAGTATGCTCGCCTTCAGAATCAACATAAGCATCCCACACATTATACCCCGCTCCATTACTACTATTTCCCGAAACTACAGGATTTATATTACCAACACTAATACTAGCAATATAAGAATGTCTGTATGCCGAAGCGTTAACATATCTAGTTGATTCATAACCACTAAACCAAGCTACATCTAACGAGGGTACGGTATGACCATATATCATACTTATTCTATGGTCTTGAGATAAAGGATGTTGTTTAAATAATTTAGATATATGTAAGCTATCTGTTGATTTTTTAGGACTATAAGTACTGTCATCTGTTTTTAACATTCTAAGAGGGTCGTTCATTTCTGGCATTTCTATATCTCCTATCCATAAAACATTTCCAGGCCTTCCTTTTTTATCATAAACTTGTACTCCAAATCTATATATTTCACCTCTTCTATATCCTATAAAATTACCTATTCCTGGGTCTTTTGAACCTCCTACAGACATAGTTGCTGTATAATCTCCATCTGAATTTGTTGTAATATTACCAATAATACCATCATCTGAAATATTATCTGTTTGCATATCTTCAAATTTTGACGCCTTTATAAAAGGAGATGTACCCACATTACCGCGTATATCTATAACTTTTTCCTTTAATCCAAATGTTACTCTACATCCACCTAAATCATTAGCATCATAATCATAACTTTCCCCTCCTAATGTTAGTCCATCTGATAAATATCTATATTCATGACACTGTTTTTTCTCAACACCTACTCTTCCATAGTCTTTGCAGCTAGGATTTCCAGTTGATACACTTCTGTCTTGTCCTTTATATGTCCTCCATTTAGGAGTATAGTCATCCCATCTTAGTCCTAATGAAGGAGTTGATACGATTGTATTTCCATATGTAGGAGAGGCTAATACATTATCTATTTCATATTCTTTTATTGTAGGGTCGTCAGATGTAATAGTTCCTGTAATACCACTACCAGTATCATCTATAATATTATATCTCCTTACTTTAACATTCCATTCTTTTTCTGAAATTGAATTTTCTCTTGTTTTTAAATTACCTGCAAATAATATATTATCTTTTATAGATATATCTTTACATATATCCCAACTATTATCATCTATAAGTACAATATCTATACCATCTTGTAAATCTCCAGCCCAATTCGTATGATAAAAATCAATATAACCAACCGACGCAATATAGTGTTGAACGTCAACCAAAGAGACTCTTACAGCTCCATTTTTACTATCATGCAATATAGCGTATAATTCGATAGTGTCAAAATCTATATCTAAATCAACTATTTGTACTTGAAATCCATGTGAACTTACATCATTTATTGTATCTCCAGAAGAACTACCATAATAGGTGGAGGTGTCGCCAAATTTTTCTGTTGTATGATATAAATTACTAAAAGGACTCATCACTGTTTCTCCTCCGTTTGATGAAATGTATTTAAAACAATATTGTATTTGTCCTACTGGTAAACTCCCAGTTACT
>Ga0098047_10001299_pt1 | contig 10250 bp, 1 predicted proteins | sample 12_taG_FD_92585 | JGI IMG/M metagenome (GOLD analysis project Ga0098047, IMG submission 92585) | Marine viral communities from the Subarctic Pacific Ocean - 12_ETSP_OMZ_AT15267 metaG | ecosystem: Environmental > Aquatic > Marine > Oceanic | place: Subarctic Pacific Ocean | collected 2015-01-16 | reverse complement strand
ATTTACGAAGAACAGCTAGAGGATTTCTAAGATAATTATCATATGCTTGTTCTTTTCTATCTCTAGTTTCAGATGGTGATCTATTTAAATTATCTCTCATAGTTGAGAATATAGATTCTAATTGCTCTAAATGAGGAGATACTTCTGATTCAGTCCATTCTCTTTTTTTAGCATTTTCATTTAATAAATCTACTTCTTCAATTTTTTTCTCTAATGAAAGCATACTTTCCATTAAAAAGTGAGGAAAATAATCATCTGTTGTCATCTTTTCTTCAATAGCTTTAATTTGCTCATCAATATTTTCTCTATATTTTTTTATTCTTTTACCTAATGGAGTTAGTATTTGAGCATCTGTAACTTTAGAAGTATTAAGAAAAGCATTAGTAACAACATCTTTATGCTTGCTTAATCCAACTTTAAATACAGTACCCATTTGATTAAGTATAGATCTAGCTGCTTCACCTGCTTTAACTATATTAGGACTAAACCTTTCACCAGTAAGTTTATTTATAACCAATCCACCAATCTTCGGAGTTTCCATATATAAAACAAATTCTTGTAATATTTCACCACCTTTTGTTTCCATTAATTTAACTATTTGATTTCTTATAACATCAGCTCTAGCATCATATTTTTGAATATCTTTATTAGACTTTCTAGCTTTTGAAGCTAAACTAAATTGATCAGCTAATTGAGATTCTAATCTTCTTAAATCTTTTTCAGCTTTAATGCCCCTAAACATTTTAGTTTGGTCACCTCTTTGAATAGCTTCAAGTCTTAATAAATCACTAATTTCCCTATTTCTATGAGTAAAAGAAATATAACTCTTTCTTTCATAGTTAGTTATTTCATTAATTTTTTTATTAAATACATTAGTAACAGCATATTTACGCATTACTCCTCTTCTTACAAATCCATATCTCTCAAGAAAAGAAAGCTTTGGATTACTAAGTCTATTTGATTCTTTTTGTATCTCATTAGCAATTCTTCTAAAATCACCATCAGTAAAAGAAGAGTAAGCTTCTACAGGTTTATAAGTACTACGCCATACTATTTCATTAAACATCTGTCCACCTGGGCCATCTGATGTACCATATGACCTTTCAATAGCAAAGTTACCAGCCCTCCCTTTACCATCTATATCTACTATTGATTTACCATCAAATAAATCTCTCATATGATTTAATTTTTTATATTGTTCTATTTCATGATCCGTTACAGGACCACATGGAGTACCAATCATTAATTACACCTTTCTTTTGTATCTACAGCATCTCTATGAAATTTATCACTTGAATAGTATTCACCTAATGTTTCTGGTTTACCAACTCTATCATAATTAACCATCCTTCTAACATTACCATAAGTATCAAAAGTTTTATAAACCCTACCTCCATGTTTTTGCAACTCACCTCTAACACTTTGAAGAATACTAGGTATATACATATATCCATAAGTTCCATATGCTAGATCTAAAGCTGGGCTTCTAGATGGATATAATGATCCATTTTGATATAAATCACTTTTATACATCAATTCTTCCCTGCTATCTATAATTCTATCATTCCTAAGTCTATATGCTTTACCATATGCTTTAAATATACTGTCATAAATATCTTTATATTTTTCTCCAAAACTACTTAAATATCTTTCTACAGACATAAGCATCCTTTTATTTACTTTAAAAGAAGGTATTTCAATAGGTTCTGTTTTACTAAGCTTTACCATACTGCTAGTTTGTCTTGGCTTAAGAAGTATAGATGATATAGTAAATATAGCTTCATTTGTTAATTCACCTTCACCAGCAATATCTTTTCTTGTTTGTTCAAAAAATTCTTTTATTACTTTAGTCTCATGTTGAGCTGCTTCAGTCCAATTTCTTGATGCAAATGCAGATTTATTAGACATCTTAAATGCTTCAGACCGTATCTCATACATATCTTTACGAAGTTGACCAAGCCTATCATAAAATGAATCTATAGATCTATCAGTTATATTTTCTATATTAGCAGCTACAGCTTCACCAGTAACATCTAATAAAGCAAAAGCATCCTTAACCTCTCTCTCACTAAGCATCTCATGCCTAATAGGATTTTCCATTACTACATATTTACGACCTTTTCTAAGAAACTTCTTACCAGAGCTACCATAAGCACCTGGACTTAAAGTTCCATAAAAAGAATATTTTACTCTTCCATTGCGAACTGGCTGTACATAATATATATATTTAGTATTAGCATCGCTATTAAATACATTCATACCTGACTTAGATTTACTTAAATCATAATCTTTAAACTTAAAATGTTTATAAGCTTCTGTTCTATTACCTTTTTTAGCTGCATCTATAGACCCATCAACTAACTCTACTTCTTTATCTAATAAGAAATCTTTAACTTGCTCTATTGTTTTTAATTTAAACTGAGCCCTAACTAATGAATTAGTTTTATGCTTAGCTCCAGAATTAGAATCTATAAAATTTTTCAAACTATTAGATTCTTTATCAATAATATGATTTAATAGAGAATACTTTTGTATTTGAGCTCTTCCATATCCAGCAAGTTCTGTTTTAAATACATCTCCAAAATCTGCAAATGTATCTTCCATATCAAGAGATTCTCTAAATGATGCATCAAGTTCATTTTTAAGCATAAGAGACTCCAGTTTACTATGATCAGCTAAAAGAAAACTAGCTTCTATTCTATCTAGTACATTATAAGCTTGTTTAGAATCATTTGACATAGCTCTTTTAACCCATTTAGTTTTATCATTAAGATGAGTTCCAAACTTATCTAAGATTACTCCACCAACACCAACTTTATGTAATAGTTTTTTACCATCAGATTCAGTTTTAGCTAGATTTGCTGTAGTTTCCCTATCTACTTTAAATAGTTTTCTATTTTTAATTCTTGGAGTTATTTGTTTTTTGCTAAAGATTTTTGTTCTCATTTCTACTTCATTACTATGTGATTCTTTATCCATATCATAAAACAAATCTAACAATTCATCTACTAATCCTTTTTTCTTTTCATAATTAAGAACTTTGTAATCAAATAATAAATCATTAAATAATACAGTCCCAGGATCTCTTAAAAATTTATCTATTTTATTTCTTATACGCATCATTTGACTTAAATCTGGAGGTCTTCTACCAGCTTCATCTGTAACACCACTTAAAACCCTATTAGATGAATTAACAATGCTTAATGATTTAATAATAGCATCTTCTACAATAAGACCTTTTTCCGTCCCTCTTAATTCCTCAGGAAGCTTAAACATTCCTTCCCATCCTTTAGTATTGATACCTGCCTCACCATATTCATTTATACTATAATCAATCTGATTTTCCATCTTTTTACCAAACAATACAAACTTTAATACTTCTTCTCTAGTTCCAAGAGATGCAAAGTTATCTGTTTGAGTAGCATCTATTATACTTTGAAGTACATTTTTAAGTCGTTGTTTAACAGGAACAAATTCAGGGCTATTAATTTTCATCATAACATCTTTACCACCTACCTTAAAACCTATTCTCTCTAAAGAACCAATTCCAGGAGCAATATTCATAATAGATCCAAATATACTTTGAGCATTATGATAATTATTATAATGTTTTTCTAATGTATCCATATTTTCATTAACACCAACTGGTCCAACAACATCACCCATATTAAACATATCAAAATCTTTAGGAAAAGCTGGATATACTTTAGCATCAGGAGTCTTAGCTGTATTATCAGTTATAGATCTAGAAACTGCCCAAGGCAATTCATGGTAACTATCAGCCATATCTACATCGAAATCTCCTTGATGTTTCACAGATAAATCCATAGGATTAATACCAACAACATTACCTATCTCTCTTTCATAAAATCCTTCTACTTTATGAACAGCAACATCACCACCTATATTAGGAACCCTAAGACTCAATGAATGTAAATACATATTAATACCAGCAATCTTATTTTTACCATTGACCATATAACCTAATTTATTTCGTAATGGATCTCTGCTAATTTTCCTTATCTGATCATGAACATTTTTTAATGTAAACTGACCATTATTTCTAGTTATAACACCTCCAACTATATCAAGTGTATTTTTCAATCTATCATATAATACTTTATCTTTTAATTTTTCACCAGTAACAGGATGATTAACAAGCATTACACCATCTTTATCAAATCCTATTTGAATATCATATCTATCCTTCTTTGATCCTGGTGTTAAATCAGTATATTCAACTACAAATTTTAATTTCTTAATATCTTGTACTGCTATTTCACCATCATGATATGAAAGCTTCTTACCTCCATATACTATTTGTTTTTTCTGACCATTAATTTCTCCATATACAGGAATCTTACCTTCCAGATATGGTATTAAAACAGAATGAGAACCCCAAGGAGTTTTTGGTTTAGTTATCTCACCTAAAATTCTTCTTGTAATAATTCTTTGAACATCTGGTAATAATGCATCTGCCTGAACATCAGCACCTACACTAATAAGTCTTTCTATAGACCCTGAAGTACCATCTGAAAATATATCACCTTCTTCTCTAGCCATCCTTAATGTATTCATAAACTCAAAATTACGTTCTGTAGATTTTTGATTTAATACCTTATCATTTAGCATCCCTACAGCATTTGTTATTTTATCATAATAACCTACATGCTTGGTAAATTCACCATATCCAGCCTTATCTAAGAAGTTTAATACATTATAAGATACATTAGCCAAATGTCTATCTGTGGTTTTACCAAAAAATAAATCTTCAACTCTAAGATTAGATTTTATTCCATTTTTTAAAGATTCTTCTGATTTTGTAAATGCTTCTAAATAACTTTTATAATCTTTAGCTTGAATAGGTTTTCCTTGAACCATTAACTCAGTATGACCAGCTCCAAATCTTTTAGCAGCTGTTTCAGTAGTAAGAATATCTATTTTAGCATTTTTTAATATTTCAGCTATATTTCTATCATAAATAAAATTTGTTTTAAGCAATATATCATTAAGATTTGAATACCCAGTAGGCTTTATACCAGCTAGATCATCATGTATAGTTCTGCCTCTATGTAAATAACTAATATTAGCAGCATCAGTTCCAAGCCAAGATTGAGCATCAATACCACTTTTAAGTATACTTGCAAATGCTCCTTTATCACCTTTCTCTAACTCAGCTATCATAGTTTTTAGTCCACGATAATGGTCTGTTCCACTCGTAGCTTTTTTTAATCTCTGTTCAAGTTGATTTTTTGTTATATCATAAGCTGATAACCCACCCATTTTAGCATCTTCTTTAATACTTAAAATATTAAATCCATTTGGCTTATTATTATAATTTACAATAGATTGTTGCACTTCAGCCCAAGCATCTACACCATTCTTTGAGTTCCAAAAATATCCATGTTCTCTAACATGATCATTACCAATATCGCGTATTTTATTTAAAAATTCTTGACTTCCCCTTATTTGAGGTCCTGCAGTTTTCATATAATGGAAATATTTCAATAGCTTAACAGCTATCTTATTCATTTCTGATCTAGAAGCAGCAGCTTGTATAGTATCAATAAAGCCAGCTTCTGTAAGATGACTCCAATATTGAGCCTTTACAGCTTCTCTTAAATTTCCTTTAAGTGTAATCTGTTCAGAAGTTCTAAGATGACCATACATTTTTTCAAAATTAGTTCTACTCTGATCATCAGGTAGTTTGCCAAATATATCATCGTACCATCTATCAAATCCTTCTTTAAATTTCTTAGCAACTTCACCTTTAATATCACTTGTTTTTAAATAAAGTTGATCCCACTTACTTACTGTAAGTTTTACTCCAGTAAATCCTCTTTGATTAACATCTCCTTCTTTTACATTCTCAGGACTTTCAAACCATCCATTCTTTTTAGCTTCTGCTACTGGTATACTGGCAAAATCAGTATATGTTGTATTACCATAAACAGAATTTCTTCCTACTTTATATAAAGAAACACCTTGTTCTTCTAAAAGTTTATTAAAGAATACTGATTCAGCACCAGCTGCTTCAGTCTTACCTTCTATTATTAACTCTACTTGATTGCCACCAAGTTTACCATTCTCAGAAAAAGATATATGTTTTACAACATCTGTTCCATAAGACTGAGCTAATACACCAGGGAATCTCTCATTAAATGCAGCTTTTTGATTTTTAATTTTATTTAATAGTTTTGGACTTGGTGGACCATGATAATCAGGTCTATTCTTATTCTCTATAGCTTTATGAACTTCATCAAGTAATTCTCTAGCAGCTTTCTTAACACCGCTTTTAGCTTCTATAGCTAGAACAATGTTATCTTTTAAGTTTTGATAATTATCACCAGTTAATTTTTCATTATGTTCCCCATACTTATTCTCTATAGATTGATATGTTTCTTTAGGTGTTTTATCAAAATTAGATTCAAATACTTCTCTATTCCTTGCAACTTCTTGCCTTAATAACTCATATTGTTCTGGAGACATATTTCTTTCAAATGCAAAATGTCTAGTTCTAAATTCTTTAATATAGTTATCAATATTTGTTTTAGAATCAATTTCTCCTAGATTATACCACTCATATATTTCTTCTAATGATCTTTCTCTACCAACATCAATCTTTAAATCTTTTAGCTCTTTAGCTAATTTTCCAACAATTTCATCTTTCATTCTTGCTGAATTTCTTTGCCCCCACATTGTATTACCTGAACTAACCTGCATTTTTATAATTTGCTTTTGTAGTTCACCCAGTTTATTAGCTCTACTCATTATTATCTTATTACCATCAAGATAATTATTTTCACTAATAGAAAAATCTTTATCTTTTGAACCTTTTTGCCAGAGATTTACAGCATCTAAAAGTCTTTCAAAATATGCTGTTACAGCTTCATCTTTTTTCTTGATCTTCTTACCATCTTTTTTCACCCAATATTCTAATGATGAATCACTAATTAGATTTTTTATCTCTAATGATATTTCTGTTGTATCCGAAAATGATAATTTTTTTATTTCTTCTGTTTCAGTATCATATAGTTTATCAATAATAGCTTGAGATCTAGCTAAATAATCACCTTGTAAAGATGTTTTAGATAAAACACTTTCATATGACTTCATCACATCTCTAAAACTTTCTCTTGTCAATCCATGTGCTTCTCTTATAAACCCTTCAACATTTGATTGATTAGGACCACTAAGTTCCATATCTGTAACAAACTTAATATATTTACCATCTATTCTCGATAGAGCACCTCTTATTTTATCAAATTGAGAAAGTAATTCAACTCTTACTTTATCTGATGGTATCTGATCTTGTATATATTTTTCAACACCATTTCTATCCATCATTGTCCATTCATTTCCATCTTCAGATTTTTGAATAAGATTATGTTGTTTAGCAAGAAACAATATACCAGACTCTCTATTACCAAGCTTTACATCTTTAAATTCACGCTGTTGATGATAATTATTTAACCTATCTAAGAAGTTATCTTTAAATACTCTTGGATATCTATTCTTATACAACTCAACTAATGACAAAGCTTCATCATATCTAATAGGTGTTGTACTATGATTAGGGTCTCTATTACCTTCATGAGTAGCCCACATTTTAGCTATAGACTGCAAATCTTTTTCAAGATTAGTTAATTCATCTGCTTTTATTTCATTCCATCTTTCTTTCTTCATTCCTTCAGGCTTGGTTTCTGTATCAATTTTTATTTCACTATTTATCTTTCCTTCAGGAGGCAACTTATCACCTAATACAGATTTAGTAGACTTCCACATAGATTTCTTTTCATTACCATCGACAGGCTTTTCAAAACCTCTACCTCTAGCAATATCATAAATAGTAGTCAATGTTTTAAAACTCTGCCTAGTATCCATTAAATCAAGCCATGCATTTTCTGATGGATTTATATCAACATGAGTATCTTTACCAAAACTTCCATCTCTTAATTCTTGAACCATTAACTTTAATTGAGCTTCAACATTTGAGTTCATTTCTTGCAACTTAGGATCATTTTCAAGCTGTTCATATGTTTTGCCCATAAAAGGCTCATAATTGCCTATAGTTCCATTTGTTTTAAATCTATTGAGTATTTTCTGAAATTCTACTATATGCTGCATATTCTCTGATACAGAATTACCTTCTATATCTGCTATTCTAACATTCTGTTTATCAAAATTAAATTCAGATGCCTTACCTTCTCTTGATACTCCAAGTATCCTAGCTATTTCAACCAATCTATTTACTATTGTTTTAGCTCCATCTAATTGTAACTCATTTTGTACTTCTAAATAATAGTCATCAAAGTTTTCTTCTGTTAATTTCAATCCTTTTTCTTTGTCAATAACTACTTCTTCTAATCTTTTCTTCATCGCCTCAGCTTCACCTAGAGTTAATTGATGAAGTTCAATTTTATCTTCAGGTTTACCTTCTCTAACCATCTCATTAAACCTTCTAACATTAGCAAGGATCAGACCTTCTCGTAAAATATTGAATTGAGGATCATTTATATCAAAACCAGCCTCTTCAACTTCTTTACCTATATCTTTATCTCGTCTGTCTTTAATATCTTTTAAAACTTGTGGGTCATACATAATATCATATATTTGACCTATCTTTTCATTATGTAAAGAACCTGACTGAGCTCCTGCTAACATATTTCTAGCTGTAAAATATGAATTAGCAGCTTTTAAACCACTTGCATCTATACCAAAGTTTCTTAATAACTCTTTATTAGCCTCAAAATTTTCTAAATATGGAGATTGTTTTTCAAATATAGGCTTTCTCATTCTAGTAAAAAATGCACCAACTAACATATGAGCCCCTAATACTTCAGAATCGACATTCCTAATCATATTAGGATCTAACAATGTATGTGAATTAAAATAAGCAGCTCCAACCATCATTCTACCAACAGATCTACCTAAATCTTCACCAGCCTCTTTAGCAAACTCTCTCCACATACCATCTAAATTAGCAGTCTTTCTCATTGTTTCAAGTACATCTTTGGCAGTTTTATGGTCTAGTTTACCTCCTGAATTACGAAAAGCTTTCTCCCAAAAAGGAGCATTTTTCATAGCACTATTAGCTCCAACTATTTGAATTAATCCATTTAACTCTTCTTGCGAATACTTAGAATAATCAAACTTTTTATATTTACGCATATAATCTAATATTTGCTTACTTGTCCTAGCTATAGGTACTTTACCACCACCTGGAATCATTTCTACAAAAGGAAGAAGAGCTGAAAATGCTAAAGCATCATAAACACTTCCAACTGGATCAAACTCAGCTTCACCAGCTATTGTATGTATACCATTAGTAAGAAGATTATACATAGCAAAATTAGTAGTCAATTCACCAGCGTGTGTAATATACTTACTAACATTACCAGCTTCATCTAACCCAATCTTTCTATTCATTACTCTTTGAATCCAATTTCCAACAGTATTTATATGAAATCCTGGCTCTCCAAGTTTAACGGTAACAGCTTCAGCCAGCTCTTCTATAAGTCTAGGTGATGCATCTGGGAAAGCTTCTTTTAAATTAACACCTATATTAGACTTTAATACTGATTTAGTTTGTTTAATAGCTTCAGCTGATACTCCATAAGCAGCTATACCTCTTTTAACACCTTCATCAGAAGATTTAAATGTCCTACTTAATGCTCCTTTAAGAGCTGATTTATCTTTAAACCCTAAGTCTTTACCTATTTTATATATACTATCACTATCTTTCCATGTATCAGCTCCTTTAATAATATCATCAAGAACTGTCTTTCCTCCTTTAGATGATAAAGCTCTAACACCAGTACCAATACCTTTGGATATCCATTTCATAGGAAGTAAAAACCCAACAGCTTCACCAATTACACCACCAACTTTACCAGCAGGTCCTCTTTCTTCAGGATCTAATCTTAATCCAAATATTTCATCCTCACCAGCTTGTCTAGCTGCTATGCCAGGTAAACTAAATAATGCTGTATCAAAGAGATTCCAAGCTGTAGCTCCAACACCTTCAATTAAATTTATTTTAGATTCAGATTTTTTAGGGCCAGATAACCAATCAGGTAATCCTTTTAAAGGAGTAGTTGATTGTAAAGATGTAACAGATTCTGTAGGAGCTTTTAAATTTCTTAAATAGTTGTCTATTTCTTGATCAGTAGCTGCGAATCCTTGATTTGCTAACTCTTCTTTTAATCTTAATGTGAGATTGTCTCTAGGCATAAATTAAAGACCAATAT
>Ga0098047_10001293_pt1 | contig 10260 bp, 11 predicted proteins | sample 12_taG_FD_92585 | JGI IMG/M metagenome (GOLD analysis project Ga0098047, IMG submission 92585) | Marine viral communities from the Subarctic Pacific Ocean - 12_ETSP_OMZ_AT15267 metaG | ecosystem: Environmental > Aquatic > Marine > Oceanic | place: Subarctic Pacific Ocean | collected 2015-01-16 | reverse complement strand
ACCAACTAGATCCAGCTACAGAAAAGTAGCCAAAACCCTAGTTTCATTCGACAGGGAAATGTTAGTAGGGAAGTATTCCAAAGGAAAGCAACCTAAGAAGAATAAGAAGAAGAAGAAGACAGTAACCACAACACTATGAAAATATACAATGTAACCAGTCAGTCTGACCGCGAATGGTTTAGCACCAAGCGAGATGCCCTATCGTGTGTCAAAGAACTGAAAGCCGATTGGTCTGCGTCCTACGAACCAATCGCAATGGAGGTAGTTGAGCTTAACCTTACAAGGCAAGGGGTAGTTGAACTCCTCAATAAAGTAGCCATATCTGTAAACCCTGCTGCTGCTGGGGGAGGGACAGACGCTCCGGGGGCTACCCGGGTAACCGCAAACAAGCCACCTGTCCCTATGTCAGAAGAGGATATTAACAAGGTAGAAGCTTGGGGGCTTGGCGAGCTTGCCAAAAAGTGCCCTGCGACAAAGAAATTTCTTGCCACCAAAAAAGCAGAGGAGGCAGTTGGTCGTGAATGAATTATTTTTTATTATCGCGGTGCCTCTAGTGCTCTTATTGGCTTTGCGTCGTAAGCGAACACCAGATACCAAACCAAAATGAAATACGTAGAGGTATTATTATTCCGGGAAAAACAATTAAAGAATAGGCTCCCCGATGAACATCAACTCCCCAAACGATTAGTCAACTGGGCTACGTGGACGACAGACCCCACACTATACCTAGCCGAACTCCGCGCTTACGTTGAGGGTTTTAACAAAGAGCCGCCTGAATGAACATCCCCAAACAAGTAACCATAGGGGGGCAGAAAGTAAAAATAGCGTGGGGGGAACTGGACGATTGCTACGGCACTTATGACCACTCACGTAGAAAAATAACACTAGATAAAAAGCTTACGGACGGGGACGTGTTACCCACCCTGCGGCATGAACTGATGCATGCTGCCTTCGACATATCAGGGCTTTCGTTTTGTGAAAGCTGGGAAGAGGAGGCAGTGGTCCGGTGTATGGAACAGGTCTTCTTTCCTGCCTATGAACGTATCCGCAAAAGGTATTTCAAAGTTAACCAACCATGAAAGGTATAACCAGAATGACAAAGGAGAAACACCGCTTCGCGGGGTTTGTGGTCCGTGCCCAGAAACAGGGAAACGGTTTCAGAATGTATGTTTCAGCCAACTCTATTGGAGTCCAGAAAGCAAAAGAACAATCCAGTGAAGCTTACAGCGGTTTACAGGAAATAATACAAAACCCGGGCGCGTGGAAAAAGGGATGGAAAATAAAATCCCATGCCCTTAAACGCATTAAAGACCTTGGGTTCAAACATTACACGGTTCCACTGAAACCGGCGGACCCAGACCGCTAAAATGGAAACCATATATAAATATGGCACACCGGGGAAAGAGGTCTGTCTAAGACCAGCAGGGAAAAAATTCATAGTTACCACCAAAAATAAGCTCCCTTTATTTGTCCAAAGATCCAAGGACGGTTTTTCTGCGCTGACGGTAAAACTACCAAGTAACAGAATCCTTGGTGTGGGGGCAAGTCTCACAAAAGTGGATGAAAGTTTTCCTGACAAAATGGTAAAAAAGATTCACGAACTACCAGACGGTGGGTTCTTATTAGACGTGGAATGAAAACGCTGTTTCCCGCCCAAGCCACAAACCGGGATACTATTATCCAAGCTTTGCGCCTGTTTGGTGCCGCCCTTGATTCTTCTACAACAGGAACAGGCAAAACTGTAACAGCAGCACACACTGCTAAAACTTTTAAACATGTGGGGGTAGTATGCCCCAAGATTGTAATTCCCCACTGGGAACGGGAGCTTAAAGAATGTGGGGTAGACCCTCTGTTCGTTGAAAACTATGAGCGTATCAGAAGGGGGCGTAATCAGTATCTGTCCAAACGAGGTAAGAAGACTTTTAAATGGGACTTACCCGACGACACACTTCTGGTATGGGACGAATGCCACAAAGCCAAGGGGCCGTTTACGCAAAACGCGCAAATGCTGGTAGCTGCAAAAAAGCAAGGTATCAAAAACCTGATGCTGAGTGCCACCGCTTGTGAAGACCCAACTGAAATGCGAGCAATAGGCTACGCTCTTGGTTTACATAACCTGAATAACACCACTTGGGTAAACGAAGCAGATGACAAAATATTATCGTGGGCAAAGTGGATGGCATTGCACGGGTGCTGGAGAAACCAATGGGGGCAGTGGCAACGGGGGGCAATCAAGCACCTTGAAAAAATAAACAAAGCTATCTACGAAAAAGGTAAGGGCACAAAGATAACCCTGCATGATCTTCCGGGGTCTTTCAGCTCCAATCATGTTTCCGTGGAGCGCCTATCGTTCTCTAAAATGAAGAACATCAAAGATGCTTACGATAACTTGGGTGTGTCCGACGAAGCTCTGATCGAAAGGCTAATGGGGGTGGAGCAGGAAGTATTACACGATGAGTCGCTGGATGTTAACGTGCTCACGCAAATTCTACGGGCACGGCAGTTTGCAGAAGCGTTCAAAGTTCCCGACCTAGTGGAAATGGCAAACAAGGCGCTGCATGAAAATTTCAGCGTCATTATTTTCGTCAACTTCAGGGACACAGCGGAAGCACTTTTCAACTCTCTACCTGACCCCGGTATAATCATTGGTGGTCAAGGCGCAGACCAGCGGGAAGAACACATTAATCGTTTTCAGAACAATGAGAATAGGGTGATCATCGTGATGACCGCTGCGGGAGGCGTGGGGGTCAGCCTCCATGACACAGATGGCAGGTTCCCGAGACAGACTATTCTTTCGCCAACATTCAACCTCAAGGAACACATCCAAGCCCTTGGAAGAGCACACCGTGTTGGGTCAAAAAGTCCTGTGGTTCAAAAGGTTGTGGTTGCCGCTGATACTATTGAAGAAAAAATCGTTGACATGTTAGAGCTAAAAAGGTCTTCTCTTGACACCTTACACCAGAAACCAGATTCCCTAACCCTGAAAGATGAAACCAAATGCCAGAAGTTGAGCAGCTAGACCACTCGTCCAGAGGACACGCCAAATTTTCCCCGTCCCAACTCAAATACCTGAAGCAGTGTTCTGCTTACCAAGGGACTGATGGAACAAACCCCGCAGCAGAACGGGGAACCCGCATCCACGAAGCTCTGGAGGCTCAAGACCCGAGTGCTTTACACGATGAGGAGGAACTCAACATCTACAGCGAGATTGTAGATGAAGAGACAAACATAGTTTCGGCGGCATTCTCTGACAGTGAACCCGACATTATCCGGGAGATTGTTTTGGACATTGAGCATGATGCCCAAACAGAACAATGGGGCACTCTTGATTTCTTTGCTATAACCAAAGATAGGACAAAGGGTTTAGCAATTGATTACAAAACAGGGTGGGGCGGCGTGGATAGCCCGTATAACAACATGCAAGCAAGGAGTTACACCCTTGGGCTGTTCCAGAAATATCCTGAATTGCAGAAAGTAACATTTGTATTTCTCCTCCCCGTCCGTGGAGAAGTTCTTTCCGGGGTTTTTATGAGGGAAGAAATGGGGTCTCTACGGGAAGAGGTTTCAACAATCATCCATAACGCGGAAATAACCCGCCCTAAATGGGAATCAGGGCAACCTGAGTTGGAAGAACTCAACCCCGGGGTGGACTGTCGTTTTTGTCGTTATGAAAACAAGTGCCCCGCACTGGGGGCGGTGGCGGTTAACGTGGCTTCGCGTTACATTAAAGAGCATGAGGACGATCTAGGTAAGCATGCAGACCTCCTCCCTGATGGGCCAATTTCCTCCAAGGAAATTGATGACCCTGAAATCTTGGAAAAGCTTTACGTGACTGCAATCGTGGTTATGAAATGGGCGGAAGGGATCAAGCACAAGGTGCTAAACCTTGCCTTGGAAGACGGGGATGAACAGTTTGAAAACCTCAAGCTACGAAGTCTGGGGGCGAAAAAAACCACGCTGGATGGTAACGCCCTTATTGAACTTGGTGTCAAACACGGTTTGACCAAGGAAGAAATCATAGACTGGGAACAAGCAGTCCCCTTCTCCCGAGTTGTAGAACTGGCGAAGAAAAAAGCCCCAAAGGGCAAAAAAGCTGGTGTCGCCAGAGACTTGGAAAACGAAGCTCTTGAAGAACAGATAGTCGAAAAGGGAAAAACCCGTTACACGCTGTCTGTTAAATAAGAAACCAGAAACCATAACATACATATGGCCGAAACAAAGAGTGCTAAAAAAGCACCAAAAAAGGAAGAGGTTAGCGTTAGCGAACCTGTAGTTGATTCTGCAAAACCTGCAGAGATCATAACCAAAGATACCTCTTCACCGAGTATCTTTAGCGGTAGCGATTTCGACGCTGCCGATATTGAAATCCCGAGGCTGAATGTCATCCAGAAGATGTCTCAGATTGAGGGAGAAGTTGGCTCCGTTTCCATCGATAAAGATGCACAAATATTCCCGGCGTCTACCAAGGTGCCTGTTGTAATTGTTGGTGCCCTCAAGCGTTGGCAGGAAGATATCCCTTTTGAAGAAGAGGGCATCCCCAAAATGGCGGCTACAAAAAGAGCCTCTATTGCACTTGCACAAGAATCCGATTACAAGGTGATTGAGCAAGCTGAAATTGTGATCCTTATTCCACAGAATGATCTGGCGGATGAAGGGCTTTTTCCGTTTCCAATAGGCAGTGAAAACTATGCCATTGGAAAGATCACGGTGCAAAAAGACGCTTACCGGATGACTTACAAACGACTCAAGACGTTTGAACTGTTCAATCCGGACACACCTAATTACACGGTGTATTGGAAGTTCTCCACAGAACTTATGACGAAGGGGCGTTATTCTTGGTTTGTCCCCACGCTTACTTCAACCAAGGGGGAGACTCCTGATGAAGTGCAGGAATTTATCGCCCGGATGCACGGGGCTTAACACATTTGATTATATGTCAGATAAAATTGAACAAATGCCATTGCCCCTCCCGGATCTCCCGGAGGATATAAACTGTCTTTACAACCGGGAAACAGACCCCGCTTGTGCAAGCAAGTCTAACTTGGAGGAAGCCGCTGCCCTGCAAAGGGAACTGGACGGGTTGGCGACTTCACTTATTCAACTTGAGGAAGCAAAAAAGGGTCTTGAAGACCAACTTGCGTCCGCACGTTCGATTTGCCGCGCAGTAGAATCGGAAATTGCAAAGCTTATAGCAGGAGAAAGCGCTCCGTAAATTGGAAAGCTTGTTCGTAATGGAAGGACGAACAGCTAAACACTCGCCCATACCTTGGGGCTAATATAAGCCCACCTCCGGTAACCTTCCAACCGGGGGTGGGCTTTATTTTTATACATGGAACTCAAATTTGAACTAGACGCAGAACGGCAAAGGCCCAACGAGGTTACTTGGGCTATTGACTTTGAGACTTACTTCGATAACGATGTTTCAGTAAGGAAGCTTGGCAACAAGGCATACTTCAGTCACCCGGGGTTTGATGCTTACCTTGTCACGGGGCACAGTTCAGAAGGGGAAACATTTTGTGGGCACCCGCAGGATTTTGAGTGGTCAAAACTATCCGGGTGCCGCGTTGTGAGCCACAATGCATCTTTTGACGAAAACCTATACCTTTGGGGGAGAGAAAACCAAGGATGGGGGCGGTGTGATTATATTGAGTGGTGCTGCACGGCGGACCTATGCGTATTCCACGGCCTGCCCCGCAGTCTAGGAGGCGCATCAGCCACCCTGTATGACCTCAAAATGGACAAGTCCGTTAGGGACCGCATGAAGGGTAAGACTTTTGATAGCTTGGACGAGGAACAGAAGAACGAATTTTTAAGGTATGCAGAAGAAGATGCACGTATTTGCTTATTCATATGGCTGGACTTGTCTCCTGATTGGCCGGAGCACGAAAAGAAAATAAGCAACTTGAACCGGGCAGTTTGCCAACGGGGTATAGCTATTAATACTGAGGCGCTGAAAGAAAACCTTGGCAAGCTGCAGCACAGACTATTTGAAGCAGAGAATAGTATTCCGTGGAATGGGGACGCGCCCCTACTTTCGCGTAAAGCATTTAATGAAGAGTGCCGTAAGCAAGGCATCAGCCCCCCGGCTTCTCTTGCCCAAGACAACCCGTTGGCTATTAGCTTCACTGAGAAATACAGGAAAGAATTTCCTTGGGTTACGTCCGTCCAAGAATGGAGAAGAATAAACGCACTCCTCCAAAAACTACAAGCATTTGACCGGGCAATTCTTCCTGACGGGCGCTACTACGGGGGCATTTTATACTTTGGTGCACACACTGGGAGGTTCTCGGGTTCCGGGGGAAATCTTAATTTACAGAATTTACCACGGGGGGAACTGTTCGGGGTCACTATGCGGAACCTCATCAAAGCAGGTAAGGGCAAGAAACTAGTAGTCGTAGATTTATCGCAGATTGAAGTGCGGACCCTATGCTGGCTCGCCGGGGACACTGACATGCTGGATGAAATATCCAAATCAGATGATATTTATGAAGCATTTGCCGTGAGATTCAAAAGGTGGGAGGTGGGGGAGACCCCCCTAAAGGTGGCGGACCCCGGGTTACGACATGCCGTAAAACAAACTGTGCTGGGTTGCGGGTATCAAGCCAGTGGTGCGCGTTACGCGGCTATGGAAAATATACCATTAGAAGATGGGGAATCCGCTGTGTCTTCTTACCGGGCCTTGATGCCAAAAGTTGTGTGGCTTTGGAACAGGTATAAGGGAGACTTAGCTATTGCTGCGTCTATCGGGCAGAACTTTGAAATTGCACTTCCGTCAGGAAGGAAATTGAAATATGGGAGAGTCAAGTATATGAAGGACAACACCTTCCTTGATGGAAAAACCAGATTCAAACACTTTGTCAAAATCATCAGGCAAGGACGTCCGTCCAATATATCACTCTTTGGTGGAAAGCTTGCTGAGAACGCAAGCCAAGCTCTGGCGCGGGATGTATTCTGCGACACTATGCTGAGAGTTGAAAACAATGGATGGAAAACAATCATGCACGTCCACGACGAAGTTGTCGTGGAGGTGGATGAAGATAAAGCAGAAGAAGCATTAAAAGACATAACCGAGATAATGTCTACGCCCCCGGACTGGATATCGGACCTCCCGCTTGAGGCTGAAGGGAAGATTTTAGACCGCTACGAAAAATGAACACACAAACACCATATAGATACATTAAGAACCTCCGACAGCATGAGGCATTTGGCTTCAAAGACCCACTGAGCATAAATGCTTTGATCCCAAATAGTTTAACGAAGAAAGCTGATGTCAGGGCTTGGAGCGCAGACGCAAATACAGATTATGTATTTTACTCAATGGCAGAAGGGGATAATCCGAATGCACGAATTGTAGAAGACAACCCAATAAGATTTCTGCACGGATTTGTAGCAGACTATGATGCCCCGGTTAATTGGAATGAAATTGAGGACACGCTGAAGAAAAGATGCATGGATTCCCCGCTACCTACATGGAGATCGGAAACCCCTTCTGGGTATGCACGACTTGTGTGGGAGTTTGAAAAGCCCTTCCCCCTTGATCCACGTCTGGCGGACGCTTTTATGCGGGATTTGTCAGGCATGCTTCAAGCCAACAGACTTTTAGCTGGGTTTGATTCAACAAGCCTCAAAACGACACAGTATTTTGCTTTTGGTTCAAACTGGGTAAAGGTGGGTGGTAAAATCCCGGCATCAGATTTACAGCAGATAATTTTCAAGGCCGCGAATAAAACACCAATTTCTAATGGCGAAACCAACATCCCCATCGAGGAAGTTGCCAAGGAGGTAGACGCAAGATTTGGGAACAGGTGGAGTGGGGCGTTTGAAGTGGGGAGCCGGGGGCCACTGTTTTGGATTGACGACGGCATCGAGCGTGACGGGTGCCAAGTCCGGGAGAATGGTATGGTCTGCTACAGCGACCGAGCCGGGAAGGGCTTTGTTTCATGGGGTGAAGTATTTGGGAAGAATTGGGTTAAGAAATACGAAGCCCGGAAGATAGATTCATTATATGAACAATTTTGGTTCAACGGCACAAAATACTTCAAGCTTCTTAACGAGAAGCCTGTGATCATCCCCAAGGAGCAACTCACTTTGGAACTAAGGCGTTTAGGGTTTTCAGCAAAAACAAAAAAGGGGGAGCCCCTTTCAGAAGTAGAAGTAGCAATACTGACAATTTCAGATCAATGCCGCGTAGACGAAATAGCCCCGGTAGTATTTTCCAAACAGCGTATAGTTGAATACAACGGTTACAGGATACTTAATAACAGGCAAACACACCCCGTCGCGCCTGCTCAATGTGGGGACAAAGAAAATTGGCCTTGGCTGCACCAGTTCATAACAAATTTCTACGCTGACGATGGTTCTGGAAACCCCACGCTTCCTTATTTCTTGGCATGGTGGAGAAGGTTCTACGTTTCCGTTGCGGAGTGCAAAGCTTTCCAAGGACACATGCTCATTTCAACCGGACCAGCGGGGCATGGTAAAACCCTACTGGGCGAAAAAGTCGTTGGTGGGTCAGTTGGGGGGTTTGCTGATGCAAGCACCTACCTTGTAGGCGCAACCCAGTTCACCAAGGAACTAGCGGGTTCCGCGCTATGGCTAATTGACGATGCAATTGCTGCAGCGACTTACACAGACCAGAGAAGATTTGTTGAGCTATCCAAAAGGGCGGTTGCCAACCCTAGAATGGAATACCAAGCAAAATATGCGGACTCATTATCCATCCCGTGGACAGGGCGAGTTATGATGTCGTTAAATATTGATCCTAACTCTATGGCCGCTTTGCCTACTCTGGATTCAAGCAACCGGGACAAGGTGATGGCACTGAGGGTTAACGCAGGTTACAAGCACAAGTTTGGGACAAATGAGGAAGTGGAAGAGGTTATTGAAAATGAGCTACCCTATTTTTTGCACTACCTAATAAACCAGTTCAAGGCACCAGATTCGATACGGGACGTTTCACGTTTCGGGGTCAAATCATACATTGACCCAATCATAGAAGCTGCGGCGTTTGACAATTCAAACAGGTCTACAATTGGCGAGTTAGTGGATTTCTTCGCAAAACGAGTAAGGGAAGCTTACCCAGATGTCCCCACATGGCACGGGACGCTCACCCAATTCCAGTCTTTGCTTCAGGAAGTAAACGGGGGGCGCAATATTGGGAGCAGTGGTGACCTTGAATTTGTTCGCCGGGGAATGCTTGTGTTGGAAGAGACTTGCCAGCATAATAAGAACGTGCGCCCGGTAAAAAGCGTGGGGCACGGGGGAGGAAAAACATGGATGATTAACCTCTCTGATAGTTATGACTTAGGTGGACCCGGGCTTAAAAAAGAGGAAATGTGCAATGTATAGTGGTAACCCCCAAGAGCCGACCGTTAAGTTTATTTACCGGCAGGGAAAAACAAGTCTCCACCTGCACATTAAACAAAAGGACGGTGGCTTTCAACTGGGTGCAATTTGGGACGGCGACCATGAAGCAGACATGGACCCGCAAAAAGTAATCAAATGGGTTGATGAATCTGCTAAAATAGCAGCGAATGAATGGGATATCCCATTCCCGCACATTTGGCTATCCATGCACGATGGGCTATGCAAACTCCTTAAAAAGAGTGCTTAACAGCAGCATTACCACCGTATAAATCTAACTTCATAGTGGGGAGCGCAGACCCCCTAGCAGAAGAAAGTTCTTCTTCAAGAAGCTCACGGCATGTTGCCCAGTGGTATTCAGCCCTTTCTAGGTCTGCATTATCTTCAGCCACTCTCCCGAGGAAACCATGCTTCAGCGCATTTATGTTACCTAGATAAATTATGTCCGAGTCATTAAGAAGAGGCTTAAACTTTCTCTTGGCGAGAATAACAACCGACGTTGTTTTATCTGTCGAACCACTGACCCTGAACCTGCGATACCTTGTCGTTCCTGACCCCGGGCCTATACGAGCAACATCCGTATCCGAGTCACCCGACGTGGTCCGAAGATCAAACATAGCCGGGAGATTCTTGTAGGTTATGGAATATATGTCATCCACACTAGCCCCAAAGGTAATAACCTTGTCTGGACCGACCGTTGCAACGGTCCCGCGATAAACTTGGTCGGAACCAATAGCGTCAACAATAAGATCTGATGCGTAACCCGCAGTAGTATCAAAAGCAGTAGTGAGATAATCCTGCGGGGACGGGACAATATACAACGTAGTGACCCCGGACCCGGACCCAAGTGTTTCTAATTTAGCCGGGTGAAACCCGGAATCTATCAGTCCCCATGTT
>Ga0098047_10001292_pt1 | contig 10262 bp, 6 predicted proteins | sample 12_taG_FD_92585 | JGI IMG/M metagenome (GOLD analysis project Ga0098047, IMG submission 92585) | Marine viral communities from the Subarctic Pacific Ocean - 12_ETSP_OMZ_AT15267 metaG | ecosystem: Environmental > Aquatic > Marine > Oceanic | place: Subarctic Pacific Ocean | collected 2015-01-16 | reverse complement strand
TAAAGTATCACGGGGGCTGGAGCTTCGCAGAAGCATATAATTTGCCTATTAAATTAAGAGAATGGTTTTTGGCTCGGCTGCTTAAACAAAAGAAAGACGAGAGCGACGCCATAGAGGAGAGCGATGCGAAACAAAGGGGAGGCGAAACTCAATTGGGCCCCGGCGTGAAAGTACCTAAGCTTTAATTATATTTAAGACTAATTATTCTGTATAAGTGTGAGGTTTGCATGACATGAATAATGAAGAATTGATTCCTACGGTTGTTAATTTAAATATTGTCAAGGAAGGAAAGCTAAATGAAAGCTTTCTGACGATGTTTGGGGGCGCAATAGAAACCCTTTTAACTCACATGTTTGGACACACGGATGTGACCGCGCCCATGGGGGCAGTGGTGCGTGGAACTCCTTCCCAAGTAGCTGCCTTTGGCGATACTCTTTCGCAAGAAAAGAAATACATGCAAACTTTTCTAAAGCACGGGCTAAATGATCCCCGCAGCTTCAGAAGCCGCCATGAGCTTGAAAGCGCTGTTGCCAATTTCGAAAACGAAACCGGCATAAAATGGCCTTTCAAGTAGGGGGCTCGTAGACAATGGCGAACGGAGAAAATCCCGAAGCCGCAATAGCGGCTAATACACAAATAGCCGATCTTCTGGCTAGACACCTGGATCTCTATAAGCAGCGCGCCGCGGCCCTTCACGCCGAGATTGCAGCGCTACAAAACTACACTGGGCTAGCAGACAAAGCCCGGGCCATAGTACAAAAGAACTTAGATCTTCAGAGAAATGCGATTCAAGCTGAGCAACAGATGCTTGAAAAACTTCAAGGGGAAGTGGCTGAGCGCAATAGACTTCGAGACACTCAAGCGCGCTCCACGTCTGAGGCCGGCCGCCTTGACGAACTCGAAGGGCGCATCAATGCCCAGCTCGAACAACAAATTGGTAAACGGTTTCAGAATTTAAACCTAGCCAAAGAGGCCCACCAGGCTAGCGAGAACACCATCTCGGCAACACAAAGAGCCGTGCGCACTACGCTAGGAATCAGCGATGCCTGGAAAAAAACATTAGTCGGGTCGATGGCCTTTGGGGGAAGCGTCAAGGACATTCAACAGGGCCTCCAGTCTTCGCTTAGTATGTCCGATGGCATTATGTCTACGTGGATGAAGATTGGTGAAGTCTCTGTGAAGTCTGCTTTAGAATATGATAATATGGCAGCCAGCGTTCGTCGTATTAGCGGAGATACCGGCATGAACGACTTGGCTGAGCGAACCTACGATGTTCACCGCAGCATGCTTCAGTATGGTGTCAGCGTTAAAGATGCGGGGGATGCCACCCAAGCATTGTATTCGGGAATGGCATCGTTTTCTCACGCCACAGACGGCGTCCAGGGCACCCTCCAGCGACAAGTGGCGCTTTTAAAAGAAGTGGGCGTTGATTCTAAAACAACGGCCGAGGCCTTGAACTTTATGGATAAGGGACTCAAGATGTCCACCTCCGACTCGATCGCTTTAACAAACAAACTCTTTGGTTTATCTAAGGCGCTTAAGGTGCCGCCGGAGGTTATCTTCAGAGACTGGCAAGCATCTTCTAGCGAACTAGCAAAGTATGGCGCGGGAATGACTGAAGTATTTATGGGCTTATCTGCTCAAGCAAAGAACACGGGCTTGGGCATGTCTCAGCTATTAGGCATAGCAAAACAGTTTGATGAGTTTGATAGCGCTGGGCGCGCCGTGGGTCGCTTAAACGCCATCTTGGGAGGCCCCTACCTCAATGCTATTGAGATGGTTTACATGACAGAAACTCAGCGTATTCAGGCCATGCGAGAATCGATCGCCTTATCGGGCGCTGTGTATAATGATCTCAGTCGCCACGAGAAGCAAACTATCGCCGCCGCAGCGGGCATTAGAGACATGGCTGTCGCCGCACAGTTCTTTGGTGGCACAAATCGTCAGTTTGCGGAGGCCGCCGCAAGCCAGGCCGACTTAGCCCGTCGCGCCAAAATGTCTCAATCGGCAATGAACAAACTTAAGGACGCCGCCATGGGTCTGGCGATCGCAGTGACGCCGCTGGTAGATGCGCTATCATCAGTTGCGAGTGTCTTGGGGGCCATTGCTTCTAACCCGGTTGGTTCTGTCTTAATGTCGATTCTAGCGGTTGTCACTCCCCTCACTTTAAAATTTATTAATATGTCTCGCGCCATAAAAGCCCACAATGCGCTGATGGAAATTCAAAACGCCTTAACAGGAAAAAGCGCAGCTGCTTTTGCGGCCGAGGGAAGAGCCGCCGACATTTCAGCGGGAGCAATAACGCGACATTCCGGAGCGCTGTCGTCGTCGCGCATGGCGGCGGAAGCCCAGTGGGCGGCACTGACGCGAAGCAAAGATGTGATAGCAGATTTGCCTCCTGTGACAAACAACGCTACCGGTCAGATACGTGGCATGGGAGTTGCATTTCAACAGGCCGGCGGATTTTTGTTTAGTTTTGCGGCTGCCGGTACTGCCACCTATTTTGTATTAGGGAAGTTAAAAAGTCAATATGCAAACGCAACGGGCGCCGTGCTTGGTTTTGCGATGGCCATGGCCGCTTTAAACATGGCCAAATCAGGATGGAATCCGGCGTCTCTCGCGCTCGGAGGAGCAGGCTTGGCGGTCTTCAGCGCATCCGCCTTACAAGCGGTGAACATGGCCAAGCACGCACAAGCTGGTGCGGACGTAGAGGCCAACGAAAGGGTTGTGGTAGGAGAGGGACCTAACCCAGAGCAGCAAGAAGTCTTTGTTCCTCACGCCGCTGGTAGAATTCAATCGAATGAGGAGTCGCAGCGCTCTGGCTTGCTGGGCGGCAATGGCCCGACGGCCGACGAAATTGGAATCGCGGTTGCTTCTGCGCTGAACGGCGGCGGCGCAGGAGGAGGCAACGGAGGGTCTGTGGTTTTCCAAATCGGCGATGAGGTGATCAAGGAGATGTCGATCGGCGCAATCAACGAGGCCCTAGGTCTCGTCTAAGGAGAATATTAAAAATGTCAGATAGCACTAGCCCACAAATGGTAAACGCCAACACCAAGCAGAACATTCGAGATCTGTGGAGGGCAAATAGAGGAGATTACGGACGTTTTACTATGCCAGGGCACTGGTGCGACGGAGTATTAGAGTGGAGCTTTAATGATCTTCAAGAGAAAAAGCATTACACCACGGATCCGGATGATATTAATGATATTGATCTTATTCAAACATATCTTAAGAGAAAGTTTACCGAAGCAGAGGAACTAAAAACTACTGATTTTAATCCGGACATTCTTACTATTGAATACGTAGCCTTGAAAAAGAGCCTACGACTTCCCGGCAGCGTAGCTACATTTAAAGATAACTTTGCCCCTAAATATAATAAAGAAAATGTATATGGACGTATGGATCCGATTGTTACTTACCAAGGGACCGGCCGCACAATGAGCCTTACTTGGAGCGTGGACATCACCAGCACAGAGTCCCAAACAGAAAGCATATTGAGAGCTTTGGGGGATCTTGCAAAGTTTATGTATCCGGTTTATCAAGATGCGAACTATAATAGACTTGGTACCGGCACTATGGTAGCGCCACCTGTTTTGCGTTTTCGCCTTGACAATGCGACCGGGGGCAACCTAGGTCTCATGAAGAATACTTTGAGCAGCGGAGGAATATTGGGGATTGTGGACTCTTTTACATATTTAAGTTTTGTTACGGGGCTGCAGGGTGGAGAGATTAATGTTACGCGCATACTAGACTCAAAGAACGATCTTAAACTCGTTCCTACGCACGCGGAGGTTAGTTTTGAAATAACTGTGCTGCATGAGACAGGAAAAGTAGGCTGGGTATGGAACCGGCAGCAGGGTCTTGCGGCGCCACCTTTGGGCACCGGCGCCAAGAGTACTGATACTATTTCTTTTGCTCAAGGAAATGATTATCCCTATGGCTACGGCTCAAATATAGATCTATCAACGCTTACTCCGATAGATCCTGTAGGCGCAATACCACTGGGCGGCGCCTCCTCCATGCTTAATAATGTTGAGCTGGAACTCAGCGAACAATACCGAGCCGATCTGACTGCGCCGGCGGGTAGCGGAATATCTCCGGGGGAAGCTGCAGCATTCCAGGCAGGGTATGAAGCGGGACGCGGCAGCAAGTAACTACTTAAAGGATTATAAACATGGCTTCACGATATGACAACAGACGCGTCTTTAGAAACGGCGATAAAATTTATTATAATATATTAGAGGACCGCGGTCTTTCAAGCGTGGTTCAGTACGTCACTCCGCGTTTTGCCAAAGTCACACAAGGAGACCTGACACGGGTTGCTCCACTTCAAAAAGTATGGACCGTGGGAGATCGACTTTATAAGCTTGCAGCAGAACATTATGGGAACTCAAAGCTTTGGTGGGTAATAGCACGGTTTAATAATAAACCAACAGATGCGCATTGCAAGCTGGGGGAAATAATATATATTCCACTTCCTCTTGAAACTATGCTACAATACTATCGGGACTAAAAATGGCAAAATTTGACGACTCTCCTATTGGTACACTTAAGCGCAGCGGTCAAACGCTTGTTGGAGAATCGTTGGGGAGTGCTATAACTTTTAATGCTCAGTGTTTTTTGGTGCAGAACATGTTTGAGATTGCACCACTCGCCGAAAAGAAGCTTAAGCGCTCTCGTGCCAAAGGCACCGGTAAGGCCCCCGCCGAGAGAGCCGGCCATCGCCACGACGGTGTTAATGTAGAGCGCACCCGCGGGGTCGTTCCTGTTCCTTTCACAACAGGCCTAGCTCGGACTAAGGATTCGGGGTATATGTATGTGGCGCCAGTACTGAGTGACGCCGGGCTACCGGCTGTGGAGACGTTCTCTAAGCTTTCTCAAACTTACGCGGAGGCAAGGACAGCTGAAAAATCATTGTTGTCGTTAACGACAGACAAGATGGCGCAGCTAGTACCAAAGCTTCGTATTTATAAAGTAGAGTATGAATCAAAGGCCCCTGACAAGGATGGATATCGGAGACCGAATTTGGATAAAGCGGTTGATCATGAAATAATCTTCGACGATTTTGTAAGAGGTGCCACCCTTGAAAGGATTTTTGGAGAGCGTGGCGGCCGTCTGTCTGGGACTGGTATTAAAAGTTTTAAATGGAGCCTTAAAGGGGTCAACCCGGCTGATGTTGATAAGAATATTGAAGCAGAGATGACAATTCATTTTAATGATGTGGCTGAACTTTTCATGGACCAACAGCGAAACCCACAAACACGCGCCGGACGCGCCGGGAACGCTAGCTTTTTAGATTTGATTATTCATGCGCCTCACAAGTCGGCCCTGGACGAATTCGGGGTGGGTCTGAGCATTTCACAAGATACGAGAGACACAGAAACTCCAAATTATTTGCTTTACGACGGCAAATTTTTTGAAATCAAAGCGGAGATAGGGTGGCAAGTACCCCCTGACGCTGGCCAGTATTTTGAAACGTCTGAACTGGAAGCCATCAGGGCCTCTCAAACTCCTCTTTATTTACAACTAACGCAGCATAAATTTAATTTTAAGCAGGACGGATCCGCAGACTTGGTAGTTAACTATAGGGCCCGTTACGCTAATCTGGATAATCGCTTTGATCTATTTAATATCCCACAAGATCTCGGAATAAATAAAGAAATCGATACGCTAAGAAGAGAGCTGGATAATCGTCCCCAGGAGACCAACCAGGAGGGCGAAGAGATCACCACAGCCCTCGAAAAACAGCTTACCGTTGCCGAAAACCAGTTAAATGAGTATTTAGGAACACGCTATAGCAAGATCTTAAGCGGCCTAGTGGAAAACGAGTGTCTTTTGGTCGCTTTGGCAGAGCCCATACAACTGCGCGCCATTCAGACCGACGCCGAGGGCGGCGCCGACCCGGACGCAGCTCGGGGCATGACCACCACCGCCTACGTCAGCCTCATGGACCGAGCCCGAAATCGAGAAGATGCGAGACTGGGATCCAAAAGGTCGGGCATTGCCGCCGGCGCGGAGGGAAGCTCAGCTTTTATTAAAGTAATGACGGAATCGGAAGATACGTTTGCACGATTTGAAAAGCACGGATATTTTACCAAGATAACGGCGGTTTATAAACAGGAGGAGGTTGGGCTCACCACCTACAACGAGGACGAAGGCGACCTACGGCTCAGGAACTCGCGCGGCCGCATGGAAGCTGTTTTGGATACAGACGACAAGGGAGCATATGAAGAAGCTTTAATAGCCGGCACCGGACTGGGCGGCCAGGTCCACGTGCCCGGGCAGCAGCGCGGCACACGCGGCTCGACGCGAGAGCATTCGGGTTTCGTTTATGTGAACCCCGGCGGCATGGCTAGTCCGGACTCTGGCCGCATTCCTATAACTTTTTTTCTACTGGGGGATCTTCTTGATATCGTTGTACAACAGAACGAGGGCTTTAAAGAAGAAATAGAGAAGCAACGAGCTGGCCTCATTACTACTGACATAGAGTTTATAGATATACAAAAGTTTTATAATTATGCAGTCCGCGGCAGGCCAAATGCCGGCGTAGAGCCCAACGCCGCACAGTTTTTTAAAAAGTTAAAGTTTAAGGAGTTATCTTTTTCTAAACGAGACAAGGGACAACTTTACAAATCAATAAATATTGCCTCCCTTCCTATTCAATATGAAAGTTTCGTGGAGTGGTATATGAACAAAGTCGTTAAGCCCCAGAGGCAACGGTATTTTATTAATCACTTTATAAGAGATATTTTAACTGACCTTGTCGCTCCAATGCTTTCGGCAAGATGTTTCTATGGCATGCCCGCCACCAACTATCACGTCTCTCAACTTGATTTCATGGCAGACTATAATAGCGTATTTTCGAAAACCCTATATCCTACCCCGGGGCGTCAACGGAGTACCACCACATACGTCAGCGACTTGGCGCAATCCCGAGCACTCCCGGCACAGGTGACCCCCAACGTCTCAAGAACAATGCCTGGGCGAGATCCTTACCGGACCTTTAAAGCAATCGTTATGACCACCCCATCAATGTTGGGATTTGAAGCTGGGGATTATGCCGCGGATTTAAAGAACGGGGTCTATCATTTTATAGTGGGTGCCGACGCGGGCCTTTTGAAATCGGCCACCTTTAGTCGGGTGGACGCACCGTATCTGCGCGAAGCAAGGGTTAATCGCGATAGAACCGCTGGCGCCGAACAGTTGCGAGAGCTATATAATGTTACTCTTAAGCTGTATGGCGCGCCCCTTATAAAGCCCGGCCAATATATATACGTATCGCCAGCACCGATAGGCTTTGGAGACGCAAGAGATATTCGATCGATCTCGCGCATGTTAGGTATAGGAGGCTATCATTTAGTAACGGAAGTGTCCAACGACATTTCTGCTAAAGGATATGAAACCACAGTAAAAGCGCTGCACCAGGCTCTTCCTTATATTGAAGGGGTCGATCTTTTATAGAAGGCTATAATTAATAAGATGCACGAACTAGAACACACAGGCTCACAGCGCTATCATGGCGATATCATTCCCTACTCTGAGGAAGAGGCCTTCAGCCTCCGCGGAAGCAACGCCTTGTCATCGAGGGAAGCGTTTTACGAGCGTAAGAAATACAAAGAGTTGCCTTTCTTTATGGACCTTCCCAACCCTTTGTACTCGTGGTATGAATCTCTTTACTTTGGACGCGTAGATCCTATTCAAAATGGCATCGTGGTTAATCCGCTAGGGCCCCTAGAGTGGGGAGAGATGGTTAACCGCAGAGGGATTTCCTATTATAATCATAACAATCGCAACACACTAAAACAAATTAAAAGCGATGCAGGGAACGTGTTTACCTTAAACTTCGTGGCAGACGCGTTTGAGGATTTGAAAAATCACCTTCGTCGGGCCGGCGACCTAGGAGTTATCAACACTGAGAACACTGTCTATTATAAAATCGATGCGACGCGGGGAGTAGAAAACTATTTGCCTGCCTTCCGAGAGCTTAATCGCACCCTAGGGTTCCGGGTGATGAATTGGATCCAGTCAACAAAAAAAGGATCCGACAAAACGTTAGATTTTAAATCGTATGTAAGCGCGCTGCTAGAATATATGAACACCAGGATGGCTGACATACCTGTTACCTTAACCGGGTATGTTGTCTCCACCCACTCTTCTCCTATGATATCAGGCCTAGGCATCGAACTGAAGAAAGATCCAGACTACTCCTTGGATTCTTTAAAGTTTGAAAATTATATTTTAGATCCCAACTTTACATATTTTGTAAGGGCTGCTAGAAAATATGGATTTTACGTAGATCGGAACGGCCCCTGGAAACTGGTGGCAGATCCCCTTTCGCCGCCCATGCTTCAAAAGATGCTCAAGAGATTTGATAGCAACTGTGAGCATATAGGGGGGTATGTAAACGTGGCCGATTCTCGTGTTTTTTTTAATACTTATTATCGGAGAACTCACACGCTAGATCTGGAGCAGCTAAAAAAGAGTTTACGAGAGATGTATAATACTTTTGCGGAAACTTATCCACGCGTGGTGGTACGCACGGAGGCGACCGTCGCATGCCCTGGGGGCGCCGTAGAAGAAACACTCACTCGCAATCCTATTGGTGTTTTAGAGGCCGACGAGTTAGGAGATCTATTTTGGCTTCATACATATTTTAAGATTCGGCTTATAGAGGCGGGCCTAACTTACACAGACTACGATCATAAGATTCGAATGATTAATCAAATGTATAAAAACTATAGCGTGGAGACCACCATGCGATATATCAACAATGAGATAAAGCCCTACCTATATAATCTACGCGTAGGAGAAAAACCCTTGACAGTGGAAGAAGGACCTGTTAGAATAGGATCAGTAGAAGGTGTGCGACCTGAGCCTGCGCGCCTTCAAGGAGATACTTCTATGAATGTCGGTCATCGCCACCACTATGAGGTTAACAGCAACGGAAACGGATGGGCAACGTTGGCTTATCATCCGGATGAACCTCAGATTAGGCACAAGCATCAAATAAAAAATTGGATAGTACAGTCTGCCAAAAGCGAATGCTATCCCACATGCGAAAGCCAGTATGGTATACGGGGCGCCCCCCCTCATAGTCATGCGCTTTTAGGCGTCGTAGATTTGCAGGCTCCCACGGGACTTAGCGCCCCCGGGCTTCCCACTCCACAGCCCGGCAGCGTGAGCGCAGGAACGTCTACCGGCGGCAGCGGCGGAAATAGTTACTAGGAGGATTTTTGTATTTTCAAACGCTGGATAGCAAGGGCGAATGTTTGGGATATTATGCCGACAAAGAGATCCACTATCGGGAGTTGCCTCCCGGTGCCGACAAGACATGGTATTATTCTCCTTATTTGAAAGGGCGCCATGTAGAGTACGCACGGATTTATAGCGGAGGACTGACACTAACCGAGGCGTGTCCTGAAATCCACAAGGATGAATGGGACAAAGTTACACGGCGCCTTCGGGCTTTCCTCAAATCATTTCAGACCGCGCAGATTAATTTGGACGAAACCTGTATTTATAATCTTATACCTGAGTTTTTTCTATATGAGCTTTGCGATATTAAAGATAGAATCACCCAGCACATTTTGATGAACCAGAAGCGCCCGCTTAATCATGATTTGATGGTGGATGTTATCAAGATGCTCGCCGATTTAAAAGAGCAGCCGCTGAACATCGATATTGATCCGATAAAGACAAAGCTAGTATCGGTAAAGGGAAAAAACTTTGCCACGAAACTTCGTCAGATAGATCGGGTATGCGACTACAATCCATTTGGGACAGTGACCGGTCGGCTTACCACCAATCCAAAAACTTTTCCCATCTTAACCCTCCATAGAGATTTTCGAGGGTGCCTCCACCCTCAGAATGATTGGTTTTTAGAGCTGGATTATAATGCAGCAGAGGTGAGAACCCTTTTGGGGCTCTCAGGAACGCCGCAGCCAGAGGGAGATATTCATGAGTGGAACATTAAAAACATATATAATGGTACGCTTGATCGATCGGAAGCAAAGCAAAAGATTTTTGAATGGCTCTATTCTCAACGACAAAATGACAAGGCGGCCGCGTTTTATAACAAGAGCCACGTCAAAGAAAAGTATTGGAACGGGCGTGACGTCCAGACAGAGTTTGGTAGAGAGATAAAAGGGGTTGACAACCATCACGCTTTGAACTATATTATACAGAGCACAACGAGCGATTTGGTTTTGAGTAAAGCAGTAGAGATACATAGCCGACTACAAGAAGAGGAAAGCAACATAGCT
>Ga0098047_10001287_pt1 | contig 10269 bp, 15 predicted proteins | sample 12_taG_FD_92585 | JGI IMG/M metagenome (GOLD analysis project Ga0098047, IMG submission 92585) | Marine viral communities from the Subarctic Pacific Ocean - 12_ETSP_OMZ_AT15267 metaG | ecosystem: Environmental > Aquatic > Marine > Oceanic | place: Subarctic Pacific Ocean | collected 2015-01-16 | reverse complement strand
TGGAACAGAATTTGCTGGTGGATCACCAAATATTGGTGTACCAGGACCATCTGCACCATTAAGATATTTTGCTGGTGGAAGTGGACAAGGTGGATCAGGCGACGGAAGTCAGAACAATGATCCAGAAAAAGCTTATGGCGCGGCTGATAACGATGGCGCTGTTGGTATAAGATATTTATACGAGGGATAATGGCACATTTCGCTAAAATAGATGAAAGTAATATTGTTTTACGGGTTGACCCCGTAGCTGATTCTATAGCTACAGATGAAGCAGCTGGACAAGCTCACCTAGAAACACATTCTGGTTGGCCTGCAGCACAATGGATTCAAACAGATAAATTAACTAAAAGAAATGCACACTTAGAAGGTGGCACTCCTTTTAGAGGAAATTACGCTGGTATTGGATATGAATGGGATTCAGCAAATCAAATTTTCTGGCCACAAAAACCAACTACTTTCCCTTCTTGGGTAAAAGATCTTACAACAGCTGACTGGGAATCTCCAGCAGGTGTAATACCAGAACTTGATGATTCTAAAAAACTTACAAACTTTTGGAAGTGGGATGAAGATACTTTACAGTGGGTTGACACAGAATACCCTACACCAATTCCGCAAGCTGATTATGATGCAGCAGAAGACAAAGAAGAAATACTTGGCAGAAAAAGATAAATAAGATATAGTCTAAGAAAGGATTACATGGAAAAGAAAGTCTTATCTGAAATAGCACTTTATCATGGGGATGTTAAAAGACCTAAAGGTTATGAAATTAATAGGCATGAAATTAAAGCTAATATTTTACAAGCACAACTTGAAAGAAAAACTGTAACTGATAGTGAATATAGTTATAGATTTTTTGATTATAAACTAAATTTTTCCAAATCAATATCGTATGTCCATGAGCATATGCGGGAATATTTTCTATTACAATACAAAAGACATCTTGCACCAGTTCTATCTTTTGGTAATATTTTACAACATAGAGAACAATCTTTTTCTAGAAAATGCCTAGATGAAACTTGTTCGAAAAACGAACCAGATTTTGTAATGATTTATGGAGTAGAGGTAGCCCAAGATTCTAGTAATGTTGTTATTGAATATGATGACAATAGAAGCAAAGATAAAACTTGGCATGTGCCTTTAAACAACAATGGATTTGTTATGTTTCCTACAACACAAAGATTTTTTATTACAGGAAATATTGCTCATCAACCTAATTTATTTTTATTAACAACTTTTGAACTTATATGAACTTAGAAAATTCTTATTGGTATTTCCAATCTGTTATTCCGCATAGAATTTGTGATGATATTGTAAGACTTGCCAAGGAAAAAAAAGGAGAAGAACAGCAAGCTACGACTGGAGGTTTTGAAGGAAAAGACCTACGAAAAAATCCTTTATCTAAACAAGAACTTAAAAATTTAAAAAAAATAAGAGATTCACGTGTTATTTGGTTGAGTGAGCCATGGATATATAACTTAATTCATCCTTTTGTTCGTGAGGCTAATCAAAATGCGAACTGGAATTTTACATGGGACTCTAGTGAAGCTTGTCAATTTACAACTTATGGTCCAGGTCAATATTATGGTTGGCATTGTGATACTTGGGATAAAACGTATAAAACCCAAAAAACAAGAAAATTATCCATGTCACTTACTTTACGTGATCCTACTGAATATGAAGGAGGCGAGCTGGAATTTGATTTTAGAAATAGAAACCCAAGTAAAAAAAGACATACTGCGATATGTAGTGGCATAGCTCCAAAAGGTTCTCTCGTTGTATTTCCTAGTTTTGTTTGGCATAGAGTTAAACCAGTATATAGAGGCGTAAGACAGTCCTTAGTAATGTGGAATTTAGGATATCCGTTTAAATGAGTTATAAAAAAGATAAATACTGTATAATTAGAAAAGCCCTTCCCAAAGAAATTGCAAATTTTGTTTATAATTATTTCTTAATTAAAGAAAAGGTCTTTAAAACTATGACGGCAACCAAATCCATTTCACCTTTTTCCGAAGAATTTGGTGTTGCAGGAGACATGCAAGCTCCTGATACGTATAGTTGTTATGCTGACGGAGCGATGGAAACTTTATTATTAAGATGTCAACCTATTATGGAAAAAAACACAGGGTTAAAATTATTGCCTACTTATTCTTATGCCAGAATTTATAAAACTGGAGCTATTCTTGACCGTCATAAAGATAGAAAGAGTTGTGAAATATCAACTACACTGTTTTTAGGAGGAGATGAATGGCCTATCTATTTAAGTCCATTTGAAAATGTAGGTTCAACAGTTGGGCCTGATACTGTACCTGGCGCTACAATGTCTAGTAAAGCAAAAGGAGTTAAAGTAATATTAAAACAAGGGGACATGTTGGCTTATGATGGTATGGAATTAGAGCATTGGCGAGAACGTTTTACTGAGAAAACCTGTGTTCAAGTCTTTTTACATTATAATAAAGATATACCAATGAACCAATCGAATCAATTTGATACAAGACCCCATCTAGGTCTTCCAGCCTATTTTCAAAAATCAAGAAAATTTGTCCCAAATCCGTGATCGTCGATCGATTTTCTAAGTATCTTAATGCTATAGAATATCCAAAAGAAAAAACATCTTGGAACATTGCCGGTATTTTAAACGATAAAAATGCTTTTTATAAATTTGATGTTAGAGAATTAACTCGAACTTCAGCAACAAGAGCATATCAAACAGGTAAAACAAATACTAAAGCTGATAAGATGGTTTTTGAGCTCGATGCTCGCTGGGTTATTGTCGATATTCAAGAACTACATAAATATCTTAAAAAATATCAAAAAAAAGATTTTGAACTCAAAGAGTTGTTATCTAAATTAGAATGGAATATAAGTTTACCTAAAAGGTAGAATGAAAATATTAGGTATTAACATATCTCATCATCCATCTGTATGTATTTATGAAAACAATAAAGTAAAAGCTTTTTATAATGAAGAAAGGTTTGTATTAACTAAAAACCTTTTACCTGATGAAACTACTGAGATATATCAATCTATTTTACAAAAGATAAATTTTAAACCAGACTTTGTTTGCTATGTTTCTTTTGGAAGAAACTATTCTTATTTTTCTTGTACAGATCAAATGATTATAGATAAAATCCAAAAACAATTAGATCATCCCCCTTATTATTTTGATATTAAAGAACATCATTTATATCATGCTATAACCGCTTTTTACTTTTCGAAGTTTAAAGAAGCTGCAGCTATTGTAGTCGACGGAGGAGGCGCGTGTAAATTTTTTATTCCTTATCAAGAAGTGGAATCTATTTATTTACTTAATAGTAAAAACATTACTCCTGTTTATAAACATAGTAGTAATTATAGATGTAATAAAAACTTTCATATTGAAATGCCTCAACATGAAACCTTTGTTTATTTAAATGGTTTTAAAAATAAGTTTTCAACTAAATGTGTAGGCGGAATGGCTTTTGAAGAAGCAACTATTGCTGCTGGTTTTAAAGATTCTAATGACGCCGGTAAGCTTATGGGGTTAGCTTCATACGCGTACGCGGAGAAGAAATATCCTTTAGATTATAACAAAGTTAATATTGCTAAAGAAGTACAAGAAAAAACATTTGAAGATACTTGCCAACTCATAGATCAAGCACCCAGTAAAAATATAGTCTTATCGGGTGGTTATTTTTTAAATTGTTCTAATAATTTTAAATACGTAAAAAAATACCCTCAGTTAAATTTCTTTGTGGATCCCATACCCCATGATGCAGGAACAGCAATAGGAGCAGCTATTTATTATGATATATATAAATAAAGCAATAGAGATTCTTTTAGATCAAAAACCCTTAATCCTTTATCAAAAGGAAAGTGAATGGGGACCTAGAGCTTTAGGAAATAGATCTATATTATTTGATCCCAGAAACGTAAAAGCTAAAGAGATAGTCAATAAATTTAAAAAAAGAGAATGGTGGAGGCCTTTGGCTGGCACCGTTCTTTTAGAATATGCCCATGATTATTTTGATTTCGGTACATTAAAAGAAAGTCCTAATATGTCTTTTGCTGTATTAGCTAAGCCAAAAGCACAGGAAGAAGTTCCTTCTCTTGTACACGTAGATAATACTTGTAGAATTCAAACGATTGATAAAGGTCAATACCACAATTTGATAGAACTGTTTTATCATGAAACAAAGGTCCCTTTACTTTTAAATACTTCTTTTAATTTAGCTGGTTATCCTATTGTAGAAAATAAAGAGTTTTTAAAATTTACCATTAACTCATCGGAGTTTGAACACGTTTATGAAGTTTAGTTTTCTTTGTGCATTACCCAGAACGGGAGCTACCTTATTAGGTGCTATCATTAATCAAAGTAAACAGATTAAAATGACTCCTAATAGTATATTACCAGAAGTTTTTCTAAACTTATTTAATACTAAAGAGTCTAGTGTGTTTAAGAACTTTCCTTATCACACAGGAATAGACAACATTATCTTAAATATATTTAATAACTATTATAAAGATATCAAAGCTGATCATATTTTAGACAAGGGTCCTTGGGGTACTCCTTATCATTTAGAAATATTAAAAAGTATGTTTAAAGAAAGAAGGTTTGTTATCTTAGTTAGACCTGTTTTAGAATGTTTAGCTTCTTTTATTAAAGCAAAGAGGGACAACAAAGATATTGAATTGTTTTGTGATAGCTTAATGGATCCTGACCATGGAATTTTAGGAAAGAATTTATGGGCTATTAATCATTTAATTAAGAGTAAAGAGAAGCATATTGTTATAACTTATGAGGATTTTGTTACCCATCCTCAAAAAGAACTCAATAGAATCTTTCGATTTTTAAAACTTAAACCAGAAAAGTTAGATTTAAATAATTTAAAACAGTATACTTTTGATGGTATGAGCTATGATGATAAAAATGTTGAAGGTCCTTTTCATTCTATCGATGTAGACAAAGTTAAACAAATCAATTATAAAGTGGAAGATTATCTCCCTAAGAAGATAATAGACAGATATAAGAATGCTCGATTCATTTTATAATAAAGGATTTTTCAATCCAAAACAGGTTAAACGATTAAACAAGTTTATAGAGTCTAAGTATTCGCATATCGAAAAGGCAGCTAATACGGCTAGAAACGAGGACGGTACTTCGAAGAAGAAAAGTAAAACCTTAATCATTTATAGACGTCACCTTAAAGAGATAATTCCCATGTTAGAAACCTATGTACATTATGTGAATGATAATTATTTTGGTTATGATTTATACCCCTTTAATGATCACGATGTGTGTTTATACAATATTTATGAATCAAGTAATCAAGGTGGATATGACTATCATGTAGATACTTCAAGGTCGGATGTTTATGATTTCAAGTTAACGATTCTAGTTAATTTATCTAATCAATCTTTTGAAGGTGGAAAATTCTATATTTTTAATGGAGGGGAATATGAGGCTGAAGAAGTAAAACAACCTGGTACTGTTCTTATGTTTAAATCTTATTTAAACCATAAAGTTTCCACTGTTATAGCTGGACAAAGGAAAACTTTGACGTTTTTTGCTAGAGGACCGCGGCTAAAATAGTGCTGGAATCTTAATACAAATTGATTATACTACGTCATTATGCCACTAAAGAAACTCGGAATTAAACCAGGATTTAACAAACAAGCAACAGCATCGGGCGCAGAAGGTGAATGGATCGATGGTGATTATGTTAGATTTAGATATGGCCTACCAGAAAAAATAGGTGGCTGGCGACAACTTACAATTGATCAAAAAGAACTTCCTGGAGTAGCTAGATCTCAGCTTGTATGGGCAAGTTTAGCGGGTGAAAAATATGCTGCTATTGGAACTCATAAAGGTTTATTTTTATATTATGGGGAAGATTTCTATGACATTACACCTTTAGACACAGCTGTTACTTCATGTACGTTTACTTCAACAACTAGCTCAACAGAAGTCACAATCAATAAAGCTGGTCATGGTTTAGTCGCTGGAGATTATTTTACATTTACAGCCGTTTCTTTACCGGGCGCAGGAGCGACGGGATACGCAGTAGCAACATTTGAAGACTTTACGTATGAAGTTATCACGGCTACTACAAACACTTTTACTATTACCATGGCATCACAGGAAACAGGAACCGGTATGTCAGCCGGAGGATCTTGTTCAGTTAATCCTTACGTTAGTGTTGGTCCTTCTTTTCAAACTGCAGGTTATGGTTGGGGAACTTACCTTTGGAGCGATTCATCATGGGGAACTGAAAGAACAACTTCAGATGTTATTTTAGATCCAGGTAATTGGGCTCTCGATAATTTTGGTGAGATTTTAGTTGCAACAATATTTAATGGAAGAACTTTTACGTGGGACGCCGGTGCTGCGAATCCAAGAACGAATCGAGCAGTGGTTATGACAGATGCTCCAACAGCATCGAGAATGACTTTAGTTTCCGATAGAGATAGACACTTATTCCACCTAGGAACAGAAACGACTATTGCGACCCCTGCAACTCAAGACCCAATGTTTATTCGATGGTCTACTCAAGAAAATTATAATATATACACACCGACTGCTACAAACACAGCAGGAACTTTTAGACTCGACACGGGAAACAAGATTGTAGGAGCGGTTAACGGTAAAGATTATGTACTAGCTTTAACGGATCGAGCAGCCTATGTTATTCAATACATAGGGCCTCCTTATACTTTCTCTGTAAGACAAGTCGGAACGAATTGTGGTTTAATTGGTCAACATGCTGTTAGTTATTCTGATGGTAAGGTTTTTTGGATGTCACAAGAAGGAGGCTTCTTTGTATTTGATGGTACAGTTAAATCTTTACCTTGTTTAGTTGAAGACTTTGTTTTCAATACAGATGGAACTAACTTAGGAATTAATTATGATTCCTCAGAAACAATTTTCTCATCCCATAATTCTTTATATTCTGAAGTTAATTGGTTTTATCCAAAATCTGGTTCTACACAAATTGATAGATGTGTAACTTACAACTTCTCTGAAAATGTGTGGACAACATCATCATTACCAAGAACAACTTATGTCGATCAAGGCGTATTTAATTTACCTTACGCTACCGAATACAATGAAACACAAATCCCTACCTTTCCTATTCAAGGAATTACAGGTACTGCTGGAGCTTCTACTTATTATTCTCATGAAACGGGAACCGATCAAATTTTAGCAGGAGTCACATCAGCTATCCCTGCTTACATTTTATCTGGAGATATGGATATTGAAGATGGAGAAATATTCTCGTCGATAAGAAGATTTATACCAGATTACAAATATATAACAGGGAATTCAAAAATTACTGTTTTCTTAAATGATTATCCAAATAACGCAGCAACTAGCTCACCTTTAGGACCATTTACAGTCTCGTCTGCAACTGATAAAGTAGATACCAGAGCAAGAGGAAGATTAATAAGCTTTAAAATAGAAAACGATGCAACTGGGGAAACCTGGAGATATGGAACATTAAGAGTTGATGCTCAACCTGATGGAAGAAGATAATGGCAAAAATAACAACACTTATTCCAGAACCAAAAGACCAATATGAACCAGATAATCAAAGACAGATTATTGCATCTCTTGACAATTTAAAAAATCAGCTTAATTTTAGTTTTCAAAACGATTTAAAGGAAGAACAGGATACATTTAATTATTTTTTAACATGACCATACGATATAAAAACGCTACTGGAAATTTAACTACTACTAACTTGACTACGGTTTTAACGTTGTCGACTTCAACAGTCGGTATTGTAAAAAGCGTATATTTTTCTAACACTAGTACAGGTGCTATCATATGTAATGCTGCTATGACTGATGCCTCAGCTGGTAGTTATGACGCAGAATTTTTTAGAGATTCCATAGCTGCATCCACTTCAATAAATGCAGCTCCTGAGGGATTGAATTTAGAAGCCGGAGATGCTATAAAAGCGCAGGCCAATACAGCAAGCTATGTTAAAGTTTTAGTTAACTATGCTCAAGTAGATAGATCTCAGGAGAATGGATAATGACAGATGACCTTTTAAAAATAAGTTGTACAACTCACATTATTTGTACAAATAAAAAAACAGGTAAAGTTTATAAAGACGAAGAAGAAATGAAGGCAGATGTGGCTAGCACTCAAACAGAAACTACAATGGATCATATCAAACAAGATATAACTGTTGAAGTCTCACCAAAAGGATTGCAAGCCATACAGAAAGTTATGGCCAGACAGAATGCAAAAAAATCCTAGAGGCGGGACTGAATTACAATTAGAATATTTAAATCAGTACGTTGAGAAAAAATTATTAAGAGAAGTTCAAATAACAACTTCTGTACCTGAAAAAATACCTTTAGCTACAGATAAACCTAATATCTTATGGCAAAAAAATTCTTGGGACCAACCTAATATTACTCCATGGTTTAAAGATAAAAGCAATCATAAAAAATACGATTGGTATGTTTTTAATAGTCATTGGAACTACGATAACTTTAGACGATATTTTGATGTTCCTACAGAAAAATGTTTAGTCATTAAGAATGGAATTGCAAATATTACTCCAAGAGAAATACCTTATAAAGAAACAGAACCTCTTAAAATTATACATCAGTGTACACCTTGGCGTGGTTTAAATGTTTTATTAGGGACTATGCAATTATTAACAAAGCATAATATTCAATTAGATGTGTACTCCTCTACAGAACTTTATGGAGAAGCTTTTAACAAAGCCAATGATCATCATTATACCGCGCTATATGATCAAGCTAAAAAATTACCTAACGTAAACTATATTGGTTTTAAACCCGATAACTATATTAAAGATCATTTAAAAGATTATCATATGTTTGTATATCCAAGTATTTGGGAAGAAACATCTTGTATCTCTTTAATAGAATCTATGGCAGCAGGACTCTATTGTATGACGACTGATTTAGGAGCTTTATATGAAACGGGCGCTGAATATACGATGTATATTCCTTACGCGAAAGACTATAAACTATTAGCTAAAAAATTTGCTTATGGAATTATTAATGCAAGAAATGGTTTACTTCAGGAACCAGTTCAAGAACATTTAAAAAGACAAATTCAATATACTCAGATTTATTATGGCTGGCCTAAAATAGCTTTACAATGGACTAAATTTTTGAAAGGAATCGTTAAGAATGGATGATAATACAAAACCTATATGGTTTGAAGAACAAACACCGGTTCAAGAGATTCATATAGGAACAGCTAAAACACCTAAATACCAAATCTTTGTAGCCACTCCAGTTCACAGCACAGTTACAATTCATTACACACAAGCCCTATTAAAATTTCAACAAGACTGTATGCAAAAAGGTATTTTAGTTAGCTTTACTTTATATAAATCTTCTTTGGTTCAACAAGGTAGAAACTTATGTGTTGCTGAATATTTAAATGATGAGAAACAATATACGCATTTATTGTTTATCGATTCAGACATAGATTTCGAAACTAAAACTATTATGACAATGTTGGAAAAAGATAAAGATATTATATCAGCTCCCTATCCTATGAAATGGATTGATTGGGATCGAACAGCAGACAGAGCACACAAGCTCAACATTACTCATCCAGACGAATTATCTAAATTAGGTTATACCTTTCCTGTTAAAGCAGAAGGTATGAAGGAACTTGAAGTTGACGATGGAGTGGTTGAAGTCACCCATGCTCCTACCGGCTGTATGTTGATCAAAAGAAAAGTCTTTAAAGATATGATTAAAAAACATCCTGAATTAGAAATACACCAAGTTACTATGGTTAATGGACAAGAAATCATTAAACCTAATTTTTATAATTTATTTGAATGCCTGCATGAACCAAAGACTAAGAAATATTATGGAGAAGATTTCGGGTTTTGTAAGCGCTGGACAGACATGGGTGGAAAAATCTATCTATATATAATGGATTTTATCACACACACTGGTGATTATCAGTTCTGCGGCAGGTTTTGGGATGAGCTAAAGGTACAGCACAAGCTCAAAAAATAGCATTGACCTGCTAGAAAAAATCAAATAAACTAATAAATTACAGGATTTCACGCCTGCCACAAATAAATTTTAAAGAAAATTATGGGTATATCTAGATCACAAATGAGAAGACAATTATATAATACGGGTGGCATTACAGGAATAGTACAAAGAGAACCCTACTTTCTTGGTGGAATAGGAAAAGTATTAAAGAAAGGAGCTAAAGCTGTTAAAGGTATTATAAGTTCCGACGTAGGTAAGATGGCTATCACAGCCGCTCTAATGGGA
>Ga0098047_10001286_pt1 | contig 10270 bp, 9 predicted proteins | sample 12_taG_FD_92585 | JGI IMG/M metagenome (GOLD analysis project Ga0098047, IMG submission 92585) | Marine viral communities from the Subarctic Pacific Ocean - 12_ETSP_OMZ_AT15267 metaG | ecosystem: Environmental > Aquatic > Marine > Oceanic | place: Subarctic Pacific Ocean | collected 2015-01-16 | reverse complement strand
TTAGAGATGAATTAACATTTTGAACAACAATAGAAGCATTAGAAGTAGAGTCAGTTACAATAGCATACCTTATTGAAAGATTAATGATCCTCGCATCTAAGATATCAATTGCATCAGATATCAGCCTAAATTCATTTATGTAAACTCTTAAATTTTTCTTAAGGTGATCAGGTGAGGTGACGAGCTCACCACGCTTATTTCTGCTGAGAACGTGTAGTCTTGTCGCTAGCGGGTTATGTGGGTTGCTACTTACCCCTACCCTAAAAACTCTTCCAAAATTGGTAGGCATCGTATAAATCCTGGCCACCAGATCATCTTTTGTCACAATTCTTGACTGCGAGTTCCTAAATGCCAATGCTGTTGATCTTAGCTCATTTAGTGTCAATGGATTTTCTCCTCCCTCTGCCACAGCTGGATTGTTAACAGAGAGAGAGGCCCGGATCGTGCTTGCAGTGGCCGCCGGAACATTAGTTGAAAAATCAATAAATAGCGTGGTAATTGACCGAATGGTGCCCGCATCAACATTGTGAGTAAGGCCGCCACCGGCCCGGTACTTCACCGTGATTGTGGTTCCTACCGGAGACATTCCTAAGGTTTGGGTCTCCAATAAAGAGTTTGGGTCTATAGAAAATCGAGAAAATGTCTTCTTTCCGTAGAGGGGAAGCGCCAATTCAGATGGATCTGGAACAATGTCATCATCAAGAGTGCTCGCTCGACCTGATCCAAACTTAATTGTTGTCACCCCGGTTTTTCTACTCATCGAAGAAATAAACCTATACGGAGCAGGCATTAATTCAATATTTTCAGGAACCAGGTTGCTATCTTCCGATAGATTAGCCACCCTCTTATAGACAACGTCCTGCGTTAGGGAATCGACCTCGTAATATTGGTTTCCCTCTGAGTCAGCCACAGAGATGATCTCGGTAACATTTTCCTCTGTTATCCTGATGGTTCGAAAAGGTATGAAGTTGCTGCCTATGCTAAAATTTTTATTAAAAAGATTTCCAGACACACAGGTCCCAGCTCGCTTGAGAATAAACGTCGTAGGATTCGAGTTGCTGTCAGTCTGCCCAACCACATACTCTGCAACAAATTTTCCCCTGGACTGCAAGCCAAAATTAAGATCCTCAGTTAGCTCAAAATTAACTCCCGTATTAGAGGTAAAGAGAGTGCCTTCCTTTATGTTAGGACAGTAAGACATCCGAGGTTGGTACTCTCCGTCTACGAGTGCTGCGTTAACCTCCACATAGACGTCCACCTCAACAACAGAGGGTGCTGATCCCCTAATCTTGACACCCGCAGAGCGAACCAGAGATTCGACGTTAATCGTCTCAACTGCGGTCTCCACGTTAAGCTCATTAAACTGATGATCCAGATAGAAGCTTTGACTGTCTCCCACAAACGCTGCAAAGTCTAACAGCATCCCGCCGACAGAGGGCTCTGAGAAGTCTCGAATCCTATCAGCGAAATAGGTGCGAGCGTACTCTAAGAGCTCTGCCTTAAAAGCTCGGGTGTCCTTGCTTAGGTATCCTCGGGGAACAACGTGATTTATCTGCTTTTTAATGTTTTTTGCCATTTTTATCCTATCGTGTAAATTGTTGCCTCAGCCTTTTCTTTTGCAACCTTAAGCTGTGGGACGTTATATAATAAGGTCACTGTGACCTGGGATATGCTTTGAATTGGATTTGACTTGTCCACCTTCACGGTGGAGGCATAGTCAAGTAGCTCAATGTACGGCATAAATTTTCCCACAGCCGTCTGGATACGACGCATCGCCTCTGCGTCAAAATCTTCCCGGGAGAGGCGCTCCGTACAAAGAGACCTCAGATTAGCGCCTACGGCGAAATTACCGAGACGCTCACCGTGATTGGTCATGATGAGGTTTTTTAGGTTATCTTTCACCAGCTTGCGAAGATCAGTGTACATGTCAAATATGCCTGTTCGATTCTCGCCTAGCCGAAGCGGGGTCTTGAATCCCAGCGGGGTGGGAGGATTAGCAGAGCTGGAAAATTTCCTATCGGTCCTGAGATCTCCCACGCTCTTAAAGCTGTAGGTTATTGTGGGGGATGGGCCGCCGAGTCCAGGCATGATAAACTACTCCTAATGCTAATTATTTTAAATAAAAGATTATCACCCTGAATTATTCAAGAAGTCGCTGCGGGCTATGAGACCACACTGAGTCCCTTGAGTATCGCGGTGATCTTGACGGCCAGCTTTGCTGTCTCTATCTCAGCGTCCTCCTGGTCTATCTCGGGAATGTCGAGCTCTTGATTGCCGCTGGTCAACGTGGAGGTCATTTCCTTCATCTCTTCAAAAAGTGTGGACCAGCCCGTATATCCTTGCATACTTCCGCCCATACCGATCGGCAACTCGAAGGCCATCGCGTGAAGCGTGGGTGACAGCAGCACATAAAAGACCTTCTTGTAGAGCTTGATGTCAGCCTCGTCCCACTGCCTGAGTGGGTAGTCGGCCACCTTGTCGTCCTCTTTGTCCGGGTCGGGCCACTCCTTCCCATCGGTATAAGTTTGGCTGTGCTTCCCAAAAAGAGTTTCAGTCATCTGAAAGTCGGCCAGGAGCCCAAGATCAGCACCGAGATCATCGTCCTCGATTCCAGCTCCGATGAGGCGGGCGGCAAACTGGCTGCTTCCGCCGAAATAGGCCTGGCCTTTATCGTCGTTGACTTCCGACCGGACGGCCTCATAACCAAAGATCTCGTAGAATGCTTCCTGCTGGATGAGATCATCCTCGGCCTCAAGAATAAGCCTAATGAGGTCAAAAGGAGGGCAGACTGGGCCGTTGTAGGCGACGAAGGTCGGCGGATAGGTTTGTGTATAGGTGATGGGGGTGTCAGCCATGTTTTATTCTCCAAATATTATCTTTGAGGCACAGTTTTTGGTGAGAGGACTGCTTATTGTCGGGGCCATCTGGAGCACCGATTGCCCGATGGCAGCAAAGGGAGACCCTCCCAGGTAGGCGCCGATCACTGGAATGGAGCCTGCTGCAGTTCCGTAGGCCATGATCCCGCTCGCGTTAAGCTTTATCAACATCTCGACGTAATTTGTCAGAATCGCGAACTCATCATACATTAAGTAGGGTTGCTTGGCATTATCAGCGCCGATGGTGATGTGCTTTCCGTGAATCTGAATGTTGCCGGAGTCGTCGATGCAAATTGACGCCTGCTCGTCCCCGTCCTTGTCAAGCTGAACAAGCCGCATCGTTCCCTCGTTATCCTCGTTCAGATGGGAGACGATCCTGACGTGTCGAGACTTGGCCACTAGAAAGGCGCCCTCCTGCTCGTTGTCAACACTGGCCTTGGCACCGATGTCTTTCTCCCAAGGGTGAGCTGTTTTTAGCTCATCAATATTTCCGGTGTTAAAGTTGACGTCCCCCTTGGTGTCCATAGACACATAGATTCTCGCCAAGTCGTAGAAGAAGTCTGCATCTCCCTCTCGGGCGTTAACAGCATTGGGATCCTCGGTACTTGTCTTGACAACCTCATCGTAATCTCGGGTGTTTGTCGCGGTGCTCGCCGGTGCTGTGGCCTCTGCCTGGCCGACGCCGACGACGATGTCAATGGTGCCCTTCCCGAGGCCTTCGCCTGTGGGCAGTGTGGAGTCCGACGAAAGAAGGCCCTGAACATCCTCAACAAAGGACCCGTCGTCGCCGCCTTCACTGGACTCACCTCGATCCTCTCCCAGAACTATTCTTGTGTTATTGGACCCCTGTAAGACTAGATCTGCGCACCGCTTAGAGAACCTGGGAACGATCTCTCCTGTAAACTGATCGTAAGAGAAAGACTTGTCTATCCTGACCTGATAAGGCTCGTCCCCGGGCAACGTCTGATCAGCGTTTACGTTTCGGCCTCCAGCTGGAAAGTTTGGAGCATCACCTGACGAGTCGCCACTGACGGCATCGATGGAGTCTGGGCCGAAAGCCTCATATCCCGCCTCTCCGGGGCCGCCAATACCTAGCGTCGTGCTGCCGTCGTCGTTCTCTTCGGTGTACAACTCGGGTGACCATGAGGCATCGGCGTCGGCAAACATCGTGTTAACTGAGACCTCTGCGCCGTCTTGCCCGACGCCCGCGTCAAACTGAGCCAGACTGTCTGGAGCTGCCGAACCTTCGTCACTCGTCACCCGATCCAGGTGGGTGAAATTTATGTCATCCACCTGAAGGGGGGCGGCTCGACGGGTGATCCAAAATCCCACTCCCGAGCTGGTGTCTCCGTCGACCCTCTCGTATATCACCCACACCTGCTCGGTGGGCTTTACAGGAAGGGAGAAGTGCGGAGAGAAGAAGGGGAAAAAGACGGCAGGCTTATCAAAAAGCTTAGCACCCTGATCCGAGACCACCGTCGCAAGTATGCTATTGCGAGGCATTCTCTCAATCTGTAGCGGGTTAAGAACTGCTCGGTCACCGCCAGATTGCATGGCGGCGAGCTCGGTTGCTTTTAAGTCTGCTGGGTTAGCGATAAAATCATCCACAACAGCGCTATAGATGAGCCTGTTCGGGCCTGGATTAGCGTCTGAAGTTGTATACCGAGTTACATCAGTGTCAGCACCGGTATCCCTAGCTCGCCTCTCAGCGTCGGGTACAGTATACCCGGTTGTCATCAGGGCTCCTCTATCTTGCTAAAAATCTCATCAGGATCTATCTGAGACTCAAGCTGTTCAGCCTTCGCCAGGAGCTCGGCCAGTCGTAAGATTTGATCATTTGACTTGGACATTCTCTCCAGATATTTAGCTGCAGTCGTTCCCAGCATGGTGTGCTGGGCGGCACTGCCTTGTAGCTCCGTGTACAGGTCAGTAAATAGCATTCGAGCATTTTCTCGGTCAGTCAGAGCATTTTCATAAATCTCCTTCCAGAGCACCTTTTTCTTATCCTCGGTGGACTCGAGAGAATCCAAGATCTCAGAAAACTCCTCTATCTTTTTTTCCCTATTTTTGGCGTGTCTCATCACATCCTTCACGGACTTTGTCATCCTACCCCCTAAAAGAAAATATCAAAATCATCATTCTTAATTAATACCCTGTAGTGTTTTCTAATCACAGACATTGCAATTGATAGCTGCTTTGGATTTAAATTTGAAATTTCTCTCATGTAAACAAAGACAGCACGTTTATTTAGAAGGTCAAGCTCATCAATGTGTTCAAAGAGAGTGATTATGGCATCCATGCAGGCAATTTCATTCTCTCCAGAGATTTTTCCTCTAATCTCCCGCAAGAGAGACTTCAAATTATTAATGGCATCGTTTCGAAGAAGAGACCAGTCTTGAGGGGGAACAGCATTATAGCTCTCAATCTCCCTTAGATCTCGTTGGGCTAACGAATCAACATCGTCGATGCTGACATGCCTCCTGATTTTCTTCATTTTTTGCTTTGATTTGATTATTAGCCAGTTTTTGGCGACGACATTAAAATAGGAAAAGGCTTTCGATCCTCTGCTGGCGTCAAACTTGTGAAGCGTCTCATACAGAAAGCAAACACAGTCATTCTTAAGCTCCTCATAGGGGCCTGCAGTTTTTGTAAATCCGTGAATAAAGATCAAATTTTCAACAAGCTTGTCAAATGCCGGGAGAATCTCATCAATATAGATCTTTTCTTTCTCATCTCCGCAGCTTGAATTTTGATATTTTATAATTGCATCATGTGTTCCGGAGTGAAAGTACAAGTTAGACTTAGACTTCTTTCTACCTACTTTCACCTTTTTCTTTTTCGCCATAAAATTCTCTAATTGATAATCTTTGTTGTCTCGAAGTCCGGCAGCGGATCAATTTCTATTTCTGTTTCAAAGGCATCAGTGAGACGTTGTGCCACATAGAGAATTGCATTTTGAGAAGTTCTAATGTCCTGAATTACCTGTCTTACTTCTAAGCTATCAAAGAAGAGCGGTTTTTCTAGAACCTGAGACATTGAATGATACCTTTGATCAAGCACGTCAAGGGAGTCCTCTATGCTATCTTGCAACTCTAGGATTAGCTTTCCTAGTTTTATGTTGAAATAAATAGAAAATCCCAAGAGCATGCACAATAGTACTATAGATCCGGAAAGAATTACGACAGTCAATTTAAATACCTATAGCTTTTCAAATACATTATCATACTCTCTAAAAATCGCTTTATGCGAAAATTTCTCTCTCACCTTTTCTTTGAGACTTTCTGCCCACTGCTTAGGAAGATGCGGCTTTTTTCTAAATTTTAAAATCTTATCTTTAAAATCTGCCTCGATGGGATCTGCCCACATTGTTCCGGGCATAAAGATTCTATTGTCTACCCTTGAACCGTCAATGGGAATTATCTTAAAATCAATAGGAATAAATTTTCCAAGATTTAAAAAATCTAAGTGACCTGACCAGTTTGTAATCATCACCGGAACTCCCGATGCCGCTGCCTCGAGCATTGGTAACCCAAAGCCCTCACCCCTGGTTAGACTTACTAAACACTTTATATCATCTCTTCGATAGAGAGATGCAACCTCTTTGGCACTCATATTTCCATGAAGAAAGTGAATCTTAGGATAGGGGCCTTGGCGAGTTTGACTTATCACACTCTCAACAAGCTTTCTAGAGAGCATTCTGTCGATTTTTGTTCCACGACCTTGATTTGTCTTTAAAATTATCCCAACATCAGGATCATCATGAAACACCTCACAGATCCACTTGAGTGTATTGAATAAGTTCTTCCTATCATTAGCCTGATTGTCTCCTGTTACCTGCCCTAAAATTAAAAAATTAAAAGCAGTATCAACATTAAAAGGAAGCGGAAGAAGGGAATCATCTTCAATTTCATCAATAAAAGCCTCGGGCACAACATAAATGGGAACCTGAATGTTTCCCGAATTTAACAAGCACCTTTTGGAAAACTCAGAGGGAATAATCACTGCAGACATCTTATTGACACTTTCCACCCACTTAGGATTGCAAGATGAAGTTTCAACCACCGCAGAAACACCAACATTAATGCTGGCCAAGCTTGGATCCCATTCATCTGGAAGCTGTACTTGAAACGATATATCAAACTTACTATCTGAGGGACCTGGGCCTGACTTTTTCATCACCTCTTCTACAAGTCCGTTTTCCATTTTTCCATTTATCATCCACGACGTATGGCCCCACTTGACAACCTGAGAGGTTACTTGCAGATCCGCTCTTTGATTCAGCCACCTAAAAATTTGCCTAGAATGAACGCCGTATCCGCTTATAGATAACAGCGGCGCTCGTATAACTACAGATTTTTTCAATTATCAATCCTATAAAGTTTCACATTCCCAGGATTTATATTCCCAGTCTTCTAAAAGTTTTGTCAGGGTGTGATGCCACGCGTCTATCGTTTTTTGATATCCAAATTCAGAGTGAGCATAGCTTCGAACCTTCTTCTTAAGCTCTATTTTTTCATCTTGGGATTTCTCATAAAGCCTCATTATTCCATTTGCAATTGACTCACAGGACACATAATCTTCATAAATGTAAGGAACCTGTTGAGATCCAACTAAAGTTTTAAAATCAATATCAAGTGCCACCCCGTTTTCTGTTCCATCTCTGTGATCAACCACCTGTCGAGTTAAACCACCAGTTTTAGCCGCCACGATGGGAACTCCCACATTCATTGACTCAAGTGTAGAGAGGCCAAATCCCTCAGCATAGCTTATATTAATACAGAAATCACAGATATTATAAAGGGAATTCATTTTCTCAAACTCAAGGCGCTGATTTGAAAAAAACACAGAGCCATTTACCCCAAGCATTTCAGCAGTTGCCAAGAGGTTGGGACCTTCACCATCATGAGGATCAGTGTGCATGATAAGCGTTGCTTTGTCATGTCCATGAGAATCCCATAGATTTTTCATAAATATTTTCCACGCCAGGAGGACATCGTTGGGTCTCTTCCGCTTGGCATTTCTATTAACCCAGATTCCGACAAAGTGATCGGATCTATTCTTTCCGATAATTTCTGACTTTAACCTTTTAGCCTCATCGTCAGGCACGGGAAAAAATAAATCCTCTGGAAGAGAATGGGGAATAAAATTTGTCCTAGCTGGAAAATGCTCCTTGACCATCTCATACGTCATATGCGAATGACAGTTTATAAGATCAGTTGAATCATATAGCACACGATTGAAGTCCGGCCATGGATAATTATCCCACACGTGCCAGTAGGCTATCGGGCAAACCTGATGTATCTCATCTTCCATCTCCCATAACCAAATAAAAAATCTAGGATCAGTGAAGATCAATAGGATGTCAGGCTTTTCAGTTGCTAGTGCAACCCTTAACATATCCTGATCACCGAACCCGTCTATCGGCTTGACAATGAAATCCTCATTTACAACAACGGTCTCATAGTCAGTGTGTTTTAAGGCAGCCCCAAACTGTCTAAAAGTCCACTCACCGGGATGATAATGTAACAACCCGCCTATAAGATGTCGTGTCTGGGTCCCTACACCTGATGTGCTTAGGGCATGATCTGAGAGTACCAGAACTTTCTTTTTTGTCATACGCGTTCCCATTAAGAAAAGAACTTAAGAGATGGTACGAATTACGACAAAAAAAGTTAATATTTAGGTGCAGTTCTGGGTATCTTTAAATTGACAGAATCTACAGGAATCTCTATTCTTAAAGAAGAGACCTCTTTGCACAGAGGCAATCATGTTATTCATCATCTTGATGCCTCGGCGAAGGGACTTAGGCCCAACAGATACTGTTACGAGCTCACAGATGCGTCCTGGTGTACCCCCGCGCTTTAATAGTATAAAACCACAGCGAATGTCCTTGAGTGGAACAGAGTGCTTCCTAGACCAAAAATGCTTATACAGGATAAGCTGAGCTGTCATTAGGATGTCTTGCTTTTTCGCCCTTCGCCATCCATAAGATTGTGATGTTTTCCAGTCGAGGATCCAGTAGATGTGGCCGTCGCCTCTTTTCTTGGGAACCTTGATAATAGCATCAATAAAACCTTTAAATTTTATATCTTTGCTCTCAATGTTTTCATATAGCTTTTCTTCAGCCTTAACAGTTTGCCAGCCAGGGAAAGTCTCGTCTAAAAACTTAGGAACATCATTCCACATATTAGATGCCCACTCACACCACACTTCAACCGGATGATATTTGTACCATCCAGGTTGATTTTTTACCCACTCCGGGTCTTCAAAGCCATTCTTTTCCCAGGCAGTGGTGATATCCTTAAAGAGCTTTTTCTTATCAACAGATTTTGTTTCAAGAAGTGTCTCACACCCTTCATGAACGGCGGTTCCAAAATCTAGGTAAGGGGACGGATTGAATGTGTCAATCTTATCTATGTACATCAACTTGTGACGCCATGAGCACTCTTTCCAGCATTTGATCTCCGAAAAGGATACATGGGGCTTTCCAGTTGGTAACGTATTTTCTTTCATGATGATATTATACCACAGGGTATCTCATTGAACACGATCTAGTCGTATGTTTTCTTTGAAACCGCACCGGATATATCATACCAGTCTAGATCTTTTCTTATCTCAATGTTCTTTTTCCAGGCGCCTTTCATGACACAGGGATTTACACCTAGTTCCTCTGACCTTTTTATCATAGCGTTAAGATCTTTGGGAAAACACTTTCCGCCAAATCCAAGATCCCCATCGTGGCCTGGTACATCAATATGGGAATTCCCAATACGACCGTCTGAAATAAATCCTTCGACAGCTTGATCCCAGTCACCCTGAATTGCATCACAGACTTGTCTCATTTCATTCATAAATGAAACCTTTGTTGCAAAGAAACAATTTGCCATATACTTGATGAGCTGTGCGGTTCCAAAGTCTGTCTTTATAACCTTGGTATACGGAAATCTACTTTTATATAGATCCTCAACTATATCATTCGCTAGTGCCTTATTGCTTCCTAATACTATTCTTGAAGCGTTGATAAAGTCAAGGCGGGCTTTCCTTTCTGTTAAAAACTCAGGATTGAATACAAAATTCATTTTAGGATATTTCGATGCCAACGACTCTACAGTTCCCGGAACTACAGTTGACTTAATTACCACAACTTTCTTATTAATGACTCGATATTTTGATATTTCATCGACAACTCCTTCAACTATCGACAAGTCACACTCACCTGATTCAAACATAGGGGTGGGCACACACACAAAAATTACATCTGATATGTTGACTAATTCATTCATCGAGTGTGTAGATCTTCTGGGATCTTTATCATAGATTAGGATATCATCCACATGAAGAATAAACCCATGCATAATTGCAGACCCTACAAATCCATTTCCTATTATTCCAAT
>Ga0098047_10001282_pt1 | contig 10291 bp, 5 predicted proteins | sample 12_taG_FD_92585 | JGI IMG/M metagenome (GOLD analysis project Ga0098047, IMG submission 92585) | Marine viral communities from the Subarctic Pacific Ocean - 12_ETSP_OMZ_AT15267 metaG | ecosystem: Environmental > Aquatic > Marine > Oceanic | place: Subarctic Pacific Ocean | collected 2015-01-16 | reverse complement strand
CAGGTATACCATAGCAGCAGCATATTTCTATAAAGACGATAACGGCATCACCCATTATAGCGCTCTGGACTACTACGGGAACGGATCTGATATAGACTTTGTGGAAGTCGACGATAGGATAAAGAAAATACGAGTTCGGGTCACAGGTATACAACTAACCAATAAGCGGACAGGTATCGCAAGGAAAGATCACCTCAACCAGACTATTAACGATATAGGATCCTCATCATCGGGCATAGCAATTTTCTTAGGCATGAGTAATACAGAAACGAGGGGCGAAGAAGTTGATCTCAAGAAAGAGCCGCTTCAGTTATATACGATGGTACCGATGGATAACAACCACAGGTACCATGACATCGATATTGATTCACCAAACGGAGTGGTGCAGTTCAGGGACGAAGCAACAGCGGTACCAGCACTGATAAGTCCAGCAGTCTATCCTGTTCAGCCTTCCTGCCCGACTGATTTAACATCACACAAAAATATTCTATGCATAAGCACAACAGATGGGATGATTTACCCATCTCAGTCATTTGCGTCCACCCTCGGTTCGGAGCAATCTATGCTCTGCCCACTGTTCAGCGTTGGGAATATTATCTCGATTAGCGAAGAGACGAACGGCGTTGGCGCATCTCATATCGAAAGTAATGGGCCAAACCTCATAGCATTCAATAGAAATAACGTCTTCGGTATAGCCGGTGACGGCCCAGGCCCTGATAATTCAAGCAGAAGTGGGTTCACTCCACCACAGATTGCACTCTTAGATCAGGGCATCGACGACAGGTCCATATGTGCAAGGATACCCTCTGGAATCATGTATAAGTCTCGGCATGGGTATTACCTCATTGGTAATGAAGGGCTTAAGTTTATAGGTGCCCCCGTGGAAGATTACAACGACTTTGACCCATCCGGAGTACAGATTGTCGATGAGACTAATGAAATAGTTATACCACTCAGAACATATGCCCAGGTGACATCGACAGATAGTACGGGGGGTGAAAAGACCTTAGTCGGGGGTGTATGCCTGGTTTACAATTATGAGTTCAATCAGTGGTACACCTGGGTGGTACCAACCGGTGATGACCTAACTGCTATCGGCCCATACCTTAACGACGTTCAGGGGCTCATACGCTCTAATGGATCTAGGAAGCTTTACTTCGCTGTATCGAACGGGGATATCCTGACAGAGAGGGATACCCACTACACCGACGAATTGGCGAGTGACGGTAAAGGCTATCCCGTTCCGATAAAGATTAAGACCGGCCAGATAAAGATAGGGGAGTTCTTCTCTGGGTTCCGGTTGCACAACATCGGCATACCTATTTACGGGCATTCAGAGACAAGACTAACGATCAAACTATACTACGATGGTAGTTCTGTTGCGGCGGAGACATTCACTGCGACGCTTGCAGATGGTACCAATCAATCAGAAATAATCTTAAAGCCAGCCAAGCAAAAATGTCGTACAATAGCAGTAGATATAGAAGAGGACGCAACTAATAACGAATCTACCGATAGAGGTGCCACATTGAATGGTCTTGGGTTGCTTGCTTCACAAAGAACGGTGAAGATGCCTTATAACGTTGCAATATCGAAAGTGCCAGAAGGGAGCTAAGAATGGCGACTAGAATGGGTCAGGAACTAGCCGATCAATTGGCTAGCGCCATAAATGCAGCCGTATCTCAAGCTGATGGGAATATCATCCAAGCACAGGACGCTATAACTGAGGCCATCCTTGCTGCTGGTACGAAGGTCATAGATTACGAACAGTCCATCTTCAGGGCGAAGGAGGGAAGGCAACAAGCTCGGGAGGTCAGGGGCGCAGAACTTGCCGACCTAGAGAAGAACCGCAAGGAGTCTTATGAGTTCAAGAAAGATGCAATGCGTAGGGGTCGTAAGATTCTGCACATAGCGACAGCCTTGAAGGCACTCACTGCGCTTGGTGGTGAGGCACTGAAGTACTGGGCTAATCCACCAAAAAAAGTTGCTGAGACAAAGAAGCCAGGTGATTACGTCCAGGATCAGCCCACAGTCTCGGAGGACATCCTAGGTAAGGAGCCGCTTGGTTTTACCTCTGAAGAAAGATCTAGGTACACCACAGCACCATCGTTCCAGGAGTATTTTCCTCCTGAACAAGCTCCTGATACTCCACGGACACCAATGGTCGACCAGGGCTCATCTGCCCCATGGACATCAATGGTCGACCAGGGCTCATCTGCCCCATGGACATCAATGGTTGACCAGGGCTCACCGACTACTGCCATCGTCGAAGACCATAAATCTCCGAGTAAAAAACCCCCGGAGTATCCCCCAGACCTTCTCCTCGGAGAAAGTAGCGAAGCGCGTAATTCGTTTTATTCGGAAAACCGTAAGGAGTATGAGGAAAACCTCAACTCGTTCCTAGCAACTTATTATCCTGATGCTTTCATGGGCCTTCAGAGGGCTAAAGAGAAATTGCGTAAAGACTCACTTTACTCAGAGGCAGGTCCTGAAGCTTCGACCACACCATCTCCTGTCGAAGTTCCTGAGGCTGTACCCTCTCCTGCCTCTTCGTGGACATCAATGGTTGACCAGGCTCCATGGACATCAATGGTTAACCAATCTCCTAAGGCTGCACCTACTCCTGCTCCTGTCGAAGCTCCTAGGGCTCCACCCACACCTACTCCTGTCTCTTCGTGGGCATCAATGGTTGACCAGGCCCCATGGACATCAATGGTTAACCAAGCTCCACCATCAAGTCCACCAAGCACGGCAGCTCAGGGGCTCGATGCTGGTAAGCAGTTACCACCTACTTCTGAAGCAGTTGCCCCTAAAGCTGCACCTGCAGGCAGTGCATTGGCACAGGAGGCACTAGAGCAGCATAGAGCCCTCAAAAATGCCGAAGCTCTAATACCTAAGGCTGCACCTACTCCTGCTCCTGTCGAAGTACCCGAAATCCTGCCATCGACAGATCCGCTAATGGAAGAGTCACTCAAGCAGCAGAGAGCCCTTGATGATGCAATTAAAGCTTCACTACCTCCCAGCCCAGTAGCAAAGGAAGCACTAGCCCAGAAGAAAGACCCTGCCACGGAAAAGCCCATCGACAGCCCTGAATTCAGCCTATCTCTCAAGGAAGATCCAGGGGAAAGCGTCGATTCGTGGGCAAAGGAAGGGGCAAAGGAGATACCATTCGACCCCATGGACCTTGTTCCTTTTGAGACAAGGGAGGGCACCCCAGCGCTGTTGCCAAGGAAATTCGCAGAGAGGCTGAAGAGGTTCTTCGCGTTTGCGGCGGAGCATGGCATAACACTAACGCTTGGCGGCCAAGATTCAGGGGCTCGTGACAGCGCAGCTTTCGCTCGCTTATACGCTAAAGGGTTGAATCCATCCAGAGAAGGGTACCACAGCCACAAGAAAGACCATCGAGCTGTAGATATAGAAGTTGGTGGGAGCTTCAACTCTGACGAATATAAATTCATAAAGGAACACGGAGTTGATTGGGGTATTCTTCCGGGTCATACCCGACCAGACCAAGCATCTTCCGAGTCCCCGTTTAAGAATTACAGAAAGCCGTGGCACCATATCTTCTCAGTTGACATTCCTGCAGACAGCCCGTTCGCACCGGGGAGTGATTACTGGAAGTATAAGTCAAGAAAAAACGCTCTCGAAAGAGAGAAGAATAGAAGCGCAACGGATGACGAATTATGGAAGCTTCTAGACTTAGGAGGGAGTTAAAATGGTAGCACGCAGTACATTCAAGCCTAACGCTCTAACGTACAGCGACAAAGAGGCGGTCTTGAGCGGCGCTCATGGATTAGTAGCGCCTCGCGCTGCCTATGCCGAAGATAGGGGTAAAACAGATGAGGAACTGGAAGCCATTTGGAAGGCTGGCAACATCTATGATCCTGGCCACTTCTTCACTCCGTCAGATATTGAGTGGCTTAAGGCTAGAAGGGCAGAAACGCTTGGGAAGCTTGAGACGGACACGGCAGCCTATGAAGAAAGTTTGACACCAGAAGGCATTAAGAAAGCAGCAGAGCGTGTGGAAAAAGAAGAGCGGGCAGAACTCAGAGACAGGTCCATTAAACAGCGACGGGAAGACCCCATAATTGATGCTAGATACAAGGAACTACAGAGAAGGACGACTGCGGACCTGATCAGACCTGACGTAATAGAGTACTGGGAGAAGTCCGCAAGAGAGGGGGCGGAGGAGCATAAGGCTGCACTGCTGGGGAAGGCCCGCAGTATGGGGCTAAATGCTGCGCAGATGGAGGCTCTTTCACAAGGGATGCAGAAGGCCGATGCGGCATTTGAAGCGAAGATCGAAGCCCTAAGATTAGAGAGCCGTAGGTCGGCAAAGGAGGAGCTTGAGAACTTCACTCTCCTTCTCCAAGAACAGGGCAGTGCTCATATCGCAACAGAACAGGCACTCGCGCTAGAGAGAGAAAGGGTCAGATCAGCAGAGTCGAGAACGCTGTGGGGAGCAATCCTTGGCGGGGTCGGTGGTGTTCTCGGTGGTGTGGCAGGGTATTTTGCTACTGCGGGTAACCCTCTGGGTGCTTTGGCTGGGTTTTCTGCCGGTTCAGCGGCAGGAATGTCGGTGGGGAGTGCAATCTAATGACATCACTACAAGGCACCGGAGATGAGACGATGGATGATACGGTGGTTCAAAGCTCAGGGTACGTGCCTGACGATTCACGTGAAGAAGCGTATGCAGCGCTTCATCGAGAATTTTCCTTAACCCTTGCAGAGAAGATGAGGGAGAGTGGGCAAACGCCCAATATCGAGGACGTCCAAAACCTCTGGGGGTTTGAGAATCCGACAGCAGACCCTCTAACTGCAGAGCAGGCAGAGATGATGATGTATCGTCAGGAGGAAGGAGAACGGAAGCCCCTCAAGCAGACGGAAGACGACGCTACTGCCACTGTTTCTGATCAGAGCGGCGTAGGTGTTGACACCGACTACTCTGGGCTTGATCTCGATAAAGCACTGGCTGACGCCGAGAAAGAGATGAAGCCACGGGTTGACGCGCAGGTAGCGCGAGAGGATACCGCCAAAAAAGCCGAAGGAGACGCAGCAGTAAAGTATGCGGGATTCATGGAAGAGGCGAAGGCCTTTCAGCTCAACCCATTCAGATTGTATGAGAACGTTGGATTTGCGGTGGTGGCAGCGATTGCATCAGCCATCGGTGCAGCAGGCCAAGCCCTAGGCGGTGGTGACAATGCTGCGTTGAAGATGATTGAGATAGCAATAAATGGTGACATAAGCAGACAGAAGCATGAGTACTCAAAGCTAACAAATGCAGCAGCGCAGCAGAAGCATATCTGGGGTATGGCGCTGAACCGCTACGGGGACGAGAAGAGGGCAACGGAAGCATTAAGGGCTATGGCCTTAACTGTCGCATCAAAAAAAATGACGCTGCTATACCAGAAATTACAATTGGAAGGTCCAGATCGTAGGTTAGAGGCTACCCTTAAAAACCAGAGAAGGATTGCAATTATGAAAGCAGGTGGATCTGGCAAGGCTGATGCGAAGCAGAGCTATCGGGATCAATCCAAGGGGTGGATAAAAAGTGTGAAGGATTTCCTTAGTTTCTACCAGGAGTCGCATGGGTTCGGAACCTGGTTCCTTGATAAGGCAGTAGATCTATCCTCGATAGAGACCATGGGGGCTATACTCGGAGACAAGAATGAAGGCATTCGGCTTGTGTCAGCGCACAAGACCTTGAAGGATAACCTATCCTTCGTTGTTAACGCCTTCGTAAAGGCCAGTGGCGACTCCGGAAACATCAACAGTCAGGAAGCGGAAAGGTTTAAGGAATCCCTTAATACCCTACTGCCAACTCTTATGTCCCTTGGGTCTATAACTGCGAGAGGAAGGAGGACGGCTGTCTTCCACGCCCTGCAAGGGATTAAACTAGCGGAGCAGGTAATGGGGCTTAACCGTGAAGAGAGGGTGAATATCAGCACAGCAGACGGGGATATAATCAACAAGAGAATGAAGGATATTATTGATAAAATAGCAGCGATTAATACTAGGTCAGGCGGGTATGAAAAACTCCAGGATCCTAGTGATAGAGAAATGACACATACCATGATGGGGAAAATGTAGTGGCAGGCGTTGTCGATAAGAAAACAGGGGCAGTGCAATACGCCAACCCTGGCGATGTTGATACTCTGATCGACCAGGGGCTAGTTACCATATTATCTGGCGAAATGACCCCGATGATATTCCCTGGTGGCTCTGTCAGGAATGTCCCATCCAGTGAATATACCGAAGCAAGGGGGGAAGGTGCTAGGTCTCTCACCGAGCAGGAAATAATCAGCTCAGTCCATAATAAGGGGTTAGAAGAGAAGTACACAGCTCCGGGCCAAAAGGCTATAGCAGCAGCTGAAGGCTTTCGTCGCGGGGTGGATTTCCAGGTAACCGAGTCAATCAAGAAATCTCTTGGTCACGATATGGAAGACCTTGAGGCACGGGAATACTGGAACCCAAACACGGCATTCGCTGCGGAGATGGCCGGTAGCATCATCGGCCCAGGTACGGCACTAAAGACCCTAAAGTGGGCAGGCAAAGGTGTAAGAGCGGCGACAAAGGGTGGAATGCTAAGTCGCCCTGGCGGCGTAGCAGCATCAATCCTTGAGTCTGGGGCACCTGTTCCGTCTGCATTCAGCCAGGGTATTGGCGAGGCAGCAGCAAAGAAGTTGCTTCCTAAGTCCCTCGACCTGGCAAAATACAGAGGCATGTTTAAGGCCATGTCACCGGCAATGATTCAAGGCTCCGTGGAGGGCCTCGTCGGTGGCGGCATTTATGCTGCGACTGAGAACTACCTAAGCGGCGACCCTGACGACCTGGCTCTTGATATAATAATCAGCTCCGGACTCAGCGGCGTCCTCGGTGGCTCCCTTCCGATGGCATTCGGTGCCGCCATAGCAGGAAAGGACATCGCCAAGTCGATAGCCAAGCACGCAGGGTTTGTGGCTAACAGGGTACCTGAGAAGATTGCTGACATGACTCTCCAAGTGACGGACGAGTTAGGGGAGGCAACGCCGAAGACTATCAGGCAGATCATCGAGGAAGGGAAGTATACCCCTGATGAGCTAGCCAAGATGGTTGAGGACTCCCCAGAGTTCAACGAGGAGGCCACCGAGAAGCTCACGAATTACCTGACCAAGGTTGTTAATGACTACCGCCCAGAGTCGACAAATATCCTTTACGGCGCTGATAGTGATATTCGTCAGGGCCTTGGATCCCTCATTAGGGAGAACTCACCCCTTCGGGAGCAATTCGAGTCTCTCTTTGTAGACCAGAACTTCCATGACAGATCGACAAGGGTCCTAACAGACCTTGATAGCTTCATAACAGATCCTTCGAAATATAAGTCTGAGCAGATGCTCGCCATGAGCAAGGACGTCTCTGCCCGTTCAGGTGTGAGCTACTTCGAGGGCTCGGGCGACGATGTAAACATAGCTTTCCTTAGGTTCCTAAGAAAAGGAAGCAAGAACACCTTCTTTCAGGAGTATATGTTCGACACATTCATGAGGCTGACTCGCGAGGGTGCCCCTGAATCACTAAAGAAGTACGACGAGTGGGTTGACCTCATAGCTCCTAAACTAGAGGAAATAACCAGGACCAGTAGGGGTAGTATCGATGACATCGTCAGTTCATTCAAAAATGCAACAACTTCAACGAGGATCTTACCCAGCAAGCCGCCCAGAATTGTACATAGTCGTAGATTAATGATGGGGGTTGAGACCCCAGGGTTCCCTGGAGCCAAGATCACATCTGAGTCCAGATGGAAGCGGGCTAAGTTAGGTAAGGGGCCGAGCCCAATACTCGCTGCAGCTCCAGACGCCCCAGCAGATTTGTATGAAGCTCTGGTGAATGCTTATGACGCCATGAAGAATGGCATTCATGATATATTCGATGATGCTGGTTTGCCTGGTGTCGGTAGCGCGAGGCACATCGGTATCTATAAATTCTTCAGTCATTACCTCAATGACAAGACGATGTTCGGCCAATCTGCAGACCAGTATAAGTCATTGGCGGAAGCATTTGATGCATACAAGGCAAAAAGGTCTATATTGACAAGTGGGCTCAAGGCCGACCTTGGAGAGGAGTCAGGGAAGGGGCTGGCCAAGAGGATAAAAGAAATAATCAAGGACGCTAGAAGGGGTAATGACGAAAACAATACCCTTAATAAGCTAGAGGAGATATCCGTTCTTGATAAGAACTTCATGGAGCAGGTCCAGACTTTCGCTGAAGGTAAAGACCTAGGCATAAGTGATATATTGGCAGAGAGGACGGCTGCCGTTGCGGGTATCAACGATACTTTGGCAATACAGAGAATCATCGCAACAATAACCCCCGACAAGGCTGGTACGGTTATCGGGTCTGCAAGAGAAGCAGCCCAGCAGGTGATGAACAAAGTGCCACACGGCAGGGTGAATAAAACAGGGGTCGCATCAATACTGTTCGCCAGTGCAGCAGCGGCAGAGCCAGCATTAGCGGCATCGATGGGCGTCAAGGGGTACGGCGGATACAAGCTACTCCAGTCAATAAATGACCCAGCCCGCCAGATTAAGCGCATAGCAAGAGTCGACAAGTACAGGGAGGAAGCAGAAGCTCACACAAGGAAGGGCGTCGGGAAGATACTCAAGTCCTTCGGAGGTAGCGTTGAGCCCCCAAGCAAGGCTATGGCGTTAACACTAAAAGCGTCAAGGGCAGCAGTCAGGGTGCTGAATGCCTACGCACCATTCTCTGATGACAGAAGACGCAAGCCCGGCGAGCACACTGCAATCCTGACCATACGTGACCTTGTTAATGACACTACTGCCATGGAAGAAGCTCTGGATGATTCGACAAGCGCACTCTCTGACCTGCCTGGAGTTAGGAGTGCGACGAAAGAGGCCATGGCAAAGGGAATAAACACGCTGCATGAATTAACACCTGCCGCGATAACGGTCAGGGACGACCCTGTTACCGGCGAAGAAATAGTCAATGGACCTGACTATGCCTTCGATAAAATGGCTCAGGTCTGCGCGGTATTTCACAACCCAATACCGGTATTCACTTCCTCCGTTGCATCGGGGACGGTGACGCAAATTATGTGTCAAGCTATGAAGAGACTGTATCCTGAGCATTATGCGCGAATTGTTTCCGGTGTCCGTGAAGGATTGACCGACCCTAAGAAGCGTGAAAAGCTAACAATGCAAGACAAGATGACGATGTATAAGCTGACCGGAATAGGTGACATAATTGGCCTACCCATGGGAGTCGACCTGCAGGGTAACTTTGCAGTAGGAGGAATAGAAAAGAGACGACAGAGGGGCCTAGCCTCTCTGAAGGATAGCGCCAAGCAGACCGAGACCATGACAGCATAAACACATAACCACTTGGGATGAAGATATGTCCCGCCATGTGCCATAGGAGGTTTATCATGCGCACGATAACATATAAAAAAACCATTGCCGCTGCGACTACTCTAGCAGAAGACACGGCCTTCAACCTAAAAGTCCAGCAGCAGTACGGCTCGGCATTTGTGATGTTTGCTGACTGCACACACGTTACCGTCAAGCTTCAGTATGTGTTTACGGACAACGACGGCACCGAAACATATGCCGATTTGACCACTCAGGCGCTAACCTCCGGTACTGCGACCGTTGTAAGCTTCCCCTGGAAAGCGGGCAACATCCGAGTGAGAGCCTCTGCAACATCGTCAACAGACGGCGGAACACTGCGCATTGACGCATCCACGAGCAACTAAGGAGTAAGTCATGGCAGACGCTAATATCATTGTCATCGGCGGTAATGCTGACGACCAAGACCACGATATCCCGGGCAACACAAACCCGGCTTGGAGGGTTCATCAGGGCTCAGAGGATTACATCGCAATCAGCACCGTCACCGGAAGCGAAGCCATACTACTGGCCACGGGTACCGGGATTGATGATTTTGTTGGATGTAAAGTCGGCATCTCTATCACGGAACCGCAAGAGAAGCTTCATGTGGCGGCTCAGGACGGTAATCAGGCGTATATAAAATTCACAAACGACGATACCCAACATGCTGACGGGGACGGTTGTTATGTCGGTCTAAATAGCGATGAATCAATGCGCGTTTGGCAGAGAGAAGCCAACGTCCTCGATTTTGGGACGAGTGGCGCTTTTGCCATGCGGATCGACGCCGATGGCGATGTCGGTATTGGGACGACGGATCCGAGCGCGAGATTTCACACTAAGCTCACTGATAGTACTGATTGGACTGCTAAGATCCAAGCGGACGGAACCACGCAGAACGCGCTTAATGTTAT
>Ga0098047_10001281_pt1 | contig 10293 bp, 15 predicted proteins | sample 12_taG_FD_92585 | JGI IMG/M metagenome (GOLD analysis project Ga0098047, IMG submission 92585) | Marine viral communities from the Subarctic Pacific Ocean - 12_ETSP_OMZ_AT15267 metaG | ecosystem: Environmental > Aquatic > Marine > Oceanic | place: Subarctic Pacific Ocean | collected 2015-01-16 | reverse complement strand
GGTCTGCCTTTATTTACATTAGATAATGGTAAAGGTGGCCTCATTGGGTCAGATATTTCCCATTGTTGTTGTGAACCACAAATAACACATCTATGTTGTAAATTAAATTTATAACCATATTTAAATATAAATCTCTTTTTCTCAGGTAAGAGTATTTTACGAATTTCTTTTAATTGTTTTTTTGGTTTAATTTCTTTAAACTCATAAGGAATAATTGGCCCTGCACTTCTCGCCATATCTCTATGTGAGCCAAATTGCTGTGTTTGGGCGGTACTAATCATACTTGGATTAAAGCCTAACATTGTATTCACCTATAAATCTTCATCCATTTCAACTTTGTTCTTTGTAAGTTTTTACTGCCTTATCAAATCGTTTTATATACAAATTACCAGCCTTTATTGCTTCTCGGCTACTTGTTACAATCATATCATCATAGTTTGTTCTCTTAGAACTTGCATCATAATATGGTAATTTTGGAATAGTAACATAAAAATTTTCATTAACAGGTGATGCTTCCATAAACCAAAAATGGTCACTTCCTGTAAACATTCCTTCAGGTTCATTTGGAACTTGAATGAAATAATTGCGATTTCGTTCATCACTTGAAATAGACGGTTTATGAACCTCTAATCCCATTCTTCTCCACTCATCTAGAATATTTTTTTGCATTCCTTCATTTACTTCTTCACCTGCAAACCGCTTCGCATCTGAAATAGCATCATCTGTGCTAATTTTTAATATTTCTTTCCAATACATTAATAATCATCCACCATTGTTAATATTCCACGATATACCATTTCGGGGTCTGATTTTGCACTTACTATGTATTTGAAGGTTGGAATCCCCCTTTCTTGTAATTTTTGCATTCCATACCGGAATGGTTCAAAGATTGGATGCTTGTCGATAGATTCATATTCATATTTATCTCCCCATAAATCAAATTTATTTGCCCATAATCCTATTCCTATTGGATAATCATGTCCTTTTTTCTTTTTTAATTTTCTTCCATCACGCCAATAATCATCACAAATTAAATCCACTAAATATTGCCATGCTAATTGATTTTGTAAGTTTGCCGAATTTGTTAAATGTCTATCATCAATCATAAATAAAATATATTTAACTTTTCGTTTTCTCATATCCTGTTTCCAAAGATTCCAATATTGTGATTCTCCTCCAATATCTGCCATTTTTACAGTATGTGCATTTCCATCCATTTTAACAAATTTTCTTAAAGGTTTATGTAATCCAACTGTTCTTTCTTTAATTTCTGGTACTTCACCTCTAGTTCTTAATTGTTGATGTAATGTGGTTTTTCCAACTTTACTTGCTCCATATATTCCAAAATTAATTGCATGAAATTTTTTCCATAAAGAACCTGCCGCTTCAACTAAAACAATTGCGAACCCTGCAAAGACTGACACATAAAATCACCTAAAATATTTCAAATATTGTACCTAATACTTTAAATAAACCACCAAAAAAATTAACTCCAAATACGCCACAAATATTGCCAATAAGCAATCCTGCAACTGATAGAGTTATTCCCCAAAACCATGCTCTAGCCTTTATGAACCATACATCGGCTGAATGCGCTCTTTGCAAATCATATGCCATAGCAGTTTCATCAAAACCAAATACCATACATTATCACTACTGCTCAATAGAGGCCAAAAATTCATTAGATACTTCCTGTTCTTCATAAACAACAGGTTGTTGAAATTGTTGTTGTGCAAATGGAGTATGTTGATTCATTGATTGTCTAATTTTTTCACGCTGTTGTTCTTCTCTTTGTTTTCTTTGCCAATAAACATCAATTTTTCTATCAAGTAGCCACAATTCCATTCTATCATTCATTATTAAATCAAATGCGGCTTTAATACCCATAATTGAACCAACGGTAATTAAACCAAACAATACTGCATGGCTTAATGCACTCCAAGGTAATTGATAACCATAATTAGAGTAAAAATAAACATTTGCTCCGCTAACTGTACCAACAAATAAAATCGTCATAATTAATCTAGTGTCTTTTTCTAATGAAGCCATTTAATCACCTATGCAAATTCAACAGTACAAAAAGGAGTACCGGCATTACCACCCGGCCCATTTCCAAAAGCCGCATATAATCCTGTACTACATATAACACCATGCATATCACACTCAATGCTCTTTTTTGGCTCTAAAACCAAAGAAAGAACAACAGTACCGGATGCGGCGGTATTATCATAAATAACTAATGCTGCATCTTGTGTTGTATGCATATTAGTAGCATGAACACTAACTAATTTATTTCTTCCACTATAAATTAACGCTGATGCGACTACTAAACCACTTGACCTGCAACCTGTTACCATTAAATCACCTTATCTATGCCACAATGACTATACCATATAAGGTTAGCGGTCATTCTTTGGGCTTTTTGGATTTTTTAGGCGCAGGTTTAGGTAAAGTAACTTTCTTTTTAGGCTTATATAGAGTAATTATATCCTTAGCGGATAAATTTTCATCTAAATTTAAAGTACGCTTTAAACTTAAAAGTCTTAATTCAGAAATATTGCTAAAATCATCATTAGATGTAAATGCTACTTCTAATTGGTCATTACCTAAATAACACAATGCGTGTTGAGCAGTTATCTGTTTTGAATCATTAGGCATTAAACAAAAGCCACCATCGGCTTTTGAATAAAAACGCCTTTGACTAACATTAGTCATTGTAGCCATTTAATCGCCTCAAATAAGGCCCCAAATGCGGAGTCGCCATGTTACATCATCAAAGTTTGTTCCATCAGAATATATAGCACAATCACCATCATTGTCATAAGCAATTATTTTAATACTACTTTCACTTGTATAAACACCAGTTGCAACATTAGTTACTGCAATATAAGCACCAGTTTTACCATCATTAGATGCTAAGGATTGGCCCGTTATTGTTGCGGCTGTAATTGTACTTAATCCAACATCAGAAGCGTTAATCACATCTGCATCATGATATACAGTCATTTTTACAAAAGCATCCACGACATATTCATCTCCAACTACTCTAGGGCGGGCAACCCCCCTATGGTCTGCAATTATTGTTATAAATTGTTGTGTCATTTTTAATCACCTCACTTTATGTTAGTAATTTTGCCTTGACCCTTAAAGAATGAACAACCTACTTCACCCATTGTTCGGAACATACCCTTATTACCGAGAGTACCCACACCGAATGGGTTTCCATGATTAATACCATCTTCAAAGTATTGAGTCGGCTTTAGCGTTGCAAACCATAAATGGTCAGTATCTAAGAATAACATATCAGAAACACCTGTTGTTAATGTATCGTGTGTAGTAATTGGCATATCCTTACAAGGGATTAATGGTATATCCATGTAGGTAGCAACCCTAAATCCAACTTCTTGACCCTTAACACCCTTAACTCCACCATGAGTAGGAATAATCTCTTTTCCATCAATAAATCTCTCTTGAGCCTGTAATAAGTCAGCAATTGCTTGAACTGTATCAAATCCTGTTAGAATTACTTTAGGAGTTCCACCTGCAAGTCTTAACTGTTGAATTAAAGCATTTAGAATACTCAAAGTTAATGTTCTTTGCTCGGTAGCGGCATAACCATCACCCAAATTAACTGTTGCATCCATATATCCAACACTTGAACCAATTGCTGTTGATGCTGTCCTATCAGTATTACCATATAATGAACCAATATCAGTTGAAGCACCCGCACCATTAGCCGAAGCAATAATGTTTTGTACTGCTAATTCATGAATTTCAGCACTAGAGCAAATAACCTTATGTAATGAAGTATAATTACGCTCCATATCTGCATAAGTCTGTGCGCCACTTGGAGAAGCGGAACCACCACCATCTAAATCATAATTCTCTAATGGCATTACTAGCATTTTTGATTGCACTTCTGCGTGTAACTTACCCATATCTTCACGAACAATAGCCCTTAAATCACCGATTCCATCGTCAATTTTTGCCATTTCAGCCGCTAATTCGCTGTATGCAAACATATGTGCAACTGTCTTTGGTGACATAAATAATGTATCATATTCCGGTGCAACTGATTGAAGGCCCGTAGCATCTAAAGCCGCATTTTCTTGAACACCGCCTATTTCGTCTGCATGAGGGGCTAACATAGAGTTACCAGCCGAATAACTGGTTGTTCCAATACCAAAAGCCGGATTTGAGCCGCCTAATGGTCTGCTAGTCATAATTCTCCAACCGCTTTGTGTGTATTGCCTCTTTGGTAAAACACTTAATGGGTTAATTTCTTGATTAATCATTGACCAAACCTTTTGACCATAGATTTTATTGTAAAGAGCCGATAGATTTGGCCCTGCTGTTCCATTTAATCCAATTGCTGAATCGTGACCTGTTACCAAACCACCAACAATTCCACCACCTTTAAGCAATTGATTACCACCAACGGGGCTTAAACCGTAGGTTCTTGCTTCCAAATCCTTTATCGTATTAATATATTGTGTCATATTTATTCACCTGCCAATCTCTTTATTTCTGCATCCAAATCTCCCCAAGACATTTTAGCAATCTCTTCGGATGATGGAACCTGTAAGTTGTCAATATTTTGTTGCTGCTTAATAATTGTATTATCTTTATTATCTTGCAAATAAGTTAGTAACTCACTAAATTGTTTCTTTAGTTCACTAACTTCTGAATGTGCATCATAACTATTCTTTGCTATTTCTGCTTTCTTAACTTCGACTTCTTTATTAAAGCGAGTTGAAAAAGTATCATTCAAATTATCAAATGCCATTTTTTCAAGTTTTTCAGCCTTAAATTGCTTGTATGCTTTCTCCAAATTATTTTCTGATAGATTTAGAGAATCAACACCAAAGCCTTTTACTACTGATATTTGAGTATGCTTATTTCGGGGATTACCACCTTCAACAATTACTTGACCGGCTTCACCCGCTTCAACTTGACCTGTTGGTAAATCAGTAAATGCTTTACCTTCTGTATCACTCCATTCTCCATCATCAGTAGATTCTTCAACTTCCTCTTCTTCTAATGGTACTTCTTTACTTTCAAATGTATCATCTAATCTATCATCATCTAATCCATCATCAAATTCAGTTTCTTCATATTCATCTGTCATATTCTCTTCACCTTTACATTCTTTATTCATTAATTCATTTAATTCTGCTATTGCTTTTTCTAATTTGCTCATTTTTTCTCCATCCATTTTTAATATATCAAATCGTGCTTCTGGGTTAATTCCTTTTTCACAAATTGTTATTTCGTGGAGTTCTAATTTTGATATTTCGTTATATTCACCATGTTCAGCATGAGATTTCTTTTTCTTTTCTAATGCTTGACCACCAATACTAAAAGACCTTAATGTTCCCTTTCTAATATCTCTTGAAACCTCTTTGGCTTTTTCAATATCATCTCTTAATTTAATTACTACAAAGAATCCTACATCATCAACTTCTGTTTTCCATAGTTTTCCTTTTGAATCTCTATATTCTTTAACTACTTCACCAACTTGAACGTTTGAATGATTTGTCATTACATTTCTATATTTTGGGTTTCTAATGAATTTCTTTGTTGCTTCATTCAATGCTTTCAAAGTAATTAAATCATTTTGTTTATCGACAATTTCTAATGATGCGTAACCTGCTATATGTAAATCATCTGATTTGAGTATTACAAACTCATGTTGTTTATTGTCTACCACTTCTGACACTTTTCACCACCCTTCCTATACTATATGAATGACCCGCTACTCAAGGGCTGAAAATGATAAACTTTTATACTTATCATTAGATATATCCCAAACACCCTCATCTGATTTTTCATCAACAGGTTTAATTTGTGTTCCAGTAAATGCTAACCAATATTCAGCACCTTTAACTGGCAATACTCTAAAATGCAACTTAGAAGAAAATTTATTACCTTCTAATATATATTCGTGATAACCATGCCGTTGAACTCCTAATTCAACCTTCCCTTGGTCTATTAATTTATCCTTAGATATATTATCTTCTATTTGAGCAGGGAATTTTTTAGATTTACCAAATAAATTAAACACATCATCAACATTATTAATTTTAATTGTCCATGCTAGTAATTTATTTGTTCGTATCAAAAATTGTAAATTACCATCTTCACGCATATATAATTTAAATTTACCATGTCTAATATCTTCTGGAGTTTTATATTTAGCAATTACATTTAGTTCTGCTTTAAATTTATGATTGTTTGTTGGTTTAAAGAAATGTTCGGTTTCATCTTTAGTACCTGCTTGATTAGTCATATAATTTTCTAACTGTTTAATATCAGAATTAAATAAATTATCATAAAATTTAGTGAACTTTTTATCCTTTAAAATATATTTTTCAATATCCTTAATATGTTTTTCACCTTCATCTTTTAAATAATTTAAAATATGACTTCTTAATGCTCCTTTATCTCTTTTAGACACTTCATCAAATTGTTCTTTCCAAAGGTCAATATCTAATAATGCATTCTTTGACATAAGATTATTAGTTTGAAATCTAATAAACCCATCTAAATCAGACTTAATAATTGCCTCACCATGAATATAATCTGTAACTACTATGCCTTTTTTAAGTCCTTCTACTTTATATGAAATAGATTTTTTAGTATCAGCCGATAATAATTGAAGAGTAACTAATTTATCGGGATATTCCACTTCCGGTAATTCAATTACCTTTGCATTAAATATCTTAAATCCACCCTTAGATTGTTTAACTTCATCAACCTTTACTCTAAGAATTGTGCCGACTTCTTCTTCAATTTTAGTATTTACAGAACGACCAACAGGTATATATGATTCATTATTATATTCAACAGATGATACTGTTTTTGCCTCATCAGAAGTAAGTGGCCCCGCACCCAATAAATAATTAAACATATCGGATTTAGTTTCTTTAATATCTAAAGCAATTAAATCTAAGTCCACAAACTTTTTCCACTTAATCCACTTAGGATTCTTTTTTGTACCAACAAAATAAGTAGAAGTAATATCCTTAATAATAACTCCCTCGGCTGTGGGTATTTTCATAATTTCCTTAGCATATTTTTCCACATCTTTTAAATTATCAGCAGTTCTAGTATCTTTTTTAGATGGAAATGCTAATTTTTCGTGAGAATGTTGTGAATAGTTATTAAATAGAATTTTAATCCTATCTTCTAAAGTATTATCAGTAATATCATCGTCATTGTGACGCATAATATCAAAAACATGACACCTCAATTCAGTATCACTTTCTTTACCTTTAAATATTTTAGCCACTACTTCGGCTCTATGTAAAGGTTCATTATCCTTAAAGAGCATTAATTCTGCATCAAGAATACAATCTCCAAAATGAGCCTTTTTCATTAAGTCTACTTGGTCTGAACATTTTGCAGTAATATCCTTTTCATTAAATGAGTAAATTTTTACATTATTATCTATTTTATGTATCTGAATACGCATTCCATCATATTTTTCTTGAACTATCCACTCTCCAGTAAATCCCTTTAATTCTTCTATATCATCAATATCAAATATTCTATACATCGGTTTATTAGGCACTAAAAAATGCATATCACTTTTTTCTGCCTTCTGTATTTCTAAAACTTCCTTTAGTTCTTCTTCACCCATAACCTTGTTTAAAAGTTTCATAGCACCGTTAAATTTGCTTTTAAGCCTAGAAGTATCGTCATCATCCCCATAGTGGGTAGAAATAAAGGCCACTAAGTCGCTTGATTGTAGGTCTAATCCCGCCTGACCCTCACTTATTTCATCCGGTGCAAGGTTATTAGCCGCCCATTTTTCTTTTTTTACTGCGAATTTAGTGTTACGGGTAGCCCAATGTATAAATTGAGCAAATAAAGTTGAATCCGTCATTAATTCATTAAATAAGTCTTTTCCATACTTTTTAATAAACGGGTCATTTGATACAAATGAATATCTCATGCGCTTTACAGACTCATAAATGCGTTCTGCCTGTACTGATTCTGGATTTTTAGCCTCTTTGTGAAATAATGTTTCTTCCTCTAAATATTTCTTAAAGGTTCTTGCTAATTCATCAGTATCATCCCATTGGCCTTTAATATCATCAACGGCTTTTGCCCATTTAATCTTAAATTCTCTAGGATTATCTCTCGCTGATAAGTAGGCAACTCTCACTCGTTCAAAATAAGAGCGAATTTTTTTTGATAGGCTAGTTTGCTCTTTAGAAGCAATGCCTGTCTGAACCACTTAAATCACCTGCGGTGCTTTAACAATATCAAACCAATTCATAATAATCAGTTAAAGAAAATTTGTGCTTCTGTATTGTTTGCGTATATTTTTCCATATCCCTTATCGCCGTAAAATTGTTTCAATTTTTCTACTGCAAATTTAGCAGACATTCCTAAATCTCTCAATGGAATATACGCCCTGCTTGCATCTTGGCTTTCCCAATGAATAATTTTCGGGTCTACTATTTCTTCAAATAATCTTTCAATTTCCTTATCTGACATATTATCATTGGGATATTCTCTTTCTTTTCTAGGATTATCAATAGGCGGTGCTTTTAATACATCTAATTGATTTCTAGTCTTTTTCAAACTAGCATCAAATTCATAATTTTTACCAGCCTTTGACCAATTAGATTTACCATCCATAGATGTTACTCTACTCATATCTTTTCTTTCGGGTATATCTTCACCTGTTGTTCTTTCAACTTTAACTTCTTCACCTTGTTGTTCTTCCTCATTAGGTAATTCAGTTTGAGATGCAATTTGTAATACACTTGGATTATCACTATCTGATAAATTATTAATATCATCTGCGCTTATTTCATCTGCTTTCAACACAATATGTGTTGGGTTTCTTACATCAATTATTTTTCTATTTACTTCTCTCATTTTAATCACCTATATCTCTCTAATGCCGCATCAACAAATTTTTGTTTATTACTATCATCTAAATAAGCCCAAAATACTTGAAATCCATCGTTATACCTTCTCATCCATTCTTGGTCATAACCCCCATAAACTTCACCAAATAACATTTCTATCATTTCTGCGGGAGCAGTATTATTAAAATACAACATTACCCTATTTACTATACTAACTTCATTACTTGCTTTAATTATTTCATCTAACTGTTTTCTAATTTCCATTATTATCCCTCAATTTTTTTAACCATTTCATTCAAATCATTCCAAGACATTTTCGACATATCATCTGGTAATCCATCATTATTTGTAGATACCGATGGCCTCGGTGTATTCATCTTAACATAACCCGACTTCATTAATATATTGTCGTTGTCATATACTGTTTCTTCTAAAGTCTTAATTTTTTCAACTAAGACCTTCAATAGTTCTATTACTTCTTCTGTCATATTTATTCACCTGTTTCTTCTAATTCTTCCTTTACATTTAATAATAAATCTTCTAATTCATTACTTAATTTCATTACATCATCAGCATAATGAGAATTACCCCACTTAGTTAAATAGAGCGATAGGAAAAATAAATCATTATGCCCCATAAAATCTCTATCATCATCACTCAATACTTTTCTCTTAGCCTCTAATTCATTTTTACTAAAATCTTTTAATATATTTTCCCAACTCATCTCAAATCACCCTTTTTACTAGGATAGACTGTTGAGCGCAATTGCTCATATAGTAATTCATAATTCTTTCTTAATTTTGCCGCAGTAGCCACAATATCAGTATTGGATTCTGTAAATGTTTTCATTTTTTTGTTTAATGTTTTATCTGCCTTTACTAACTTTAACTCTCTCATTCTGTCAATAAGTTCGCCTAACTTAGTAAAGTCTTGACCAAAATATTCAGAAGGTTCTGCGGCTTGTAATGTCTTTTTGAATGCCTTGCGTTCTTTCTCATTTAAATCCTCCAAAAGAGGGGCATTTTCTTTTGTGATTAAATCATCTAATTGTTTTCTAATATTCATATTTATTCACCTTTCTTCTTGCTCGGCTATTATTTTACCAAGTAATACCCCATCAGTATAATATATTCCTTCGGTTCCTCTTAATTGTCTATTATCTGGATTATTGCCAGCATTTATTCCAGAAATAAGTTCTATTATGGCTAAACGCAAATCACCATCAGACTTAAAATATTCCAATTTCCATTTTTCTTCTTTTAAAAAAGCAAACATATTTTCCTTTTTAATTTCATCCAATTGTTTTCTAATATTCATATTTATTCCTCAGTTATGTTTATGTCCGGCCTAGCAGATAAATCTTCAGTAAGAGTTGTACCGGGAGTTCTAGCATATGTTCTTCTTGGAG
>Ga0098047_10001280_pt1 | contig 10298 bp, 9 predicted proteins | sample 12_taG_FD_92585 | JGI IMG/M metagenome (GOLD analysis project Ga0098047, IMG submission 92585) | Marine viral communities from the Subarctic Pacific Ocean - 12_ETSP_OMZ_AT15267 metaG | ecosystem: Environmental > Aquatic > Marine > Oceanic | place: Subarctic Pacific Ocean | collected 2015-01-16 | reverse complement strand
TAAGCGCTACTATCTGCTGCCAGCAGGTGGGGCTCGCCCCATAGCGTCAGGCGCTGGCGTAGCGTTTGAACGTCGTCATCAATATCGCCGGGACGCAGCGACTCCTCACGCCCCGGCAAGTAAGGCACGCTGCCCTGCTCTGCCAAACGGCGGTAATGCGTCAACGCTTCGCGCAGCTGAGCATACTCAGGAGATGCGGGGCGAGCGAAAGCCAGCGCCTGATGCACATCACCCTCTTCAACCGCCTGCACTACCCGAGGAAGTGCATAACTCCGCTCAGGGCGTGGTAAGTCCCAGTTGGGCTCGACGTCTTTAGGGTTCACTTTACCTAGCGATAAATGATCCAGTGCTAACAGCAGCGAACGAGTAGCGCGCACATCGAAGCTTGCTTTCGCTTGGGCGTCTAGCTGCTGGCTAAGCTGAAAATCATCCAACAGCGAAGCGGCTTGATAATCACTCGGCGTTAAACCGTCATCCACGAGGCTATTCAATGCGCTGACCAGCGCTTCAACACGGTTGATAGCCTGCCAAGCAGGCTGCCCATCCCTCAGTTGGTAAAACGACTCTACCGGCAGCGTTTCTCCGCTTTGCTGAATGCGTTGTGTCAGGGCTTGCTGTAACGCTTCGCTAGCGGGTTCGCTTGCGGTGGCCATCAGTGGGTAGGTTAGCGTCAGACAGAGCGCGGCCCCTATCGCCCATCGTCTTAGTGGCTGATTGTCGTTCATCGCCCCTCCTTGCGTTACTATGCAGCGTTGTGGTGTGGCTTCACTCTTTTTGCTTAACGTCATATCAGCTGTTCCCGTACCGATACGCGTTTTTTATCATAGCCGTTTACGTTTACTCGTTATGACTCTACGTGTGTACCCTTTTTTCGCCACTTTAGTCAGGATTGCACCCATGTTTTTTCGCTCACGCATAACCACTGTACTGTTTTCTTTACCTATCGTGTTACTTTCTTACCCGCTTCAAGCGGCGAGTTTTTTCTCCCAGGTGGCAACAGCACCGCCCGCGGGTGTTTCTCCTCTTCACCACCAGTTACTCCAGTTAGCACCAGGGGCCACGCCCGAGGCACTGCGCCTTGCTGCCCAGGCACTAAGCTGTGCAGACCCATCAGCAGAGCGCCTAGCCGTAATTGATTACTCGCTCCCCTCTTCAGAGCCACGCATGTGGGTATTTGACCTTCACCAGCATACCCTGTTGTTTGAAGAGCTGGTGTCACATGGCCAGGGCTCTGGCGATGCGGTGGCTAGTGCTTTCTCGAATACACCTGACAGCCATCAGTCCAGCATTGGCCTGTTCCGCACTATGAATAGCTACTACGGCCGTAATGGCTATTCGCTGCGCCTGGACGGCCTGGAGCCAGAAGTGAACGATCTAGCTTTTGAGCGAGCAATTGTTATTCACGGCGCCGACTATGTTAGCGATGACTTTATTGCGCAAACCGGCCGCCTTGGCCGTAGCCACGGCTGCCCCGCCGTGCGTGAAGACATCACATATCCGCTGATTGATAGTTTGAAAGAGAACCAGTATGTCTTTGCTTACTACCCTGATGAGGAGTGGTTAGCTACTTCTCAGGTGATTAACTGCCCTACCGCACTGTCGTTAGCTCGCCGCTAAAGGGTAGGTAACAATTAAGAAAAGCAGTCGTGAAGCATGAAAATACTCCCTCTTTTTATATGCAAGAGGTTGATTTTGATCGTGAATCGATACTCTTTCCAGGCAGGCATGGAAACCCTCTGCAACACTCTGTGACAAAAGATCACACAACGCTCCGCTACTGCAGGTATTGGTCATGTTTGCCTTTATGCACCCCTTTCAAACGATCCGCCGTTTAGAGCATGAAGTTACCGAGCTGCGTACTCAGCTTGCGACTGAAAAAAGCGTTCATGGTTGCCGTGCTATTAGCCTGATGACACCGGTTGAATCGATCAGCATGCTCCAGTCCAAAGGAGCAGATATGCTGACTTCATTAAGCACGGGGGCCGAACACCATGCCGAGCAGTTAGCGAGTGAACGGGCCACTTTGTCAGACTTATTTGCGCGGCTTCATCATGCTGAACAAACGGCTCAAACGATCAAACACCAGTGTCAACGCTTCCAACAGGCAGATGTTCACTATGCAGCCCCGCTCGCTAGCGAACAGGCGCTGCACGAGCTACGCAAAATCGGTGTAGAACTATCCCGTAACGCCGGGCATACCCGTGCACTTGCCATGACCACGGCGCTAGAGGAGGCTCATATACACCAGGAGCCCTCTGGCTTACCTGCTATCGTCAGCGATATCCAGCACCTTGCCGACCATACGCAGCATCTAGGCCACCAATTGGATCACTGGATTGAGCAGGTTGCCATATTGCTAAAAGAAGATGCTCGCGTGCAGGCCCATCAGCGGGAAACATCTACGGCGCTGGCCAATGCAGCCCAAGCGGCAGAGCAGGTGATAGAGCAACTCATGGATCAAGCACGTCATATGTATAAAGTGATTCACCACAGCACCACGACGGCCTGTTTGCACGCTGCCAAGCTAGAGCACGCCGTTTGGAAAAGTCGGATCTACCACCAGCTACTTTCCGCCTATTTCGAGGACCACATGGTGGATCATCAGCACTGTACGCTAGGCCGCTGGTACTTTACGGGCGAGGGGCGGCGCTATAAACATACCGAGGCGTATCGCTCGCTGGCGGCTCCTCACCGCCGCTTCCATGAAAGCGGCTTGGACGCTTTGCGCTATGCAAGACAAGGGGATCATACGGGTCAACTGGCCTCCCTAGCACTAATGGAGGAAGCAAGCGTAGCACTTGCTAAGCAACTTGATCAGCTTATGGAGCAGGCTGTTTATGAGATACCGATGTCAGCAAGTCATCCTTCACCGCTTGCTGATGCGCCTTAAATTGCTCCCCATATAACACTCCTCCCGTAATGCGTTATTTATGCCATGCTGAGCATGGAACTCATAACGCAGACGGTAAGGATGACGATGGCAGCTGCAAAGAAGCTAGATCTCGCGCTACAAGGCGGTGGAGCCCATGGTGCTTATACCTGGGGAGTTATTGATCGACTTCTGGAAGATGACCGTATTGAGATTGAGGGCATTAGTGGCACCAGCGCAGGCGCTATGAATGGCGTAGTCATGGCAGATGCCCTTACCCGTGGTGGTAAACAGGCCGCCCGGCAATCTCTCAGGGATTTTTGGAAGGCGGTAAGCCGCGCGGGCATGGCAAGTCCTATCCGCCGCTCGCCGATGGATGTACTAACCGGCAATTGGAGTTTGGAGCACTCCCCCGGCTATATCGCCATGGACTTGATGACTCGCCTGGTGTCGCCCTACCAACTCAACCCGCTCAATTTGAATCCATTGCGCGATATTGTGGCGGCCCACATCGACTTTGAGCGGGTACGCCAGTGCGACCAGCTAAAGCTCTTTGTGGCAGCTACTAACGTGCGCACCGGCAAACAGCGTGTGTTTCGTCGAGAAGAGATGAGCGTCGATGCGGTCATGGCATCGGCTTGTCTGCCCTTTATGTTCCAGGCTGTGGAAATCGACGGCGAAGCATATTGGGACGGCGGCTACATGGGCAACCCAGCCCTCTTCCCCTTAATGGAAGAGTGCAGCGCAAGGGATATTCTGTTGGTACAGATCAACCCGATTCGCCGTGATGAACTACCCACCTCCGCTTCGGCCATTATGAACCGCCTTAACGAAATCACCTTTAATGCCGCGCTGATTAAAGAAGTGCGCATGATCGCGCTGTTGAAACGCACCCTTGAAGAGCAGGGTATTGAAAACTGCTACCAGCAGTCGCTTTTTCACCGCATTAGTGGCGATCAGGCACTCGATAGCTTATCGGTTTCAAGCAAACTCAACTCTGAATGGCCATTTTTATGCCACCTGTTTGACCAAGGGAGAGAAGCCGCCGACAACTGGATCACGGCTAACTTTGATGCCATCGGCCAACGCTCAACCCTGGATATTGATGCAGTATATCTGCACGAATAACTCCCTTCAGCCATCCAGCACTGCCCCAACTTGGCGCACTCTGCTCATGAGGAGTGCGCTCACTTGATTAATCTAGTGATTTTATTTCCCTTAGCACTGCTTTGAAAAAACAGTAAGCAACTGATTTAAATATTTAAAAAGACAGATGGCGGAGTATTTGCTTATTGCTATGCAGTAGTAGTAGGCGTGGACCAGGCCCGCAAGGGTACGAGTGCGTCGAACCTGACCTTCAATGGCGAAGGCATGTTCTCGTAACCACGCAACGCCTGATGCGTTGTGTCTCGGCAAACTCGTTCTATGCTCTGTGAGGCCATCCATGGACATTCGCAATAAAGCCAACCGCATTCGACTGTTGAACTTCTCAACACCGCAAATGCGCGCGTTTCACCTCTCCTGGTTCGCATTTCATATCTGCTTTTTCGGCTGGTTCGGCATTGCGCCGCTAATGGCGGTGGTTCGCGAGGATCTATCACTCACCCAAACCCAAATCGGCAATACCATTATTGCCTCGGTGGCGATCACCGTGGTGGTGCGCCTGTTGATTGGCGTGCTGTGTGATCGTATTGGGCCACGTAAAACCTACACAGGCCTACTGATGCTCGGGTCCATTCCGGTTATGGGCATTGGTCTGGCTAACAGTTTTGAAACGTTTTTGCTGGCCCGCCTAGCGATTGGCGCTATCGGCGCTTCGTTTGTGATTACCCAGTACCACACCACCATGATGTTTGCGCCCAATGTGGTTGGCACAGCTAATGCCACGAGCGCAGGTTGGGGCAACCTAGGCGGCGGCACCACACAAATTGTTATGCCGTTGATTTTTGCGGGCATGCTGATGCTAGGCGTTAATGAGGCGCTCGGCTGGCGTCTGGCCATGGTCGTGCCTGGCGTAGTGCTATTTTTTACCGGTATCGCTTACTGGCTGTTCACTCAAGATGCCCCAGACGGCAACTTCAGCGAGCTGCGCGCCCGCGGTGAACTACCGCCAGCCACCGGAGAGCATGGCGCAGCCCAGAGCTTTTTAGCGGCGGCAAAGGATATCCGCGTTTGGGCGCTGTTTGTGGTGTACGGACTCTGTTTTGGGGTCGAGCTGACCATCAACAATATCGCGGCAATCTACTTCTTCGATAAATTCGATCTTACCCTGGCAACCGCCGGCTTAATCGCAGGCCTGTTCGGCTTAATGAACATTTTTGCTCGTACCCTTGGCGGCGTTTTTTCCGACCTATTCGCTAAACAGGGTGGGCTAAAAGGACGCGTCCGCTGGCTCTTTATCGCACTACTATGCGAAGGCATCGCTCTCGTCACCTTCTCGCAAATGCATGTACTCAGCTTGGCGATTGGCATCATGCTGGTATTTAGCCTGTTCGTGCAGATGGCGGAAGGCGCCACCTTTGGTGTGGTGCCCTTTATCAATAAAAAAGCCTTGGGCGCAGTGGCCGGTATTGTCGGTGCAGGCGGTAACGTGGGCGCTGTATCGGCAGCGTTTCTATTCCGTAGCGAAAGCCTCAGCTACCAGCAAGGCCTCTTTTACCTCGGCTTAACCGTATTGGTACTTGCCTCCTGCGTACTGGTCGTTCGCTTTAGTGATGCCACCGAAGCAGAAGAAGCCAGCGCCTATCGTGATGCGGTAGGCAAAGACACAGGAGCAGGCGCACTGTCATTGCGTTAATATTAATTAACACCGCCCCTGCATGCGCATCGCTGTGGGGGCTTTTTACCTTTAGGCGGCGAGTAATAAGGAAATCAACATGTCTTCTGCCCAACAGCTACTCTTAACCGCCCTGCGCTGCGACATTGATAACCTTAACCACCTAGCAACCACAGCAGATATTGTCAGCGATGTCAGCCAGTTTATTCATGTGCTTCAACGCGAGCGAGGAGCCTCGACGATTTACTTAGCCTCAAAAGGCAAGCGTTTTAAAACTCGACGAGCCACTTACCTGCAGCATAGTCAAGCGGCGGAAGCCTCGATGCGTCAGCGTCTCGAAGCGCTTAGCCAGGAATCACGGCCACAGGCGACAGCGCGCTTATTACGCCGCATTGCTGCCGTCTGGCTGTCACTGGATGAACTAGATGTATTACGGCATGCAATTGAGACCTTCAACATATCGCCAGATGCAGCAACTCAAGCGTTTAACCATCTCATTAGCAATCTCTTAGCGATTGTTTTTGAAGCGGCCGACACAGCGGTCGACCCAGACATTACCCGTGCCCTGGTCGCTATTTTTCATCTTATGCAGGGTAAAGAGCTGGCGGGGCAAGAGCGCGCCTGCGGCGCCTTTGGTTTTACTCTCGGTCATTTCGACAATGCCCACCGTACGCTGCTGAACCAGTTGGTTGACGCCCAACAGCGCTGCTTTGACACCTTTGTAGAATTTGCCACCCCAGAGGCTCTGGGGACTTGGCAACAATCCCTCTCTCCTAGAACACTGGCGGACATTTGTCAGTTGCGAGATATTGCTTGCCAGCGCTCTCACCACCAAACGGCATCAGGCAATACGTTAGGTGAAACCTGGTACGAGCTCACCACCCTACGTATTGATACGATTAAAACGGTTGAAGACACCCTGAATACCCAATTAACGGCCCTTTGCCATCATAAAATTGTCCAGGCCCAAGCAGAGCTAGAACAAACGAAGGCGAAGCCTGACAGACCGCTGCCTGCGCCCTGTGAACAGTTACTAGCCCTTCACTCTACTCAGCCGCTTGGCGACCTAACCGCCAACGCCCTCAACTCTCCGCTTAGCCGCTCACTACTGGAGCTCACTCATGCTCAATCCAGCCGCTTACAGGGGCTAAGCGACGAGCTGGAGAATACCCGCAAGGCTCTCCGTGAACGCAAGCTAATCGAGCGGGCAAAAGGATTAATCATGGCGCACCAGTCCATGAGTGAAGAGGAGGCCTACCGCTTTCTGCGAAAAACCTCAATGGACCAAAGCAAAAGCATGGCGGATATGGCACAGTCGATTCTTGACCTCTCTGCCATGCTGCAACGTAAAGAGTAAAAACAGCAGCGCTGAGCCCGATTTGCAACCTGATTAGGTTTTAGCCATGCTGAAAGCTCACCCAGTTTAATGAGCAAGGAGAGTAAGCGATGCATGACCGCGTACTGTTAATTACCGGCGCTTCCAGCGGCATTGGTGCGGCCACCGCTCGTGCAGCGGCTCGTGAAGGCTACCAGTTGGTACTTGCCGCTCGTTCAGCCGATAAGCTGACATCGCTTGCTCAAGAGCTTGGTCCAGAGAACGTACTCACCTGCGAAGTTGATGTCACCGACTTAAGCCAGCAGCAAGCTATGGTGGAACAGGCGATTGAAACCTTCGGCCACATTGATGCAGTATTCGCCAATGCAGGTCGCGGTGGCTCACCGGGTGGGTTTAGCAGCGCCGATCATGTTGCTTGGCGGGAGATGATTCTCACCAATATCTACGGAGTTGGCCTTACGCTGCAAGCCTGCTTGCCAGAGCTAAAACGCCGCCAGGGTCATATTCTTTTAACCGGCTCTGCCGCAGGCCGCACCACCATCCCAGGCTCCATGTATAGCGCCACTAAGTGGGCAGTAACGGGTATTGGTTATAATCTGCGCGAGGAGTTACGCGGCACCGGCATGCGGGTGACACTGATTGAGCCTGGCATGGTCGATACTCCCTTCTTTGATGAACCACCCAAGTACGCGCTAGCAGACCGCGATATCGCCAATGCGGTGATCTATGCTCTGTCGCAACCACCCCATGTTGACGTTAATGAAATCCTAGTGCGACCCACACCGCCCCGAGAGTAACTCTGCTCGCTTGACACCTTGTTTTTGCTCGTTGCTGCCCGCATACACATAGCATTATGAAGCGTGCTAACAACTTGGCCCGCCGACCATGCATGTTTATTAGGTGACTTATGAGCCAACTTGCCTCAACCGTACTCTCTGTTCTTGACCTAGCGCCCATCCGCCAAGGCGGCAGCGCTGCTGAAACGTTTCGTGATAGCGTCTCTTTAGCCCAACACACAGAGTCTTTGGGCTACCAGCGCTACTGGTTAGCCGAACACCACAACATTGCAGGGATTGCCAGTGCGGCCACCGCCGTACTGAATGGCCATGTGCCGGGGAAAACATCTACCATTCGCGTGGGTAGCGGGGGTATTATGCTGCCTAACCACCCACCGTTAGTGATTGCCGAGCAGTTTGGCACGCTGGAAACCCTCTACCCAGGGCGAATTGACCTTGGCCTGGGCCGCGCACCTGGCTCAGATGGTGCCACCATGCGGGCTATGCGCCGCCACGCCCATGCAGGAGTTGATGATTTTCCAGAGCTACTTGAAGAGCTGCGCCGTTATTTAGACGATGCGGACCCTCACCAAACCGTTAAAGCCGTTCCAGGCCAAGGCACCCATGTCCCCATCTGGCTACTGGGCTCCAGCGGTTACAGCGCACAGCTCGCGGCAAAGCTCGGCCTACCCTTCGCCTTTGCTGCGCAGTTTGCGCCGGGCTATCTCTTTGAAGCATTGCGCCTATACCGGGATAATTTCCGGCCATCTAAGCATTTAGAGGCACCTTATGCGATGGTGGGCCTGCCTGTCATGGCGGCGGAAAGTGACGAGATGGCGCACTACTTGGCCACCACCGCTCAGCAAAAATTCTTAAACTTGATTCGTGGTAAACCGACCCAGTCACTGCCCCCCGTCGATACGTTAGACTGGTCCCCCATGGAGCGCGCTCAAGTAGAGCAGTTTTTGGGGGCGGCTATTATTGGCGGCCCGGAAACAGTAAAAGCGCAATTAGAAGAGTTTCAAGCACGTACCGGCGCTAACGAACTTATGATTAATAGCGACTTTTATAGCCACGCTGATCGGCTGCGCAGCTATGAGATTGTTGCCCAAGCCATACGTTAAGCCGCTCTACTCACCCTTTCGCAACGAGAAAAGCACCTGCCGCTACCATCAGCGAGCCTGCGGTACGGTTGGTGCCTTTCTGAGCGCGCGCCGATTGAAAAAAGCGCCGCGCAGAGGAAGCAAACGATGCTACCAGCATTAAGCCCATCATCAACCCAACCAGCGTTAAGCCCACCACCAGAAACATATCGCTCCGATTTAGCACGGTGAGATCGATAAAGGTGGGTAAAAACGCAATATAGAACAGAATGACCTTCGGATTAGAGGCCGAAACCAGAAAGCCTTGTAGAAAGCTCTTAAAGATATCCCGCCGCCAAGCGCCGCTACTAAGCGGAATAGTGTCTAGTGCGTGAGGCGTCACGTCCGCGGTCCACATCTTCCAGCCCAGGTAAAACAGGTATGCGGCCCCCGCATAGCGAAGCAGAGTAAAAGCTTCTCCCCAGTTTTCGGCCAGCGCTGCTAGGCCATAGAACGCCAGCAATAAATAGATCACATCGCTCACCGTCATACCCAGCGCCAGCGGGATACACGGACGCGTACCCGCCGACACCCCCTTAGCTAGTAACGCAAAAATTCCTGGGCCAGGCGTCACGGCAAACACAAAGATAGCTAAAAAGTAGGTCAGTGCGCTCTCTATGGTCATTGCCAAGCCCTCTCGTTGTAATTTATGGCCCACTCGGTGGGGAACGATGCAACTGTGCTGAGCCGCATCAGAATATGCTAACGTAGCTTATGCCTTAATGAACGAGAAAAGCCCCATGCAAACCCTTCAATTTTCACCAATGACTGCGGATGAGTTCGCCCTATTTTGGCCTACGTTCCAGGCCATTGTAGCTGCCGAAGAAACCTACGCGATAGATCCTAACATCACTTATGACGACGCTTTTTCACTGTGGTGCAAAACACCACTGCTCAGTATTGCAGTGAAAGACGAACAGGGGCAGTTGCTAGGTAGTTACTACTTAAAAGCGAATGCCGCTGGCCCTGGTAGCCACGTGTGTAACTGCGGCTATATGGTAACGCCGCACGCGCGAGGTAAAGGGGTTGCGCGAGCCATGTGCGAACACTCACAGCAAGCTGCGCGCCAACATGGTTTTATAGCCATGCAGTTCAACGCCGTAGTGGCCAGCAACCAAGTCGCCGTGGCCTTATGGCAACGTCTGGGGTTTAGCATTGTTGGCACGGTGCCCAACGCTTATTGCCACTCATCGCTTGGTTATGGAGTTATTGTCAAATTCTGTGTATGGCCGGTCAGGCGGCAGTCCTGTCTGACTGATCGGTCAAGGGTTCGCCATCCTTGAACTGGACGTTGTTCACGACCAGCTCCAGCTTGTTGAACCCCTTGATCCGCTTCCAGCGCTTCTGGGCGCTCTGAAGCAGCTTGAAGACCATCGCCAGGGTCGTCGCTCTGGAGCCG
>Ga0098047_10001276_pt1 | contig 10315 bp, 7 predicted proteins | sample 12_taG_FD_92585 | JGI IMG/M metagenome (GOLD analysis project Ga0098047, IMG submission 92585) | Marine viral communities from the Subarctic Pacific Ocean - 12_ETSP_OMZ_AT15267 metaG | ecosystem: Environmental > Aquatic > Marine > Oceanic | place: Subarctic Pacific Ocean | collected 2015-01-16 | reverse complement strand
CTAAATTGCCAGCGTATTTGGGCAGATAATCTCCCATTCCCCGCACTCGCACACTTAAAACGAGCACATCTTGATCATTAATGGCCGGCGGTAAAACCAATTCATAATGAGGCACATATTTCTTAATGTCTGTTATTCGCTGTTGTATTGCTATCAGCAAATTGTCAAAGTCTATTTCTTTACCGCGAATAAAAATAGTAGTTTGCATATCAACACACGGATCTGCTGGGTTTAAATTAAGTATAACCTTACAATCTGAGCAGTTAGTGAAGGTGCGCAATGCCTTTTCTGTCGTATGAATATACGAATCTACATTAATTCGTGTTCCCATGCCAGCACTCTTCGACGCAATCTGTGACACTAACTCTACGTATTCTAAAGTTTTACAATAGCGAGACACTAAATTAACAAGGGGAAGTGTGGCTTGACCGCCACATGTTATCATGTTAACGTTGTCGTTCTTAATAATGGCTTCTGAGTTAATACTAGGGACACACATTTTTCCTACTTTTGAAGGTGTCAAATCAATTACTTTTATTCCCTGTTCTTTAAAAATAGGCGCATGCTTAATGGCGCTTTCTGCATCCGTACAATCATAAACTACATCACATGCATTCTTGTGAGCTTTAAAGTATTCAATACCGTCATAAGATACTGGGGCGCCTAATTTAATTGCTGTTTGAATTCCTTTAGACTCTTTTCTTCTTCCAACAAATATCACTAGCTCCATAAAATCTGATCTTAATATTTTAATCAACAAATCGGTGCCTATATTTCCGGTGCCAATAATTGCTACCTTTAGTTTCTTCATCCTTGCGTCTCTCTTTTCATATGTATAGATTTGGGGTTAACTCCAACAATCATTTCGTCCTTCATCACTTCAAGAGGAAGTAAAGGCGACATTTCTTCCAGAGGAGATGAAATAATAGTATGGTCTTTTTGCGCCACTCCCTTAACTTTAGGGATAAATGGCTGCTCAGGATGCATGAAAACTTCACAAATAGATGGATTGGAAGAATCTAAAAACATTTGAAATTCATCAAACTCCTCCCATGATTTAATGCTATAAGTTTCGAATCCGAAAGCGGCACCAACCTTGGCATAATCGGGCAGACTAACACCAGTCGCCTTATTAGTGCTCACATATTGTCCCTTAAAAAGAGCTTGTTGTGTGTGTTTAATCATTAAATATCCATCGTTGTTAAAAATAACAATTTTAATAGGAAGGTTATAATGTATAATAGTTTGCAGCTCTTGTAAATTCATCATCATGCCGCCGTCGCAATTCAAACAAAGCACCTCTCTGCCGTTGCCACCAAATGCTGCTCCAATTGCGGCAGGCAAGCCGTATCCCATTTCTCCCAAGCCGGTAGAAGTAAACATAATGTGATTTTCTTTTAACTTAATACCTTGGTGGCCACTTAATAAAGCAGTTCCCATATCGGTTACTATGATTTGGTCATCTTTAAGTTGTTCAGACATCTTATCAATAAATCTATAAGAATTAATGAAGCCGGCATCAGTGTGTTCGTCCATCACTAATGGATACTTTCTTTTCCAAGCGTCACATTGAGTTGTCCACGCTTCTTTACTAAAGTTATAATTTAATGTAGCTTTTAATAATTTATTTAATACATCCCTACAATCTGCAGCTAGCGTAACTTCGCATCTTTCTTCATATTTTTTAAGCTCGTCTTTATCAATATCGACCACTATAAGCTTAGCCTTGGGAGCAAAATCTGCAATTTCATATCCCACTTGTGGAATTGCCAAACGACTCCCCAAAACAAGCAACAAATCACAGTTTTGTATTACAAAATTGGGACATCGATGTCCGTAAATACCCGCCTTTCCATAAAGATGGGGGTTATCGGTTGCTAATATATCAATTGCTGCCCATGTTAATAAAGTGGGAATTTGAGTGCGCGCAACCAACTGAGAAAACTGTTTAGTTGAATTGGATAAACGAATACCGTGTCCTCCAAGAATCACAGGGCGTTTAGCTGTTTTTAGACACTCTACAATTTTTTGAATATCTTCACCCTTAGCCTCATAAGATGCAAGAGCAATCTCTTGCCATTCGCGGCGGGGGATGAGAGCCGACTGAACATCAAAGGGTACCGCAATCAAAATAGGCCCTGGTCTTCCTTCTATTGCTGCAGTATAAGCTATTTCTAATAAATTTTGAGTAGTTGAAGGATCGCGAATGGTGGTGGCATATTTGGTAACACTTTCTACCATGCGAGCGATGTCGAAACCTTGTGTTCCTTGCATTCTTAAGTGTTTATGAACCTTTAGGTGATGCGTAGATTCCTGACCTGAGATAATCAATCCGGGTATAGAGTCTGCCCAACAACTTACAATTCCAGTGATGGTATTTACTACTCCGGGGCCGGCTGTCGCTAATGCTGCGGCCATCTCACCATTGGTTCTATAATATGCTCCCATTGCCATAACGGCAGCTTGTTCGTGATGAACATTTATGATTTGTGTATAACCCCTCTTCGCAATCGAATCATAAATATGAGCATTCGCGGAGCCGATAACACCAAAGGCAACTTTGATCTTTTTCTCTTCTAAAAATTCAGCTATCAAGTCGCTTACTTTTAACTTAGCCCTCATTGTATTCTATTGTACTCCTGCTTAAAGCATAACACGAAATCTTTCTCTTGTCAAGACACAATTATCCAAACCACTTTTTTCTCCAATAATTTTTTATTAAATTATCGTAATTTGTAGGTTCGCGGTGCATACCCCATGTAGATTGCTCTTGGTGCCATCTATAGTGATATCCAAGCCACCTAGGAACAGGATAGATAAATAAATTTTTATCTGCAAATTCAAAATATAAATTATAGTCGCCGGCGCCTAGGTATTTTTCTCCCTTCCACCGAATAAGACCTTCATCATACAACTCTCGGGAATAAACAACACTAGGAGTGGTTACTGGGCAATCTTTAAACAACCTCTCTTTGAATTCTGATATGTTTTTATAAGAATGCCCTAATAATCCCTTGTGTCTTTTCTCGCTGTCTATTCCCATTATGGGAGACTGTAAAAGCTTTATTCTATGGGTATTGCCGGATAGAATTTGAACTATGCTTTCTACGTAATCTTTACTAATATAATCATCGGCCCCTAAAACTGTGAAATAATCCCCAGTAAAGATTTTTAATGCGGCTCCTACGGGCTCATCCCATGTATATTTATATAGATTAGGCGCAGTTAGAATTTTTAAAGTTGGATATTGCATTTGAATGTCTTTTAATGTCTGATAACTATTATCGGTACTCTCATTGTCCACAACGATAACTTCTACATTTTCATAAGTTTGGTGCAACGCGGATTTAAGAGATTCTTCTATCCACTTTTCTGCATTGTAACATGGTATTATTATAGTAAATTTCAAGTTCATGGCACTAATAATTTTTATAAGCTCATTATTTGCTTGAGCATTTTGGACAACCTAATCTTTGATTCATGTTCTGCGAGGAATCTCTGATGGCCGGCCAAGGCTATTTTTTCAACAACCTTTGGATTCTTTAATAAAAATTCTACCTTTTCGGAATACTCGTCCGCATTTTTAAAGGTCAATATTTCCTTATCAATTTCAAAAAACTGTTCAATGGCCGGATGGTATTGGGTTAAAAGAAGGCCGGCGCCGGCCGTCACCTCAAATATTCTTTGTTTCATTTGTGTCTTTTTGTCTGGATCGTTTTCATTGATACTCAGGTTTATGCCTATTCGACTGCGTGCATAAACTTCCATCATTTGTTCATGAGAGATGTCAAAAAATATCTTCACCGGAACTTCTGGGCTGGCATCGAAAAAATCCTTGCGGGCGCGCGTGGGGGTGCCCATAAAGGAAATGTCTATATCTTTCTCTTCATATTTAAGGGGAGGATATAGATCAATATTTACATGCCAATTTCCTAATATTATATTAGAATATCCGATGTTTTTATAGCGCGTCACGTAGTTAGGTTCAGGAGTAGAACATACATTAAAATAATGACACGCTGTCCGAGAAAAATCTTCAAATCTCCATGTATCGTCGCAAAAAAAGTTATACGTTTGTGTGCGTCCCGAGAAAGTTTCATTTTTAAGGTGTTCCCACGGCTCGGCGCCGGCAATGTTGAGATTTCCAGTAAGACAACAAAATATCAAATCAGGTTTAAATGATTCAATAACTTTGTTGAAATCTTTCTCTATGGGATCAACTGTGTCATAAAAAAACACCTCGTGACCAAGGGCCTGTAGGGGTAGATAAATGTTCCAGTGTCCTCCATCTATCTGATCTCTATATGTTTTATTTGTTACTAAGAGTATTTTCATGAAACTTCTTCTATTTTTTCATTTAAATATTTGCCACCCTTGCGGCCATACCAAACTACCTGACGAGCAAACTCTTTTCTATTTTTAAAAAATTTAGGAGATTTTGAAATTCTATATTCCTTTTGAAGAGGGAATTTTATTAAATTTTCTGAGATGCCGTTTTTTACGCTCTCGACAAATTCAACAAAATTATAACTCAATCTCAAGTTAACAAACTCATTATCGTCCTGATGCTGAACAATTATCTCTTTTTGCAGCCATATTAGTTCCTCAAGAAAGTCGTTTTCAAGAACAAAGTCGTTTTTCTCTGCAAAAAAGCGTACAAAGTTGGTGCTCTCATAATAAAAAAGATTTATTTTATTTAATAGCCTCAACAACGTTGCTTCTTCGGGGGGCCATACTATATTAAGTTCATATTCGGGTACATCTTGGCCATGGCTTTGGCCAGCTAAGATGTTGTTGATGCTGTTGTTTATCTCGATCAGTTCTGTTCCAAATAAGGACTCTGGGTTTTCTTCTGCGTATTCAATTAATGCGGAGTAAAAATCACTATATGTACAATTATATTTATTAGCTAGCACAATTGCCACATACTGGAGCAATCCCAGCGTGTGGAACGCCTGTATAACCCACGAATATTGAAAGCTTTTTATCCAGTCTTTTTTGGGCATTTTTTTTGTTTCCACCACTATATGCTCAGTTTCTTGAATCTGTTCATAGGGCGTCTTATCGACATGTGCTTGAAAAACAGGCACTTCAATTGTCTTAATCCCATGCTCTTCCATATAATTCTTAGAGCCCATTTCGGAATTCTCCAAAATTGTGCAATTATAAATATTAATTTGGCTATGTTGGCCTCCCCACAGTAGCATGTCTAGGCCAGACATGAAAGATTCTTTCGTTTCATTTGGCAGAGGTAAAATGATCTCTGTGTAGGTGGGAATTGAAGACTTGTTGAACCGATTCATGAGATCTTTAAATTTGTCCATTCCTATATTCTTTCTTTTTATTACACCCAGAACGTCCTCGTTCATGCTTTGAACGCTCATCGAGGTACCTTTAGCCATTTCTGCATCGTTTAGAATCTCAGAAATTTGATATACTCTTTCGTTGCTATTTTTGGCATTGCAAACTCTAAATTTTATTGGATAGCCAGTCTTCTCTTTTGCTACAACAAGAGCGCTTGCTATGTCTACGTCTCTTTTGAAAATACCAAAGTTGGCATCACAACCAAACACTAAACCAATTTTATTTTCAGAAAACCAATTAATCTCCTTTAAGAGTCTTTCTTCGAGAGGGAACTTTCTAATTTTATTAAAATACTCGCTTCCCCAAACACAAAACGAGCATCTATATGGGCATCCGCGGTTGGTCTCCCAAGACACTTGCCAAACCACATCTTCGGTCAGTAATTCAGAAAATGTCCCATCCAAATAGGGTGATGGAATCTCACTCAATTCTATGGCGCGCGGGCGTCTAGACATGTGAGTAATCGTATCGGTTTTTTTGTTGTTGTACGACACTCCTTCAATTTCGCCATATCTTTTATCTTCAAGATATTGTTTTAAGATTTCATGAAAGACTAGTTCACCTTCTCCATGACACAGAATGTCTACAAACGGGTGCTCTTTAAAAAAGTCATCTGGCAAATCTGGAATCTGAGGTCCGCCTAGGATCACGATACAGTCTGGATTGTGTTGTTTGACTTTTTCTGCAAAGGAGAGATTAAATTTCCAATTCCACATATAGCAGGCTTGGGCAACGATGTCTATCTTTCCTATCTTTTTAATTTGCTCATCGATGGGTTCTTCTTGTTTATAAATAAATTTTAAAAAATTAAAATTTTCTTTGATTTCATCGAATTGATTAACATATGATTGGAGGAGGCCTACACTATAAGGAATAAAATATTGATTTCCATAAGAGCTGTTTGTTTGAACTAATTGTATATTATATTTCATTTTCAACTCGCATCATATTATGAATTTTTAAACGAAAGCATCGCCTTAACTCTGTTAATATACGTGTGATTTTCTAAAATGTTTTGTCTGTTTTCTTCTTTTATATCGTTTAATTCTTTTTCTGACAATGACAAATAATCCTTGGTAATCTGCACGATTTCATCTGGATCTAGAGAAGTTCTGAGATTTGGGAAGATGCGATTTAATTGACCTACTGTGTCAGATACAAGACAACCGTTTAGCCCCAAAGATTTAAATGTTCTCTCGTTCGTATCACAGCCTAAAGTTCGTTGATACGCATCGTGAATGTTTAGCGTCATTTTGCTGTTGTACAATAGCTTGCATTCTTGTTCGTGCGTCAAATTCTTTTCTATGAAAAATCCACACTTTAATCCTGATTTCATAAACTTAGAAAAAATATCAGTCATTATTTTTCTTTTTTCATTAAAGCCATTATTGACCCAACCGCCAATAAAAGATATATCAAATTCTTTATATTTATCATCTTTTATTTCTTGATAAGCAACTGAATCATACGCTAGTGGAATTGTGTTAACCTTTTTCCACTTACGCCATCCAAATTGACTGCCGGATGAGCCGAAATCATCATCTGCAAAGGCCCATAAAAAAACATTGTCCATTTGATTTAAAGCAGTAATAGCTGAGGCGGACGCGCCACACTTAAAATTTAGATGGTGGCCCCAAGGCGCAGGGAATGCATTTGGCTGGGCGGAAACAAATGTTTTATAGCTTTTCTCTAGAATCTCTAAGCATCTGTCGCCGGTGTCCTCACCGGAGACGGAGAAGTCAGGTATCATGGCCATATATTCTTCACCACAATCTTCAAAGACCTCAGATAGCAACTTATCTCCGGGGATTAATACAACCTCGTAACCTAATTTTTTCCAAGCATTCCGATATCCCTTATATATCCACTTATTAGCGGAATGTGGATAATCACATATATATATTTTCATTTCGTATATCCTCTTGTTGGTTTATTGTTTTATAGATTTAAGAATTGTTGTACACGGTTAGTGTATGTGTGATTGTCTAAAATTAAATTTCTATATTTATCTCTGATTAGTTCTAGATCATCAGAGTGCATCTGGAGATAGTGTTGAGACCACTCCAGCATCTGTTGAGGCGAATCACATACCGGAAGGTCGGGAAAGTGTTCTGGTATAAACCCCTCTCTATCACTGACCATTATACCATTACAGCCTAGGCTTTTAAAAGTTCTTTCATTGGTGTCGGAGGTGGCCAATATTCTTTGGTAATTATCGTGTATGTTCAGACAAACCTTGCTATTAAAAAGTACCATGTTTTCCTGTTCGTGGCTTAAGTTTTTATCAATAAAGATTCCAACTTTAAGATTGGCATGTTGAAATTCTTTGAAATAATTTAACATTATTTTATATTTTTCGTCAAAGCCGTTGTTGGCTCTTCCGCCCACATAACATATATCAAATGCATAATTATTGTTTTCGAGGGGCTTGTAACTCATAGAATCATAGGCGAGTGGAACCGTGTTGATGTCTTTTTCCCATTTGTGGTAGCTGATGGCGTCTTCGGGTCTTTGTATGTCGAATGTCCAATAAAAAACATTCCCCATGTTGTTTAAGCTTTTTATAATATGATCGGGACAGTGGCATTGAAAATTTGGATGGCGTCCCCACGGATCGGGAAACGAATTTGCATTTATAAATAAAAATGTTTTTTCTGACTTTTCCATGGCGCTTAATTGGTTTGAATTGCTAATCACGGCGTCGACACACATTAAATAATATTTTTCATTAAAGTTTTTAATTTCTTCCAAATTATTGTAGTAGTGTGTTGTGTAGCCTAGACTTTCCCATGCGTTTTTATATCCTTCATAGATCCATTTACCGGCGGCTACATCATGGTGTTTGATAAACACATTTTTTACTTTCATTTTAGTTCCTCTAACACAATGTTTTTTATCGTCGTTCTTTTCTCGGCCATATAGTCAATAAGCTCATCGCCGCGTTTCGTGTACCATGATTCTTTTGTTGCGCCGAGCATCTTGTTGGTTATCGTCTTCATTCCCATCATTCGGGCCTCAACTGCGATTCGGGATAGAGTCTCAGGAGTTTTTGGGAAAAACACAAAGGTGTCATTGGCGCCCAAAGATAAAAGAAACGTTTTATAATCGTTATTTGCGATCAAATCGTAATTCAAATTTTTATGATTGCAATAAGAAACGGCTTCAAGTGTATTTTTGTGTTCTATATGAGAGTGCAAAATCGAACATCTTTCTTTTTTTGGTTGAGATGCAATCGTGCGCATAAATTCCAAACTATCGAGAGACCAAATATTACCACTTAAGTTGATCAAGTTGTCAAGATGCAGGTTTTTTTTAACTATATCATAATGAAACTTAGATTGACACAAAACTGCGGCGGCTTGTTTATAAAATTCATAGTTAATGATCGCCTCTTTCGGAGCTAAGAAATTTTCAAAGACAGCGGGATCGCGTGTGGTTAAATATTTATGATCGTGTTCATATATTATGTATCGTTTGTTATATAAAGCCTCAATACAATTTGGACGCAGGTTAATAAAATTGGCGACAATAAATCTACTATCGTAATTTTCTTCGATAAACGATGAATTTACCAAGTGGCTTTGTATTTTAACGACTTCAAAGCCATCTAATTTAAGAATTTCAATTAATTCTTCATTATTCAGTTCGCCTCCGCCTAATATGTGCTCCGTGAAAAAGTCTGCTATAAAAACCAATTTCATTCTGTTTCTTGAACGTTCAATGATTCAAGCCAGTTTTCAATGCCGAATTGTTCCTTATCAAGGCCCATTAATGGCGGAACGCCCATTGCACTAATAAAGGCCTTATACATTTTCTGTTCCTCAAATCTCTCTTTAGTCTCCTCTGCAAATTCGCGAGCTTTCAGCGCGTAGCTATCTTTATTTTGGTTTTTGATATCTTCATAGCACTCGCGCATTTGAGCTTTCGCCGATACTTCTCGCGGATATGCCCACATAGATTCTTTCATAATTACTCCATCCCACACGGCGTTCTCAGGAACGGGTTGTAAATCAAATGCCACATTATAGAAGTGGTTTTTTCCTTTTTCATCACACAAAAAGTCTAGTTGTCCAGACCAGCCGGTTGCAACCACAGGAATACCGCTGTATGCTGATTCAAACAGAGGGAGCCCAAATCCTTCCCCATGAGAGAAGAGAACAGAGGCCTTTACCTTGGGATGGTGATAAATAGCGTGAATTTCTTCATCGGTCATATCTCCGTGCAATAAGTATACTTTACATTTTCTCTCGGGTGGAGCGTCTTTAAGAACCTGCGAAATATTATTAAAGGTGTGATCGCGGTCCATAACACAGTTCTTCGCTATGTTCGTTTTTACAATAAGACCCACTTCTTCGTCCTTGAACTCCTCCACAAACCATTTGATAGTATTAAGAACATTCTTGCGTGGGCCCAATTGGGCTACACAAACGAAATTAATATCATACTTTAAATCAAGCTCTACGGGAGGGAGTTCTGTATAATTCTTGACTGGGTAATTGACTGCTTCTATCTTATCAGCGGAAACTTCTAAAACAACCTCTTCTTGTGTTTGTTCATTAACCCCTTCATAAGATGTGGTGGCATACACGTGTTTAGAGTGACTAGAAACAACGATAATCTTATCCATCAGGTCGGCCTTCTGCAGCCAAATTGGTGCTACTTTCGTGGTCTCTATTCCTGCTGTATATCCAATGTTTATCGGCGCTATCTTCTCAAACTCATTTGGAATGGTCACCTGCAAAGACATGTCAAATTGGCCATTGTTTTGAATATAGCTAATAGTCTTTTCGATGGAGGTGTCTATCCATTGGCGCTCTGGACCAAAATCACTTATCCACGATGTGTGGCCCCACCCCAAAGGTTGAATATAAATATCGAACAGATCTTCTCTGCTGCGTAAGGATCTTAGGGCGAATCGTGATTGTTCGCCATAACCCGAGCGAGTTAAAAT
>Ga0098047_10001273_pt1 | contig 10325 bp, 13 predicted proteins | sample 12_taG_FD_92585 | JGI IMG/M metagenome (GOLD analysis project Ga0098047, IMG submission 92585) | Marine viral communities from the Subarctic Pacific Ocean - 12_ETSP_OMZ_AT15267 metaG | ecosystem: Environmental > Aquatic > Marine > Oceanic | place: Subarctic Pacific Ocean | collected 2015-01-16 | reverse complement strand
CAGTGACGTATTTGTAGCAATTGCCATTTGTTTTTCTCCTTATTAGGAATTCATTAAATCTTCCAGAATAGAAGCCGCATCATCGACATGGCCTGACTTCTGGAGACGTTTCATTTTAGAAGTGCGTTGCCTTTTAGAATCATCTCTCTTGCTTACCCCTTTACCCGATCTAACCACTCTTGGCTTGTTTTTAAGCTTTTTAGACTTTACGTCTGAAGAGTTCATCTCATCGTAAAGCATAGCTTTTCTTAGCACAATTAACGAGCGATGATCTACCAATGAGCCTATTTCCTCATCACTAAATCCTTGTACTCTAGCATAATCACGGATATGAGAACCAATCTCATGCTGCTTCTTTGGATCACCCCATTCGGGTAAAGCGTCAGCCATTAACTGATGCTCCCTCTGTAAGGTCTGAGCATGCAATTGTTTCATATCGTTATTTTGCTTAGACTGTACCGCGACTTGTTCGTGCTGGATAGCTTGAATCTTCTCCTGCATCTCGCGATACTCTTCGCGTTTCGTAACGTACTCTATCGGGTTGGTAGCCTTTAAGGTTTCCCAGTCAACATCAACAAATTTGTCTAATGACTGTGTAGAACCCTCTATGATATTCTGTAAGGTTTGAACGTACTGCTGTCGTTCATTCCGAATCTGCGCCATTTCAGCCTCATGCTTTTCAGCCGAAGTTTGAAACTGCTTTCGTTGTTCGGAAATCTCCTGTGTTTTCTTAGTATAATCTGACTGGCGTGAATAGCCTTTCATAAGCTCGTCAAGGCTTACTTCTACTTCTTCACCATTTACGGTGACAGCGTATAGAAGGTCCTCTTCAGCTTCGTCGTCAGACCCTTCAGATTCTTCTTCCTCCTCTACGGATTCTTCTTCCTCTTCAGGTTCCTCTTCCAATGATTCGTCTTGAGTTTCCTCGGTAGACTCTACCTCTTCAGTAGGTGTGGCTTCCTCGGCTTCAGGAGTTTCCTCTTCGGATTCCATTAAGCTGAGTAGTGCCTCTTGTGCTTCCATTATACTGCCTGGTTGCATTTGATTTTCGTGTGCTTGCGGGGCTACTTGCTTATCCGCCATAACTTTGTCCTCTTAGATGAATGGGTGTTGCTTGTCTAGCATCTTGTTCATATGTCCAGTTTCAACTATGGACGTTATATGACCATGAAGCCGGTCAAGCAGTCTCATCGCAAGCCAGATTGATTCCCTGGCTTCCAACTCTGTGGTCCCGCTGGCATTCCAACGGGCCATTAAATCCTCTCTTAAAACTTCAAATGACTCATTAAACAACTCGTTATTCAATAAGTTCTTTGCTCTTTCCTCCCGATGTTCATCGCTCATGTTGGTCCTATGGCTACGGCTCGTTTCTGTTCACGCTCAAGCTGTAACTCCGCCATTTTCAATTGAGCATCCACTTGCGCCTCAGCAGCATCCATTTGAAGCTTCTGCTGCTTAATCTGGACTTCAGCTATCTTTATGTCCAGCTCTCCCTTCTTGAGCTGCATTTCTGCTTTGTCAAGGTCTTGTTGTGCATCTGGTTTGGGCGGCGCTTGTTCTGGGTCTGTCAGGAAGTCGTGAACATTCTGAAAGCCCATATTTTTAATCAAGGCAGCGCCCATGTTATATAAATTCTGTTCTGTAACGATTCTTAGTCCACCAGACATAGCTTGTGACGCGAAATTCAACATAGTTGACAAGTGCATCAGTTGCTGGTCTCTGTTACCGTGTCCTAACCCTACAGACACGGAACAATCCATTTTATCCCTCCACATGTCCGGTCTAACCTCTACCCACTCGTTATTCAGCATAACGACCCGCTCTTTGTCCTGATTCTTCTGAACGAGTTCATAAATCACGTTCATTAACTCTTTTACGCCTGTTTCAGCAAAATTACGAGCTATAAGTTCCACTCTGGCCTGAGAAGCTGTCATTACCTGCGCTACGGCTGTAGCCGTGGTATGGCTCTTCAGAGCGTCATCGTTTAACCCCTGGGTATTACTGTTGACCCCTGATCGTGATTCTCTAACACCATCAAGGTAAGACAGCATCTGAAATGAGTAATTCTGTAGCGGGGGTGTAGCTAAAGGCATCACGGCATTGGGTGATTTAACCCTGACTATACCGCCCGGTCTTTGCGTGAGCAAATCGTCCAAATTCGCTTGTCCCTCTAGGACTGCGTATCGACCGAAGTTCTGGTTGTACATGTTGTCCATGAGATTACGCATCAACGTGCTCTTGATGAGCTGAAGGTCCATTGTCAAATCTGCTATGGACATTCCAAAGAACTTGTGCGGTATCTTTATCGGGGTAAGCGATACGAAGGGGATTCTGTCTATATCTTCATTGGCAAGTATGTGGCTTCCTACCAGGCAGACTTTCCTAAGCTCTGCGATTCCATCTCCATCGTAATCCATGCGTAGGAAGCATTCATGCAGCCAGTATTCCCACATGGACTCATCAGCCCCATGCTTCTCTCCGCCTCCCCAAACAACTGAATCATCAGACAAGTCAAATTGGTATCGTGAGGCTCTCTCGTTCCCTATAGGGCGATCATCGCTCCCAGATGAAAGATCATCTGGATCAACATCTCCATACATCTCCCTCAATTCTGTGAGTGTCTTCTTTACCCTGTGACATACGAAACTAGAGTCCTGTATCGTCTTGGACATTCTCGATATGAGGAACTCATCAGGCGGAACATTCTCTACTCTTACGACGCCCTTACTAGTATCTCTTGTGATAACCACATGATGACCCTCTGAGGGTCCAGAGCCATAAGCATCACCTTCTTCCACCCCTGGAGAGGTGTGTTCAAGAACCTCTACTCTGGGGTCAGAGATAAGAGCCTGTAATTCCATGTCCGTGAGCCCTTTGTATTCCTCACGGTTCCACTCATCGCTCTCATCCCACCAGACCTTAACGATCCCATTCTTCTGTAATAGAGCGTCAGTAAACCAGGAATAAAGGATTTCCCAGCCAGGGTTGTCCTTCATAAAGACGTGGTTGACGTAATCAGTGGCCTGTTTAGCTGAGTCCACATCCTCTGGGCCAGTTGGAGTGAAGGTAACCATCTGGTCCCCAGATGCAAAAATACGCATCAAAGAGGGCTTAATCCACTCTATTGTATCCTGTACGGTAGTGTCTACGAAATGGGAACGGCCTTCCACCTCGTTACCAAAGGGTAAGCCATAGTAATACTCCATAGCATTTTCCCTTTGCGTAGAGACTTCATCCCCGTACCCTAGAGAATCTGTAATTTCCTGATCTATTCTAGCGATCAGTTCTTCATCAGATATTTTTTCTTTTGCCATTAAATAATCCCGTACTCTCCGTAGCGGATGTCTTTAGTCCAGGTAGGGTCTTTACCTGAGACCGAAAACCTTAACGACATTACCGCATATCTGGTTGCTGACATTAAATCGTCATTGAGGGGCACAATTTTGCCCTCTTTCCTGTGATACATTCTGAACTCTTCCCACCAGTCTGACAAAGTGGCAAACACATGTATTTTTTCGTCTTCCATTTTCTGTAACATGAACATTATCCCTTCTTCAATCGAGTTACCGCCCTTCTTTTCCCCTAAAGCGGGTGGATTCTCGAAGTGGAAGGGTAAAAAGTTACACCCAAACTGTCTATACTGGTCTGCAAGGCCAGGATTACCCATAGAGTCGCGTCTATTGCCATCGTGGGGCCATGCGACAGGTATAAACGCTGGTCTGGAGTTTATAGCTGCTGCATGCACCGCAGGTGGTGCTTTAGCTTGTCTATAAGAATCATATACATATATTTCGTCCTCATCCCTGTCCCAGGCTATCCAAGCACACGCTGTGGGGTGGTCAAAGCCGAAATCAATCCCGCATATTCTAGGCCAATGGTCTGGAATAACAATGGGATCAATAATTATCTTCTCCTCCATTATAGGAAATACGAGCCCGGAACCAATAGATGGGCGACCATATCGCCTCATTTCCCGCTCGTGAGGACTGTAACTGGAGAGAATTTGCTCCATTACACCCTCATTAAGGTGGCCTTGATGACCTTTCATACTCCTTATCTTCTCAGAAGCATCGTCCCAGGTCGCATTATTGATAGATTGACCCGGTTTTATGTTGTTCAGAAAGGACGCAACGGTCTCTGTCATGCCGTTTTCTGGTGTGAATGTCATATAGACCATTCCCTGCCTGTCCAGCGTTCTTGTAACTGCCTGGGAATATATATCCCTTGGGGGCTCCTCATCGAGCCATATGCAGTCTACTGAACGTCCCTGCCACTTCTCCTGGCCCATTTCATAGGCTTTGAAGAATAAAGAAGAGTTCCCACCGGAAACATGACGAATCAGTGCCATGCTCTTAGCGTTAGGGACCCCAGGCTTCCTTTCGGGCTTTATTATATAGTTTTTCGGTATCGTACCGGAACCAAAGGCATCAGGGTCGTCGGGGGAACCCAATAATTCATGTTGAACAATGTCCCTCGTTGTTTCGTTAGATACACCACCACACCATGCTGTGATGGGCTGACGATACTTACGACCCTTCCACCATTTAGGGTATAAGCCAGTCAAATGATACGCCATCTCTGCACTTCCGCAATAGGACTTGCCTATACGGTTTGCAGCCATCAGTAATCTCTGGTTGGCACTTCCTCCAGTGTCATGGAAATTCTTCTGGTAGGGATATGGGTCGTAGAATTCTATTCGATTGTATCGCTCTCTTTTCCTAATCTCTCTAGCGATTTCTACTGCTTTTTCTAACTCCGCCCTTGTAGCCACTGGCGTAAGCTGCTTTTGCTTGCCTCTGTGCACTGGCTCTACTTGCATAACATTTACCTGACTTTCCCCATTTCCAACCTTTCTTACCGCTCTTCAGGCTGCATCTCTGTATCGGCATCTTTTTCCTCGTTGACGATATTGTAATGCACGGAACCGTCCTCCTTATGCTCTACACGATAATGGACTGGAACCATCTTGTAGAAAGTGAATTCCTGCCCATGTGCCGGTGGCACGTTATCCATTACTGAATCCAATACCTTATCCATAATAGCAAAGGGACTGAAACTCCTGTCTAATGCAGATTCAAAGAATCTATCCATTGCCCGTACATGCGGGTTTCTTAATATCACACTTCTCACCATAATAATACTCCTTTAGTTCAACCTTGATGGAACCTCTTCTACCTCCTCTGTACCTACGAGAGCTTCAAGCTCTCTCTTTAATTCATCTGTAGACGTATGTTCTACATGGGAAATCTGCTGCTCTATCTTGTCTGTGGGCTTCAGCCCTGCCCTGTCCAGCAAGTCCTTATTCGCAGCAAGCCTTACTGTCTCTGAAGCTGCTTCAGCAGCCAGTGATCTCATAGCGGATAAAGCGACCGGAGCAGCATCCATAACGCTCCTCTCGATCCGATCCTTGATCTCTTTCATAAATTGAACCTTGAGATCATGCCCTTTCTGTTTGGCACTCTTCTCTGGATAGCCAGCCATTACAGCTGATCTCTTCGCATTGCCTGTCAAGCAATACGCATCTATGAAAGCTTCCTGTTTTACCGTTCTCATGATCCTCTTTTCCTGTTTCTTGGTCTGCCAGGGCTATCACCCACCTGTCTGTTCTTGCTTCGGCTAACTACAGAGATGTTCTTTGCGCTATTGTTAAGCGGATTCCTGTCCTTGTGATGTACGTCTTTATTGTCCCCCTTTGTAACTCTCCCAGCTTTAAGCATTCTCCTCCTGGCAGCATTCCTGGCAGCTCTTCTTCTTTTAGCTGTTTGGCTAGAGTGGTTACGTTGATACTCCCTCGAATAGTTTCTGTTACGCATTACTTAAATATATACCACAGACCTCTTCCACTCAACGGATAACTTTTATTTTGTAATCATTCGAGGGATTCCATTCCTCAACTTCAGGTAAGTTCGGTCTTTTCTTCCTCCCCGGACTAATCCCCGGCCAATCCACTACAGGCCATGTTGTTTTCTTCCAATCCAGTCTTGGGGGCTGTCTGTATGCCTTATCCCCTACGGGCCCTCTAAATTCCTCTATAACCCTGGAAATCACATTGTCAATCCAAGATGGAGTTTCTACTGATTCTGCTCTTGGAGGAGCAAATGGCCTACCCTCAAATCTTGTGCTTGTTACTGGGCTTGAGAGAAAATATTTATAGTCCCCTATCGGAGCTTCCCCCACCATCTGAGATGCTAACATGCTTTGATTATCGGCTTCAGCAGCAGAAGCGTAGGGTCCACCAATAATCTCATCATTAGGACCACCGACAAGGTAAAATTTCCCATCAACTTCTATGTGCCGTGACGTAACGTGCGCCATATCAGTATGGACGACCTAACAATCCAGGCTGTGTTGGACCTCCTCCAGCGCTGGCAGGTGGTGGGCCCATCGGCGCTCCTTGCTGCCTACCCTGCATTTCCTGCATGAACATCTGGAGTAATTGAGGAATCTTGTTCCTTAACCAGTCATGGAACATCCCCTGCATGCTGCCTTGTGGATCAGGCTGTCCTCCCGCTGTCAACGGAAGACCTGTATTCATCCCACTGGCTCTCCTTGATGCTTGTTCTCCTGCAATACCCATTGCGTCACTTACCCGATCTGGAACCGGGCCACCTCCATTATAACCTACATGTCCTGGGATATGTGCCATCAGACCTCCTGTATTGCCCTCTACGGGCTTTTCTCTTGAAATGAGTGGTGTAGCCTACCTATAGTCGAAGAGACCTTCTCCGTCCAAATGAAAGGCATTATACCGTGAATTAAAGTAACACAAGAAAGTACGAGAAGTACAGCACACAGATGGACAGTAAAACGTAGATGCTGAACATAGCTCATTCCTTGTTCTTGTAAGTGATCAGAGATCATAAGTTCTTTCCTTGTGTATATCTCTGACCTTAATTAGCTTTCTCTTATAGAGTCTGTTTTCCCCCTCCGGTGTGTTGGGACAATATAGGGAAAGATGTAAATGTAAAAGGGGGGCCTAACGGCAACAGCAACAGCAACAACCTAAAGGTCGCTGCAAGCAGCCCATCTATAACAGAGGCCGGTTTGTGGTGCAAACTGGTTTGAAATACAAACTGGTTTTCGTTGCAGTCTCGTCTACCTGGGCAATTGGCGATCAATGAAAATGTTCAAACTGGGCAGAATCGAGATCCCCACATTGGCCCAATAATGCGCCCGATTTTGGGACAGCGTTCACGAGCTCGCGCCACTCGAAGTCCGATCCGGACGGGACCGAGAGCAGATTTCCCCACGAATTGGGCCGAGCTCCCACCGACCTGGCGCGGGATTCTTATCAGCAGCGGGATAACATTTTTATGCAAAGCTCGAAAAGCTTTCGCCTGGACCTGGACCTCGAGGAGCTGCTGCCCAGAACCTCGAGCGCCTGGGGCTGAGATCGACGGCCAGGGAGGATCGAGAATCCTATCATCACACTACCTCGACATGCCGGGACCTTAATTCTCTTGTGTGTGTGCCCGTGACCAATATCATCAACCCGCATAATCAGCTATAATCAACACCAGGCGAGAGCCTTATACAATCAACATTAGGGAGAATCAATAATGTATCTAATTACTGCGACATATCATGGACCCGATCCCGCACGTTATGTTATCGGCGACGGTAACACCGAAGCGGTAGGGTTTTCGAAGTCAGTAGTCAAAGCTTACGAGATAGCAGCCGATGCTATCGCATTCGATTACGATGACAACTGGACGGTCGAAGTCGAATACAATCCCCTGGTCGAAAGCGCAACGGAGAGCTACAAGGTATGACTAAATTCAAAACGTTTGACGATCTCTCGAAGATTCGTTCTATTGAAGATTGCGCCGAAGCAGCCGAAGAGATCGAGAATATGGTAAAGCATATGGTGGCCGAAGACTTCAACCAAATCATCTTGGACCGATTTACAAATCCGAAAGTACACCGGCCATTGATGAAAGTGTTAGTATGCCGGGACATGGTACACTTGTTTTTCATGATTTTCCAAGCTGGCAAGATGTCAGGAAAGCTTGAAATGATCGCCGACACATACGAAAATATCGATATCGACGAACCCGATCAATACAACCGACAGGTACACTAAAATGCCCTACTCTACAAAATCACACGCGCTACAGAATCTCCTCGACATGCAGACTTGCACTTTATACGGTCGGCCATTGTCGGGAGCCCTTGCCCTGGGTATCTGCGTTAAATGCGGAACCAAGGCGAACACGTTCCGAAGCAGTAAAGCAGCCGACGAGTATCAAATCTCGGGATACTGCGATACATGCCAGGATGAAATTTTCAACAGTGAGGAAACTTAACAATGCGACATTTTCCAACACGAGCACGTCAGATCGACGGCGCAGTCAATGGCCTCGAGGTCGACATTTACGGCAACGCTAAAAAGCCAACCTGGGCATGGTTCCAGGGAATTAAGACGGTAGTCGATGATATTCAAGATATCCCAGGGACACTCGCCGCGAATGGTCTCGATTTTGAATACGGTACTCGAGCCCTTTACCGGAAGATCGACGAACCAGGGCTCTATGACATGATATCGAACGGCGACGTCTTCGAGGAGTCGAAGCTACGACGGGAAGTCGTAGCGATCCATCCAGGGAAAAAAGTCTATCCCCTGCATGCCCACGTTTCGACCAGGCATAAATTCTTGGGACATCAACCGGAAGATTTGGTCCGCTTCTTTGCAGCCCTGGCCCGCCAGCATCCGATGTCGTTCGAGTCGTTGTTGGTCCTGGACAAGGGTCGAACGATCTTTGCCGCTGCTAAAGCTTACGAATGCAGGACCACAATGTTCGACACTGAAATAATCGAGCCATACGTCTGCTTTTCAACCGGCGTTGATCGAGCATCGCATCTCTGGTTCGAGATCGTTCTACCAAGTTGCATGAACGCAATCCCGAATTACATCAACAAGCGATCGGCATACCGTTTCACCCATCATAGAGCCCTGGCCCTGGAAGATATGCTCGACCAATTCACTCTCGAAAGCACCGAGAATATTCAATTGGATATCACCAACATGGTGAAACGATACGTTAGTCGGGAAGATCGTCGGCGGTATTTCGGGCGAATTTTATGGGACAATCGCGCCACGTTATACCAAGCGAAGATCGCCGGAGAATCTGCTCCCCACGCGCCCGATGCTATGACGGAAGAAAAATTCGCCAAATACAACCGCGAGCTCGGCGAGCTCGAGCACTGGTATTCCCACGGGGCCGGACAGGATCAGGAATGCCGATCCGGTAACGTCTGGGGCGCATTAAACGCGGTCCTATTTTGGACGGATCACGCGAAGCGATCCAGGGACGTAGACAACTCTCGAGCCCGGACCAATTCAATTCTCCAGGGACCGCTCCAGGCAATTAAGCGGTCGGCGATCACTCGAGCCCAGGCACTGGCTGCTTGAGCCGGGGAGAATTGTTGATTATTGTCGGGCTGATAATCTTCATCTTGATTGCCCATGCAATTTAGAATCAGCGCCTTCCGGCGGCGCTAGTAGCCGGACCTCCTAACTCCCACCAAAGGGAGCTATTCGGGCCCCATCCCTGGGGCCCATTTTTTTGGTCAGGCAGCAGCCGCGATCTCAGCGAATTTTTTCCTGGTCCCATGAGGGAAAAATCCTATCATATAACCTCTCGTGCCTTCTGTGCAAAGTCGGCACTGTGCACACCGGACGCGCCCAGATTGCGCGTTATGCCATTCCGCCGGACATATTACGACCTTGTGCCCGTGTGGCGTGTAGGATACTTTCGGAGTATCCGACGGCATTATCACAGCGACCGGCCCGAGTTCGGCTAGCCTATCGGCCTGGACTACGTTATCGGCTGACCAATTCACTGTGAATCCGTTGTCATTACAGAATCGGACCGTTTCAATATTCTCTACTGTGGGCGAATGGTGAGTGTAGGTCCAACCGTGTTTTCCCCTGTTCGCCTGTACTAACGACTCCATCATCGTGCGGTCGATTGTGCCGTCGTTGTGCGGTAGGTCGCCCGATACGTTGTGACGCCAGTATACGCCACGCGCCAATTTCCGGATCGCTGTACAGAATCCTTTCCAGGCCCAACCACGCAACCCCGCTGTTACTTTCTTCCAGTGTAGCGCCTGGGGCCCGAATAGTGCATAACAGAATGGGCATTCTTTCGGGCATGTTTCCTTTCCGCTAGTCGAGGTCGGAATGGGTCCTGTTTTCTTGTTTTGACTGACGAGTGTTAGATGGTATGCCATGATATCTCCCTGTTTTGAAAGGAGATTTTACCATTATTCCTCGAGGTCGCGCAACTCGCTTAACCTGGGTTCATTTTTTCTCTTCCTATGAT